>F241_Great_Cormorant__coassemble_488_pt1 | contig 122793 bp, 95 predicted proteins | sample F241_Great_Cormorant__metabat2_high_PE_009 | metagenome-assembled genome bin F241_Great_Cormorant
TGTAAATAATATTTATAAAAACTATTGACAAAAATTGAAATTTCATATATATTATTTATTGTTTATGTTATCAATTGAAAAAAGAGGTGAAAAATAATGGAAAATATAATGGATATTCTAAAAAAGAAGTTGAAAACTACAGGTTTTAAAATTACCCCTCAAAGACGTGCCATAATAGAGGTATTAATTGAGAATGATAATGCTCATTTGAGCAGTGAAGAAATATATGATATGGTTAGACAAAATTGCCCTGAGATAGGTCTTGCAACTGTTTATAGAACAATGCAGTTATTAGACGATATAAATGCCATATCAAAGCTTAATCTTGATGATGGATGTATAAGATATGAGTTAAATCTAGAGGGCGAAGATATGCACCATCACCACCATCTTATCTGTAAGGAATGTGGTAAAATAATAGAGGTTAAGGAAGATTTATTAGATGAGATAGAAGCTAAGGTAGAATCTAGATACCTATTCAGAATTAAGGATCATGACCTAAAATTCTATGGAACTTGTGATGAGTGTTGCAATAAGTAAAAAATAAAAGCATAGTTAAAAGAGCTAGTTTCTATACCTTATATGGTTGAAATTAGCTCTTTTAATTAAATCTTATATCTACATAATAGTTTTTACATGAGTTTTATCAGTATTTATATCCTAAATATATTTCCAACTCCATATACAGAAATATGGTATAGTATCAAAAACAATAGCAAGATTATTATTCCATATTCTACAATATTACACATTAGGTAACCGACTCTCAAATTTCCTATGCTATAATATTTTTTTGATAATGGATAGAATATAGGGATACCTCTCTTTGTAATAATATCACCTAACAAATGTGTCAAATACGCAAAACTGCTTATAATGGCAAGATAGCGTACTTTAAATGTATATTCTAGAAATACCATCAATGAGAAAATAATCAAAACCATGAATATAGAATGGGTAAATGATCTATGTTTAAATAATGGAAATAGCGAGAAGAGTATACAAACAACACTAATCCATATACTTAAATTTAAAAATAAAAAAATCCCTCCTATAATCATTAGAAAAAGAGCAAGGGTGAGAGATCTCACCTTATTTTCTGATACCTTTTTTTCCAAGAATAATATTGATATTATTGAAAAAAAGACACCTATATACATGTTATTATAATATCTATAAGAAATATAAAACACAGCTAACAATAGTGAATAAAGTATGAGTCTGTGAATTTTTTTAGTTGTTTTTTTACTCACTATATAACTTCCAACATTTGAATTAGGTTCATCTAAATCTGGAATAGTAGACAGTATTGCTGCTACTGACAAGGTAACCGGCGTCAACTCAATCCCTGTTAAGATGGAAAATTCAATTGTGGAAAGGGTACCTATTATTAAATGTGACCTACTCTTCATTGTCAAACTCCTTTTTTTCTAATATATTAGCATTGTTTCTTTTTTTTGTCAATTAAACGAATTTACATGGATAGTGTCAAATTTTTATGGATCCTTTTCATACTAAATGAAAAAATCATTTTATCTAAAATAAAGTAATGTATTTATATAATTGCAGTAGGAAAACGATTATTATAACAAAAAGATTATAATATTAAAATTCTATTAATTTTAAGGTACCATTTTGCATAAAAATATGATATTATATTAATAATAGTGTTTTGTGTTCGTGAAAAAAAGAGAAAAGGAGTAAGAAAGTTTGACGAGAAATAATAATAACAATAATAATGACAGAATTAAAATTATACCTCTTGGCGGTTTAAATGAAGTCGGAAAGAATATGACCGTTATAGAATATAGAGATGAAATAATAGTTATAGATGCTGGATTGAGTTTTCCAGAAGATGAGTTACTAGGAATTGATATAGTAATTCCGGATATAACGTATTTACAAAAAAATATAGATAAAGTAAAGGCCATATTTATTACACATGGTCACGAAGACCATATAGGTGCTATTCCATATATTTTGAAGAAAATGAACGTTCCTGTATATGGTTCAGCACTTAGCATAGAATTAATAAGAGTTAAGTTAAAAGAACATAGGATTACTAATGCCAAACTCAATATAATAAAGCCAAAAAATCAGATAAAGCTAAAAAATATGGGAGTTGAATTCATTAAAGTAAACCATAGTATACCAGATGCATGTGCCTTAGCGATACATACGGATCAAGGCGTAATATTCCATACAGGAGACTTCAAAATAGATTTAACTCCAATAGATGGAGAGCAGATGGATATACACAGAATATGTGAAATAAGCGAAAAAGAAGGCATATTACTTATGATGGCTGATAGTACGAATGCAGATAAACCTGGAATGACAATGTCAGAAAAAAGTGTAGGTGCAGGATTAGAAGCATTATTTAAGAAGGCTCAAGACAGTAGAATTATAGTTGCAACCTTTGCATCTAATATACATAGATTACAGCAAATAGCAGATGTGGCAAAGATGTATAATAGAAAGGTTGCTGTTTCAGGAAGGTCTATGGTAAATATAGTAGGTGTTGCAAAAGAACTGGGATACCTGACTACTGATGAACATATAATAGATTTAAACGATATACACAAGTATGAAGATAATGAACTTGTAATAATAACTACAGGTTCTCAAGGTGAGCCTATGTCAGCTCTAGCAAGAATGGCAAATGCAGAACATAAAAAAGTAGAAATTAAAAAAGGTGACCTTGTAATAATCTCTGCGCATCCTATACCTGGAAATGAAAAGACTGTATCTAGGGTAATAAACTTCCTACTTGAGAAAGGGGCAGATGTTGTATCTAGTGATATAGCGGATATACATGTGTCTGGACATGCTAGAAGAGATGAATTAAAATTAATGCATGTATTTGCAAAACCGAAATACTTCTTGCCTGTTCATGGTGAATATAAGATGTTGAAAAGACATGCTGAATTAGCCAGTGAAGTAGGAACAAAACCTGAAAATATATTCATAATAGAAAATGGTGATATATTAGAAGTTAGCAAAAAATTTGCCAGAAAGGGTGGAAAAGTTCCATCAGGAAGAATATTAGTAGATGGATTAGGCGTTGGAGATGTAGGAAACATCGTATTGAGAGATAGAAAACATCTATCAGAAGACGGATTAATGACTATAGTTGTTACTCTATCTAAGGAAACTGGTAAAATATTAGCTGGTCCAGATATAATCTCGAGAGGGTTTGTATATGTGAGAGAATCTGAAGGGTTGATGGATGGAGCAAAAGATATTATAATAAAGATATTTGAAAACTGTGAAAAGAAAAAGATAAAAGAATGGGCATATATAAAGAACACTATAAAAGATGAGTTGAAAGAATATCTATATATAAAGACAAAAAGAAATCCAATGATACTTCCTATATTAATGGAAGTATAAAAAAGGGGGCAGTGCCCCTCTTTTTATTTAAAAAATAATTCAACACCTTAATTATAGTGGATTGACGAATTATTTTTATGATAAATGTTTAATTTTTAGTTTTAATTAAGTTAAAAATATATAATTAATAAGTATAAGCTATTATTAGTTTCTGCTTTTTGAAAGGAGGAAGTCAATATATATAAATATTGGCATAAGTAATGAGTTTAGAATTTTTAAATAGTACATCTGACTTTTTAATAACAGTCTTAGCAATATTATTTGCAATATCAGTACATGAGTTTGGACATGCTTTTGTAGCATATCTAAACGGTGATTCAACCGCAAAAAATGCCGGAAGAATGACATTAAATCCTATTAGTCATATAGATGTATTTGGTATGCTTATGATGTTTTTAATACATTTTGGATGGGCAAAACCTGTTCCAGTTGATGACAGAAATTTTAAAAATGAAAAGGTAGGAAACATAACAGTGTCTCTTGCTGGAGTAACTTTTAACTTAATTTCTGCAATAATATTTGCGATTTTAAGCAAGTATTTACAAGGAGATTTGGCTAGAAAAATTCTTCTAGAGTTAATTCTATATAACATAGGTTTTGCAGCATTTAATTTATTACCTATTCCGCCATTAGATGGATGGAGTCTTATATCTACATTTTTACCTAGACAGGTAGTTTATAAGGCATATATGTATTCTAATTATACAACAATATTATTTATATTACTTATGGTTACCGGATTATTTGGTTACATACTAACACCAATATACAACTTCATGTACAATATAGTTGCTTTCTTTGCAATGTTGATATAGAATTGGAGGGGGTAAGTTTGGAATATAGTATACAAACAAAAAAATATGAAGGTCCCATGGAGTTATTACTAGATTTGATAAGTAGAAACAAAATAGATATAACAGATATATCTATTGTAGAAATAACAGAACAGTATCTAGAATATATAGATAATATGGAAAAATTTGACCTTGATCTGACAAGTGACTTCATAGACATGGCATCTAGGTTATTACAGATAAAATCTAGATATATACTCTATGTAAAGGACAATACTTCCACAGAAGAAGATCCAAGAAAAGAACTTGTACATAAAATTGAGGAATATAAAAAATACAAAGAGTTGACTGAGATAATAAAAGACAATATGAATGAGTTTGATAATAGGTATTATCGAGCTAAAGAAGAGCTCATAATAGAAGAAGAATTAGATCTATCAGCTCTGACTCTAGAACTAGTTGATAAGATGGCTAAAAAGCTATTCCAAAAACTAGAAGAGGTAAAAGAAGTCGAATCAGTTCTAAATAAGAATGAAAAACTGAAAAAAATAATTACAAATAAAAATATCACTGTTGAATCTAGAATGGACTTATTAAGAGATAACTTATTGAAGAATAAGATTTTGAAGTTTAGTTCAATAATTTCTAAAATAGATAAAAACGAAATAATAGCAAACTTTTTAGCTATTTTAGAGTTGATTAAATTGAAGGAAGTCATAATAAGCCAAAATGCTTTTTGTGATGAAATCTTAATCGAAAAAAGGAACACAGATGACGAAATTATATTAGAAGAAGTAATTGACAGTGATGATTTAAAGATTATAAACAAGGCAAATAGAAGGTATGAAAGAAAGTCGAGTTTATAATATCTTAAATATTGAGGTGTATAATGAAAAAAGAAGACATTAAACGAAGTGATATTAAAAATATTATAGAAGCACTGTTGTTTTCATATGGACAACCATTAAGTATAAAAGAATTAAACTTAGCAATCGATGAGGAATTATCCTCTCTAGAAATAGAAAGAATGTTAAATAAATTAATTCTAGAGTATAAAGACAATAATAGGGGTATACAAATAATAAGGTTAGGAAATAAATATCAGATGTGTTCTAATGAAATCTATTCAGATTTTGTAAAAAAAGTATTAGAACCAAATAAAAAGAAGACATTTAGTCAGGCTACAATGGAAACTCTCATAATAATAGCATATAAACAGCCTATTACGAGAATGGAAATAGAAAGCATAAGGGGTGTCAATTGTGATAGGGTTATATCAACTTTGTTAGAAAATAATTTAATATATCAGTCTGGTAGATTAGATAAGATAGGAAAGCCAGCTTTATTCAAAACCACTGATGAGTTTTTGAGACTATTGGAGATAGAATCATTGGATCAGCTCCCAGAAAGATAAATAATTTATTTGCTTATAGCATAAAGGTTTAATTAAAAATTTTTTTTAATAATTTTTGCTTAATCTAACATAAATGTGATATAATAAGTTATAACTATAATATATAAATAGAACGATATACTAACATCAGAAATCGTTAGGTTTATTTATTTGGTTTATATTTTATTTATAGTTTAAGGGTTTAAAATTTAGGAGGTATAATTATGGAAGATAAGGAATTAGCATTATTGTTGCTAGAAAATTTTAATATTTTTGATAACACTATCAAGAATATTACAGGTACAGGTATGAAAAAGGTTCAGAAATTTACTACAAAACAGTTTTTTACTTTAGAACAGATGAAAAAATATGAAAAAATAGAATTAAAGAACCTTAGTAAAGAGTTGTATGTTTCTACATCATCTTTATGTATTTTACTAAATAAATTAGTTGAAGCTGATTATGTTTTTAGAGAGGAAGATTCAAAAGACAGAAGAAATACTTTCTATGGACTAACAGATTTAGGAAAAAAAGCGTTGGAAGAAGAAGAAGATAGAGTAACATCTCTATTAGTTGAACATATGAGTAACTTTGATGAAAAATTCAAGAAGAATCTAGAAAAGAGTCTAATGGTTTTAATCAAAGCTATAGAAAAATTATCATAAAAAAATAAAAATCTCGGGGATATCCCCGAGATTTTTTTTAATTACAAACATATTTTATATATTATATATATTTATCATATTAATTTAAACTCTAATTTGTATATAAGGTAAATACCTCAATATTAAACTAAAGATGCTGATAAATTTATTCTCTTATCTACAGATTTTAACAACGTCACACCTATAAGTGTAACCACTATCTGGCCTACAAATATGCTAGCAGAAGTAATTATAAAAGGTGCCTTAACTACAAAGTAAAGTTCAAGAGAAACAAATATTCCACATAAAATAGAATAAATTACAGCATTTATATATGCATTTTTAACATAATAACTTATAGTATAACTCACCACACATATAAATACTCCTACAAATACGTCTACAAGTCCTAATGGACCAAAAAGATTTGCTAAAAATACTCCCAAGACTACACCTGGTATATATTTTCTATTAAAGAAAGGTATAACTGCTATAATTTCACTATACCTAAATTGGATAGGACCGTATCCAAGTGGATTAACAAGTGTCAATACTACATATATTGCACAAATAAATGCGTTAATCGCTAAATTTAATAATTTTTTATTCATGTTTTTCCTCCTAGTTTTTTTTATCGACAGGATGGTTTCGAACTGTCGACTTATATAATAACATAAAAAAGTGATATTTGCAAATAAAATAATAAAAAAACACAAATTCTATAAGATGTATATGATGATACATTTGTATAAATTTATACAATGTAGTAAATACGATGAAATAGCAAAAAGTTACAAATATATTTTGAAATAGTGTAAGAAAAGATAAATTAAAAATTACAGTCTTGTAATTTTTTTGTAAATTTGCTATAATTAATACATTAGAATATACGGGGAGTGATTTACTTGAATAAAAAAATAATATTATCCGCTTTAGCAGCATTACCAATGTTTGCTATGTCATCGGCTGCGGATAGCTATGGTACAATTAGTTACGAATATGTAAATATTAGAAGCAATCCTAGTATGAAGGATTCTGTAAACTTTGTCCTTAGAAAGGGAGATACAGTACAAATATTAGCTAAAAAAGGTGGTTGGCTAAAAATAAAAAAAGATAATAAATATGGATGGGTTCAATCTAATGCTATAAATCCAATAAATCCAGATTATATAAAAAAATCTTCAAAAAATTTACAAACCTATGTTAGTACGAAGACAGCTTTATTGAGATTTTCACCATCTAGTAGCTCTAAAGCCTTGAAAGAGTTGAAAAAAGGAGATTCGGTAAAAATATTAGAAAGCGGTGCGTCTTGGTCTAAGGTTAAAGTTGGAAATTATGAAGGATATATATCATCAAATTCTCTATCTAGTGGAGAAGATGCTAGTATGTATAGGGTTGTAACATCAGATACACTGAATTTAAGAGAAAAGGATAACGTATCTAGCAAGAGACTTGTCACATTGAAAAAAGGAAGTATTGTGGAATATATATCTGAAACAGATGGATGGACAAAGGTCAGATACAATAATGTTACGGGGTATGTATCATCTCTTTATTTAAAGAATACAAATAAAAAGTCACAAAAACAAGATGATATTACACTTCAAAATACAGCGTCTTTTGATATATCAGATATAAAACATGCAGATAAATTATCTTCTGGAGGTGGGGTTAAATATATAAATACAGCTACATCTTTGGATAGTTTTGCAAATGATGAGATGACAAAGTCTTTGAATATGATACACGATGGAAAATTCAGAAAGGCAACAATAGACGAAATAAAAAAATATATGGATCCTAATACATTTACAAATCAGGCAAGTAAGATGCAGTTTGCAAGATTAGATAGGTATACAGAAGATATTACGCCACAACAACTTAATAGATTTTTTGCAGAAAATTGCAATGCAAATAGCATATTTCAAAATCAAGGACAAGCATTTATAAATGCAGCTAGAAACAATGATATAAACGTATTATATCTAGTGGCTCATTCAATGGTGGAAACTGGAGGAGGTACTTCAGCACTATCAAGTGGAGTAGTCGTAAATGGAGAGAAGGTATATAACTTTTTCGGAATAGGAGCAGTTGACGGCAATGCTTTACAAAAAGGTGCTGAAACTGCGTACAAGAATGGTTGGAATACCGTTGAAAAAGGAATAAACGGTGCTGCTAATTGGATAGCTAAAAAATACATTCACAATACAAAATACAATCAAAACACATTATACTCTATGAAATGGTCAAAAGAGTTCATGTGGCATCAATATGCTAGCGATATTCGTTGGGCATATCATATTGGATTGGGAATGGCTAAGGTAGGATCTTATTCGGATAGAGTTAACGATCTATCATATGAAATACCGACATACAATTAAAAAAAGGGTATAGTCAAAAAGTATATAAATAAATTAGTATATAAAATTCATACTAATATGAAATTCTAATTTGGTGTTTGTAGCGGTATTTACAAATGCTTACATATGAAAATCGAGAGTTGGTATAAAATAGTTATCAAATCTCGATTTTTTTATATACGATTGATAAATTATATCCATAAAGTCACCTACTAAAGATTTGATAATATAGTTTTAAAAAACATCCTAAGATACTAGAATATAATATATGAAAAAATATAGTTATGAACTAAGATATACCTTTATAAAAATATCATATATAACCAGAAATTTATATCTGAAAAGTATTTGGTTTTGTCGATTCTGACTATGTTTTTAAATTGCACATAGGTATAAAAAATGATATAATTATCTCGATTGAATATAAAGTAAGAGGTGTTAAATTTGGAAAAAGATGATAAAAATATATATAAAGAGGGAATCATAACTTCATATAATACTACAGAAGAAATTAAAACAGTAGATGATATTGAAGTAGAAGATAATTTAGAATTAGAAGATAGTACATGTCATAAAGTATACGAAAAAAATATAGAAAAAAACATAGATACCAAAGTAAGAGAAATGAATGGCAGTGATGAAGATTATATAAAATCAAGAGAAATCATAAATGAGATAATAGTTGACTTGTTTAAAAATATAATGATGATAGAAGAAAAGGCTGTTAAAATGAGGGGTATCTCAGATCTATCAATGAGTGAAATTCATGCAATAGATGCAATTGGAGTAGGCAGTGGTAAAATGATGTCAGAAGTGGCAGATATATTGAATATAACTATGGGAACTTTGACATCTACAATGACAAAACTAGAAAAGAAGGGATATGCAAAAAGAGAAAAGGATCCCAAAGATAGAAGAGTTGTAATAGCTAGCTTAACAAAGTATGGAGAATTAGCATTTAAAATACATAAAAACTTTCATGATGAAATGGTAGATAGGGTTATACTAGACTTAGATCTACATGAAGATAAGGTACTAATAAAATCTCTAAAAAACATAAATGAATTTTTTATAAGAGAATATCTAAAAGAGTAGGTTATTATTAGGTTATGTTAAATAAATGGACAAAAAATATTTATTTGTGATATAATATTTAAGCGAAAATACAAATTGTAAGGAGAATAAAATGAGTAGAGAATTAGCAGAATTATTATTTCCTAATGTTACTAAGACAATAGAATATTATGAAGAAGTATATCCAGAAAGAGATATAGATAAAAAAACAAAGATAACTAGATTAGGACCAAGTCCTACAGGATTTATTCATCTAGGAAATCTATATGGTGCCTTGGTAGATGAGAGAATGGCTCATCAAACTAACGGAACAATGTTATTAAGAATAGAAGATACAGATGATAAGAGAAGAGTTGAGGGTTCAGAAGAACTTATAATCAATTCTTTAAAGTTTTTTGATATAGAGTTTGATGAAGGTGTAACCCTTGATGGTGAAAAGGGAATATACGGTCCGTATAGACAGAGCGATAGAAAAGAAATATACCAAACTGCTGCAAAGTATCTTACAGAAAAAGGATATGCTTATCCATCTTTTATTACAGAAGAAGAAATGGATGAACTTAGAAAGGTACAGGAAAAAGAAGGAGTTAATACTGGTTACTATGGAAAATGGGCGACAGATAGAAATTTAAGCTTTGAAGAGATAAAAGAAAAAATAGACGCAAATATGCCTTGGACTCTTAGATTGAGATCTAATGGAGATCCGGAAATAGCTATGAAATTTATAGATGGAATAAGAGGAGAGATTACAGTTAGACAAAATAATCTAGATGTAGTCATTCTAAAAAATAACGGTATTCCTACATATCACTTTGCACATGTAGTGGATGATCATTTTATGAGAATAACAGATGTTGTGAGAGGTGAAGAGTGGTTGTCTACCCTACCTATACATTTGGAGTTATTCCACGTTATGGGATGGAAAAGACCTAATTACAACCATACCGCACATCTAATGAAGATTGAAGATAGCGGAAAGAAAAGAAAGTTGTCTAAAAGAAAAGACCCTGAACTTTCTCTAGAATATTACATGAAAGACGGATACTTCCCTATATCTGTCACTGAATACCTTATGACTCTTATGAACTCTAATTATGAGGAATGGAGAATGAAAAACCCTGAAGCACCTCATACAGAATTTGCATTTAAAACTAAAAATATGTCATCATCAGGGGCATTGTTTGATCTTAATAAGCTAAATGATATCTGTAAGGATGTATTGGTTAAAATTCCTGTTGAAGAGATAGTTGACTTCATGATGAAATGGGCAGAAAAGTTCAACTCAGAAGCATATTCTCTATTAACAAAATACAAGGAAGATGTCATAAAACTTCTATCTATAGGAAGGGATGGAAAAAAACCTAGAAAGGATCTAATAAACTGTACTCAAATAATGGATTTTATAAGCTATTATTTTGATGAGACTTTTAAGGTAACAGATGCTCTACCTGAGAGGGTTTCAAAAGAAGATGCAAAATTGATATTGACTCAATACCTTGAGGTATATAACCAAGATGATACAAATGAAGATTGGTTTAATAAGGTTAAGAAGATAACAGATGATAATGGATTTACTTCTAACAATAAGGAATTTAAGAAAAATCCAGAATTATTCAAGGGCAATATAACAGATGTATCAACTGCTATTAGAGTTGCTGTAGTAGGTAGACAACAGTCTCCTGACCTATGGAGTATACAGCAGATAATGGGTAGAGATAAGGTAGTTTCTAGAATAGAGAATTATATAAAATCATTGTAATAAAAATACAATTAAATTATATCGATTTCATAAAAAATTGATGTAAACCACTGATTTTAAATAACATTAACCATTATAAAATCATAAACACCAAAGGCTCAATCTACATGAATAAATCTAGATTGAGTCTTTTTATAAATTCCAAATAAAATCTCTGTAATCCAATAAAGTAAATACGAACATTTAAACGACAACAAATACTAAACATAAATATTTTTTTGGATTTCAGCTTATAAAAACGTATTTTTTTTTATAAAATTCAATTTTTGCTATTGACTAAATGAAAAAACACGAATAAAATATAAGTATATAGAGAAATTGTTCCTATATCTAGTATTAGAAAAAATAAAGGAGTGTATTTAAAATGAACAAGTTAGAGCAATTATATGAGGGAAAGGCAAAAAAAGTTTTCAAGACAGATAATGAGGATTATTTAATAGTATCTTACAAGGATGATGCGACTGCATTTAATGGTTTGAAAAAAGGAACTATTGCCGGAAAGGGTGTTATTAACAATCTTATGTCAAATCAAATATTCCAATATCTTCAAGAGAATGGAATACCTACTCACTATGTAAAGACATTAAACGATAGAGAGACTGTTGTAAAGGCGGTAGAAATTGTCCCATTAGAAGTCATAGTCAGAAATGTTTCTGCTGGTAGTTTTGCAAAAAGACTTGGTGTTGAAGAAGGAATTGAGTTTAGTAAGCCTACATTCGAGCTTTCATATAAGAATGATGATTTGGGTGATCCACTAATCAATGAATCATTTGCTCTTGCTTTGAATCTTGCTACAGAAGAAGAGATAGAAAAAATAAAAAATCTTGCATTGAAGATAAATGAACTTCTAAAGGAATACTTTATAGCAAGCAATATAAAACTAATAGACTTTAAATTGGAATTTGGTAGATTTAAAGGAGATATAATATTAGCTGATGAAATATCTCCAGATACATGTAGATTATGGGATGTTCATACCAATAAAAAATTAGACAAAGATAGATTTAGAAGAGACCTAGGAGATATAGAAGGTGCATACTTTGAAGTTAGAAATCGACTAGGATTTTAGATAGGAGTGTACTATGGATTATTACAAAACAGGACTGAAAGAGGAATGCGGTGTATTTGGAGCCTTTGATTTCGATGGAGGAGATGTATCCTCATACGTTTATTATGGTTTATTCGCTCTTCAGCACAGAGGACAGGAAAGTGCTGGAATATCCATAACAAACACATTTGAAGATACAAACAATGTAAAATATCACAAGGGACAAGGTCTTGTGAATGAAGTTTTCGACAAGAAAATATTAGAATCTCTAAATGGAAATTTAGGTGTAGGGCATGTAAGATATTCAACTGCTGGTGGATTGGGAGTAGAGTGCGCACAACCCTTTGTAATTCACTATATCAAAGGAATACTTTCTATGGCTCATAATGGAAACCTTACAAATGGAATAGAATTAAAAAAAGAATTGGCAATGACAGGAGCCATATTTCAGACAACTACTGATTCAGAGGTTATCGCATATTTGATAGCTAGAGAAAGACTTCATACCTTATGCATAGAAGATGCTGTAAAGAGTGCAACCTTAAAATTAGAAGGTGCCTTCTCTCTAGTAGTTTCTAGTCCTTCAAAGTTAATCGGCGCAAGAGATAGATACGGTTTTAGACCTCTGTGTATAGGGAAAAAGGATAATACGTATTTTCTTAGTTCTGAATCTGCAGCACTTGATACTATAGGAGCTAGTTTCGTAAGAGATGTATTGCCAGGTGAAATAGTTACAATAGTAGATGGAGAAATACGTTCAGAGTTTTTTGCAAAAGAAAATAAAAAAGCAAGATGTATATTTGAATACATTTATTTTGCAAGAACAGATAGTGTAATTGATGGTCAAAGCGTTTATGCATCCAGAATAAAAGCAGGAGAGATACTTGCAAAAAAATATCCCGTAGAAGCAGACATTGTAATTGGAGTTCCTGAATCTGGATTAGCTGCAGCAGTCGGTTACTCAATGGAATCAAAACTTCCGTATTGTATGGGATTTTATAAAAATAGTTATGTTGGGCGTACTTTTATAAAGCCTAAACAAAATGAAAGAACAAAAGGCGTACAGGTTAAGTTAAATGCTATAAGAGAAGTCGTAGGTGGAAAAAGAGTAGTAATGGTTGATGACTCTATTGTCAGAGGAACAACTATAAAGAATATAGTAAAAATGTTGAAGGATGCAGGTGCAGTTGAAGTCCATGTAAGAGTTAGTTCACCACCATTTAAACATCCATGTTATTTTGGAACAGATGTACCAAGCAGGGAAAATTTAGCAGCGGTAAACAACTCTATAGAAGAAATAAAAAACAATATAAATGCTGATTCACTGGGATATTTAGACGTGGACGATTTACATTTGTTATGTCCTGGATTGGATTATTGTGACTCATGTTTTACAGGAAACTATATTGGGAAAATACCTAGCGACAATTCTAAAACAGGATGCTGTTCTATTTTAATATAGGTTTTTACATATACCTATATAATTAATACGTCAGATAGGTACTCGCTTGAATATTCCTAGGAGAAACCCACGTTTGTTCGTATATACCTACATAATTAATATTGTAGATAGCTAAATTTTACAAACTATAAATAAAACTATAATCTATGTAACACATAAGGATATAGCATAGATTATAATCTGCCTAATAATAGTTATAGGTAGTCAAAAAAACGGATATATATATCCGTTTTTTTTTTGTGATATAAAAGATTATTTTTGTATTTTATGATAGAATATTATTATATAGTGTATAAGATTTAAAAATATATGATAAGGAGGAAGAGAATAATTCTCACTAGTTATTATGATAAATTCAAAAAAAATACCTAAAATTGAACTTCACTGTCATCTTGATGGATCACTTAGATTAGATAGTGTAAAGGATGAAATAATAAAACAGGGTCTTAATATAGACCCAAATTCTATAAAAAAAGAGGATCTAACTGCACCAAAGGATTGCCAGTCTCTTGTAGAATACCTTAAGACATTTCAACTTCCATTAATGGTACTTCAGACAAAAGATGCCTTAGAAAGATTTAGTTATGAAGTATTTGAAGATGCACACAAAGATGGATGTGTATATCTTGAACTTAGGTTTGCACCTATATTACATATTGAAAAAGGATTATCCTTAGAGGAAATTATAGAGTCTGTTATAAAGGGGATGAATAAGGCTAAGGAGAGATATGATATAGATGGTGGACTAATATTATGCTGCATGAAAAATTTTAGCGAAATTGACGCAATAAAGACCGTAGAAGCAGGTAAAAACTTTTTGGATAAAGGTGTACTAGCAGTTGACTTGGCTGGACCTGAAGATGAAGGTTTTTCTCATAAATTCATAGAATCGATGAAATTAGCAAAATCTTATGGGTATAATATAACTGTACATGCAGGTGAAGCTGGATCGTCAAATAATGTTAGAGAGGCTATTGAATTATTAAATGCCCAGAGAATCGGGCATGGGATCAGAAGTATAGATGATAAAAATCTATGCAATATTCTTAAGGAAAAGAATATTCATCTTGAAATTTGTCCAACTAGCAATGTTCAAACAAAGGCTGTTGATTCCATGAAGAATCATCCTATAAAGAAATTTTTAAAAGACGATATATCTTTATCTATAAATACTGACAACAGAACTGTTTCAGATACTACAATGCAAAATGAATTGGATATAGTATCGTCTTTAACAGATATAAAACTAGACGATTATACGAAAATGTATTATAATACAGTAGGTGTTATTTTTTCTAATAAAGATATAAAAGATAAACTAATAAAAAAATATAATAATTATATAGATAAATTGGAGGTTAACAATGGGAAATTGTAATTCTTGTCCATCAAAGGGCAATTGTAACTCAAAATCAGATACTTGTGGGATAGTAAATAATCCTTCTAACAAGATTAAAAATATTATAGGCGTAATGAGTGGAAAAGGTGGAGTAGGTAAATCTACTATGACTACTATGATAGCCAATGAGCTTTGTGCCAAGGGGTATAAGGTTGGTATATTAGATGCAGATATAACAGGTCCTAGTATACCGAGACTTATGCATATGGGAGATTCTAAAGCTGTTTCAGACGGTGTAAACATAATACCAGTAAAGACTCCATCAGGAATAAAGGTAATATCTTTAAACCTAATGCTAGAAGATGAAAATTCACCTGTTATATGGAGAGGTCCTATGATAGGAAGTGTTGTTAAGCAGTTTTATACAGATGTATTATGGGAAGAACTTGATTATTTATTGATAGATATGCCACCTGGTACAGGAGATGTAGCATTGACAGTTATGCAATCAATTCCTATAACTGGTATAGTAATGATATCCATGCCACAAAACTTGGTATCTATGATAGTTTCAAAGGCCATAAACATGACTCAACAGTTAAAAGTTCCTGTAATAGGTATTATTGAAAATATGAGCTATATTCAGTGTCCATGCTGTAGTGAAAAAATAAGAATGTTTGAAGACGAAGACGTATCAGACTTCCTAAAGAAAAATAATTTAGATTTACTTGGAGAACTTCCAATGTCTAAAGAAGTAATCAAACTATCTACAGATGGAGTAGGAAACATAAGCCCAGAATTAAAGGGAATTTTCTCAGGAATAATAACGAAGATTGAAGACTTCTGTGAAAATAAAATTAAATAATAATTGTTGAAAAGTAAATTACCCCTTAGGTATATTAAACCCAAGGGGTAATTTACTATTAACATAGAGAAAAAACACATGTTATTAATATAGGAAGAAAAATAACATGCGACAGTATATATATATTTCTATATATATACTTATATTACGAATACATATATATATAGGCAGTTTTACAAAAAAATACACTATTTTTAAAAAAATTTTTAAAAATTTTTCTAATATCATATTTAATATAGTAAAGTTAGCATCAAAAAAATGTTGGAAGAAAAATCTATCCAACATCTTTTGACTTCAAGAATAAAATAAAATATAAATTTTATTATTGTATAGCAATAAACAATTACCTTTCTCTATCCATTTATTATAATGAAGTGGGATAGGGACAACCCAGTATATTATAATTTTCTAATATACTTAATAGAGTTTAGAGGTATATACAATGATTCTGTTTTTTTGTATTTTGGATGCTCTTCATCCACATAATTAATAGTTAAAGTAAGAGAAACAGCATCGTAATTAGATATAACACCATACAACTTTGAGTGAGATATATAAGTATTTACCTCTACAAAATCTTGAAAATGACTTTCCACGAAATCATGAAAAGCTACCTGTTGTTTACGTTTAATTCTATTTAGCATAACACCAACTCCTCTTCTTTAGTAAATAATATCAAGCTTATTTATAACTTAAAAAATGAATATTAATATATATAAATATGCCTTTATTTTTAATAAATAAATTCTTTTTCTTTAATTATATTATATAACTTTTTATTGGTAATGTAAATAAGAATAGTGTAAAAAAACTAAAAATTTAAAATAAAAGGATAAATTAGCATATTCAACTTATATCTTATTTTAAATAGAAAGATTAGCATAGATAAAATTAAAATTTTAAAGGAAAAATAAAAAAAAATATACATTATATGATATAATATAATGTACTTATTTTGATTGCGTAATATGATAATTTAAAATATTATTTTAGACATCAATACCTATATTATAATATAGGTATTGCGATAACTGTAATATAGGTATTGTAGCATTTTTGATAGGTTTCTAAATTGTGACTCAATATATCAATAATGCAACTTACACACAAATTATTGTAAACTATGCTTATAATAAGATAAATATAAGCTTTATATATTAGAATGGAAAATATGAAACATGAAAAAGACTTTTTATACATACTTATTAAGATGTGCAGACGGAAGTATCTATTGCGGTTATACTACAGATATAGATCGTAGAATGAATGAACATAAATCGAATAGAGGTTCTAAGTATGTTTCTGCGAGAAAATTTCTCAGACTAGAGATGTATATTGAATTAGATGACAAGAAGTATGCACTAAGATTAGAATATGCAATAAAAAAATTAAAAAAAGAAAATAAAGAAAGACTTATACTTGGAGATAAATCTGTCCTGGATGATATAGGAATAGATTATGTAAATGTAGTCTATGCAAAAAACTCTGTGTCAGATATATAGGTCATAAGTGAGGAGGGATATATTTGTTTAAATTTAGGTTGAAATCTTTGTTTATACTAGCAATATCGTTTTTACTAATATTTTTAGCATCTTCTTATAAGGGAGTGACTGAGCTTGTATATACAAATTTTTTAAATCGTATTTTAAGGGAAAATCTAAGCTATCTATCTTGGAAGTTATCAATTCCAATTGGAGATGTTTTAAATATAGTTCTAATAGTATTGATTATATTAATTTTTATGTCTGTTATAAGAAATCTAAGTAACTCAGACAATATTTTACATTCATGTTATAAGCTAATATGGTTTGTTATAAATATGCTTGCGATAGTTATTTTTTCATATATATTCCTATATGGACTTAATTATCATACAAGGCCTTTACAGACTGTTATAACAAAGTTATATGAAGAAAAATACGCAACTACTGTAAATGTAAATGTAGACAATGGTACAATGGTAAATGTATTTAAAAACCTTGAACAAAAAGCCTTAGATACAAAAAGATTAGCAAATTCAGTTAATGAGAATTATTCGATAAACAATTTGACAAATCTTTCTATACAGGCAGATAAAGGTTTTAGATTAATAGCTGACAAATTTCCGATGATGTATGGAAATTATTCGCCAGCTAAGGTTTCACTAGAAAGTGGATTAATGTCATATTTTGGAATGGATGGACGATATTATATGCTTACAAATGAGGTAACAATAAACAAAAATGTACCTAAAATATATCTCCCATTTATTGTATCTAAGTATATGGCATATCAAAGAGGAGCTGCCAAGGAAGATGAAGCTAGCTTTTATGCATTCTTGGCATGTACAAGCAATACAAGTCCAGAATTTAAATATTCAGGCTATATAGCTGCCTTATACAACCTTTTAAATACATTAAGGGTTTATGATAAAATAGATTATAATAATATTATAGAAACTATAAATCCTGATTTAAAAAAGGATATAAATACTATACAAAAATATGTGGACACATATGGATCTGGAACCGTATTTAAAGATAGGTTCATGAATTCATTTAAACGTATAAATGGAGATATAAGATATGAACCTACAAATTATGAATTTTCAATATTAATATGTACATATTATTCAGTATTTAGTTTTTAGAAATCACAGAACCAATACATTATAAATATATAATTGCATATATGTTTTCTAAATAAGAATATAGTTTTAATTGTAATAAGAAAATAAAAAAATAAATACAAACAAAAAACTCTATGATAAAATCAGTTTCATAGAGTTTTTTTTGCATTATTGTAGATTTGGTCGAAATCCATGGTTTGAGAGTGGTTTCTAGTATATTCCACACAACTATTCCCTAAATATACATTTAGAGAATAGTTGTGTAAAAATGATATATCCGCTCTATTTTGGCGGATATGTCATTTTTTATGAATTTATATCTTATCACATTATAAATATGTCTATGATCTTTGTAATCGTATATGTAATCATTGAAAAAATCAATCCCAATGATAAAAATGCCATTATGCTTACAGATATCTTTAATGCATAGAAATAAATATCTATATTTAGTAATTTCAATGATATAAATCCAATAAATAATAATGAAAAAAATAAAACTGAACCCGTTTTGCTATTTTTCAAATCTTCTTTACTAAGATCCATATGTGTTGATATTGAATACATTACAAACAGATATATAAGATATCTTATTATATTTGTTTGCTTAAATGGATTTAAGACTTCAAATAAAGAAATTATCATCGATACATAGATATTTATTGTATCTTTAAATCCTCTTACATTTTCAAAATATATCATATTTCTATTAAAATTAGATTTTACTGAGTTAAACTCCTGTGGCAATAAAACCCACATAAAAAGTATCAAAAATACTATTCCAAAAATTATAGGCGCAACACCAATAAAAAAATTTCCTATATTTTGGTATAGGTTTTTTTTGTTATAGCTATGATTTACATATCCCATTACTCCATCATAGCTTCCTTTTATAGGTCTAAACATTGAAAATTCGACTATATTATGTCCAAATATGACACACATCAGCATATGGCTAAATTCGTGTATTACTGTCCCAATAGCTCCTGTAACAACTATCCCTCTATATCCAAACATCGACATTATAAGCCTAGAATTGTATTTTTCTACTGCACTAAATAAAATGGAAAATATATAAATTGGAGCTATTATAATGAGAACAGAAATCAGTCCAGTCTTAATAACTTCCATTTAACCACCTCCAATCAAAATTGGCATATATACCTGTATCTATTTCTAATCTTAATATGTTGTAGTATTTTGCAAAGTAGAAATAATAATATTATTTCAAAATCCTTATTTTTATGTCAATGCTATTTCAAAACAGAATTGGTATAATAATGTCATCTGCTTATCAGTATATTAATTTACTAATATATTAATATATTAGTATGTATTTATACTAAACTTATTTCTTATGTCTATAGCTTCAAGTCTATAAATTGGCATATCCATAGACATGAATTTATCTTCGTATTCAGTTGTTACATTACCTTCAAATTCACTGTTTTTTAAATCGAGTGATACATTTTTTATCATCCAATCATTTGCAGGGAATTCGTTTAGACTGAATTCAAAAAGCCCTCTGTTGTCCGTTTTAAAGTTTATATCTCCAGTATCATTTAATTTCTTTCTATACAATTCTAGGAAATCTCTATATGTAAGTCTTCTTCTTTCATGCTTCTTTTTTGGCCACGGATCACAGAAGTTTATATATATTCTACTCAATTCATCATCTGAAAAATACAAATCCAAAAATTCTACATTTCCCCATATAAACCTAATATTTTTAGAATTATTTCTATCAGCCTTCTCTACTGCTCTTAATAATACTTCTTCTTTTATTTCAAGTCCTATATAATTTATATTTGGGTTATTCTTAGCAAGGGTAGTTATAAACTGACCTTTTCCTGTTCCAACCTCTATATGAATAGGATTATCGTTACCAAAGTATTCACTCCACTTACCTCTTAAATTGTTCTTTATAAAATTATATCTATCGTCTTCTACTATTATCTTTTCTTTTGAATCTATATTTTCTATGATTTCAGTATCCAAAAATCCATCAACTATGTAATAATCGTAAGAAAGCAATTTCTTATCTGCATTTTTTATCTTTCGTCTTCTCATTAAAACCTCCTAATTTATGTAACCTTTCATATAAAAAGAGAACTGCAAATAACAGTTCCCTTTTTAGCCTATATTAATGGCAACCAGAACAACTTCCGCAACCGCCTTGCATGTCTCTTAGGCTTTCAGGTATTACCTTAAATCCTCCACCTAAGTCCTGGATTAACATATCACCAAATTGTTCATATTCTTGTTTATCCATTATAAATTCTAGTTCTTCTACCATACAGCTTACATCGCTAGGCTTCTTTTCGTCTAAAGCTAGACCGAATGATGGGCCTGATCACGCTGAGCCTGCAAAGTACATTCTTATAGTTTTTGGAGCAGAATCTCCATTTTCAGATATTATATCTCTTAGCACATCTAATGCCGTTTGAGCTGCATCTACCTTCATTTTATCATCCTTTCTTAATTGAAATAAAGATTCCATTTACAAAATCTTTTCGATTTAATTATATCATAAATAAGCATATAAATAAAGAAAAATTAGCGATTATACGTCTATAGTAAACACAATAGGAGTAGTATTTTCTGTCATATTTTCAAATGTCTTTTTTATATCTATTACTCTTTGGTTTGATGAACCTCTGTATTTAAGATTGATATTTCTCTTAGATTTCATGAAAGGACCATCTATTAATACGTCTACTTGTTTTAATATCTCTAATTTTTTTTTATCTTTTATGGCTATTTCAAACAAGTCTCCTGTCCACAACCAAATTGTTTTTTCAGGGAACTTTTTCTTTATCCTCTTCAAAAGATTTAGTAATGAATCATCCATTGTTTGTTGAAGCGGTTCACCGCCTAATATATTTATACCCACAACCATGGGATTATTCATATATTCTATAAGTTTTTCTTCTGTTTCACTTGTATAATCTTGTCCGTAATCAAAATCCTGAAGTTCTTTATTAAAACATGACTCGCAATTATGGGTACACCCAGAAACAAAAATAGTACTTCTAATCCCCGGGCCGTTTGATACATCGAACTTTCTTATTTTACTATATTTCACAATAACTCCCCCAAAAATAAAATAATTATATGGCAATGCGAGTACACATTGCCATGCCTTTATTTTGTATAATATTTTATCTATATAATATTACAACTATAATATATCCATTTATCTATATAGTATTACAACTACAATATATCTATATATAAAATCTTTATTTTACAAGTGTAATACTCTATCTCCTATTTCTTGAGTACGCCCCTTATTCCAGAAATTAGTTCCTATATAACCACAAGTTCTTCTCATAACCTGCATTTCTTCTGGATTTCTATTTCCACAAGATGGGCAGTACCAATTTAGATCATCATCTAGTTTTATTTCACCAGTATAGCCACAGCTATAACATAAATCCGGCTTTGTATTGATTTCAGCGTACTGTATATTATGGTAGATAAAGTTTATTATCTGTTCAACCGCTTCTAAATTTCTAGTCATATCTGGAACTTCGACATATGAAATACATCCACCAGTTGAAATCTCATGAAATGGAGCTTCAAATTTCAATTTCGAAAATGCATCAATTTCCTCTAAAACATGAACGTGATATGAGTTCGTATAATACAATCTATCTGTTACGTTTTCTATATCTCCAAATCTAGTTTTATCTATTCTACAGAATCTGTAACATAATGATTCTGCTGGAGTACCATATAAGCTAAATCCTAATCCAGTTTCATTTCTCCATCTATCACAAGCATCCTTCATATGGTGCATTACATCCATAGCAAGCTTTTGACCTTCTGGAGTTGTATGACTTACACCTAACATAGCGTATACCATTTCATGAATTCCGACATATCCAAGTGAAAGTGTAGAATATCCATCCATTAGGAATTTATCTATTTTCTCTCCCTTTGATAATCTAGAAATAGCTCCATGTTGCCAGTGGATAGGAGATACATCAGATAAAGTTCCTTTAAGCATCTTGTGTCTACATAAAAGCGCTTCTTTACAAAGATCTAATCTTTGATCTAGGATATTCCAAAATTGACCCATTTTTCCGTTTGATAATATTGCTATCTGAGGTAAGTTCAAGGAAATTACACCTTGATTAAATCTTCCATACCACTTGTAATCTCCATTCTCATCCATCCAAGGAGAAAGATGAGATCTACATCCCATTGGAGGGAAGGCTGCTCCATAATTTTTTCTCATAAGTTTTGCACTTTGATAATCAGGAACCAATCTCTTTGCTGTACATTCTGCAGAAAGCTTAGTTATATAATCGTATTTTCCACCTTCTAGACAGTTGTTCTCGTCTAAAAGATATACTAACTTAGGAAAGGCCTCGCCGATATTTTGTCCCTTATAATTTTTCATACCTTCTAATCTTTGCTTTATCATTTCTTCGCAAATAAGTGCCATCTCTCTCTCGTATGGACTTCCTTCTTCTATTTCTAGATAAATAGTTGCAAAAGGAGCCTGACCATTTGTAGTCATCAATGTTGAAAGCTGATATCTAATAGTTTGAACTCCATCCTTTAAATCTTTTAACATCATATCTTCTGATATTTCTTCTGCTAATTTCTCGTCCTTATATTTATCTAAATACAAATTATAAAACTTTTCCTTAGTTCTTCTTAGATAAGGAGCTAGGTGTTTTATTGTTATACTTTGACCGCCGTATTGGTTGCTGGCTACCTGTGCCATAATCTGAGTAGTAACGGTACATGCCGTAGAAAATGATTTTGGACTCTCTACCATTTTTTCATTTATTACAGTTCCATTATCCAACATATCCTGCAAATTCACAAGACAGCAGTTAAATATAGGTTGTAATGTATAATCCATATCATGCCAGTGTATAGCCCCTTCATCATGAGCCTGAACGATATGTGGAGGTATTAATTTTCTTCTAGCAATATCCTTAGATACCTCTCCAGCTATAAGATCTCTCTGAGTTGAGCAGATTACAGCATTTTTGTTTGAGTTTTCCATCATGACATCTTCATTTGCTTTTCTCATAAGCTCCATTATGGAATCATCTGTAGTATTAACCTGTCTTTTAAATTGTTGAACAGCCCTATAGCCTTCATAAGCTCTAGCTGTTTCACTGTGATTGTAGTATATCAATCTATCGTATACATATCCCTCTATTTTGTATATAGTAGGAGTTTCCTTTTGATTTTGGAAATACACCTCACAATCCTTTGATATTGCCTCTGCAATGTCTGGATGGTAAAGACCACTTCCATTCTTCATAGCTTTTTCTACAGCAATTCTTATCTTTGTCCTATCAAAAGGAACTGTAGTCCCATCTCTTTTTATAACGTACATATATCAGCTCTCCTCCCAAAAATAATCCTTATAAACAACATATTATATAAATATTCTATAAGCATGTATTAAAATCATATACTCTATATTATAACCATATATTATCGTTCTTAATCATGGATAATATAGAATCAAAATTACAGATTTACATAACAAATTAACTACTCTAAATAACACTAATGCACTGTAGGTAGCTATTTTTCAACAAATACAATATATAGATGATTTTTTCTTGTTAAATACAATATGTTGTATCATTGATTAATAGTATACTTTATTTTCTGGAATAAAACAAGGGTTATTTTTCAAAAAAAATGTTTGACAAAATCGAAAAAATTATTATATAAGGTATATAAATGGTCAAAACTTATCTCATTAAAGAATATCTAGGAAAATTTCCTTATAAAAAAATGTTTTAAAAAAGTAAAAATAAATAAATTATTTTTTAACTATTTTATATTCATAACATAAGTCTTACTATATTATATGATTTCTTCACAAAAAAATATTCATACAGTTATGTAAAAAAATAAAAATGAGTTATTTTTTCTATTCTACATACATCACTTAATGCTTATTGTCTTGTCTATAATTTATTCATATGATATACTAAGCTTAGATTAAATTATTAGGAGGGCTAATATATGACTATTACTGAAAATGAACAAAAAGTATATGACAAACTTGATGAATTGGGAATAGAGTATTCTGTGCTTGAACATGAGCCTGTATACACTGCACAAGAGCTAGAAATAATCAAAGATAAGACTGAAGGTATACATTGTAAAAACCTTTTCTTTAGAAACGCAAAAGGAGATAAGTATTATTTGGTTACTTGTAGAGACGATGCAAGTGTAGATACAAAGGATTTGAAGGAAAAAATGGGATCTACTAGACTGTCTTTTGCATCTCCAGAGAGATTGATGAAGGTTTTGGGACTTACACCAGGTTCTGTAAATCCGTTCTCATTGATAAATGATGAAAACAAGGAAGTTACCTTCTTTCTAGACAAAAGCGTTATGAATGGAGAAAAACTAAACTTTCATCCAAATGTTAACTACAAAATGGTTACTATATCTTTAGACGGTTTAAAGAAATATCTTTCTTCTATTGGTGTTATCATCAATCCAATCGAATTATAATTTTATACATTTATAAAGTTTTATTTGTAAGCGTCATAAAATTTTACATATACTTAATTTAGTGACGCTTACTTTTATTTTAATGTATCTATTATTTAGTTTTACTATTTTACTATACCCATGGCTTCAAGGGCTTTTAGAGAACCCATTTTTGAATGGTCATATGTCATACCACCTTGGAAATATACATTATATGGTGGTCTAATAGGAGCGTCTGCACTTAATTCTATAGACGAACCTTGAACAAAGGCTCCAGCTGCCATAATAACCTCATCATCATAACCAGGCATATCCCATGGAACTGGCTTTACAAAAGAATCTACAGGAGCCGCTTCCTGAACGCCCTGACAAAACTTTATAACCTCTTGTGCATTACTTAACTGAACTATTTGTATTATATCACTTCTTTTTTCGTCATATCTAGGATTTACCTTATATCCCAATTTTTCATATAATCTTGAACAGAATACTGCTCCCATAAGAGCCTGACTAACCACATAAGGTGCTTGGAACAATCCTTGAAGTATATTTCTAGTCATTCCAAACATAAGTCCACATTCCTTTCCTATACCTGGACAAGTCAATCTATATGATATCATATCTATCAAGTCTTTTCTTCCAACTATATAGCCACCAGTAAGAGCCAAACCACCACCAGGATTTTTTATAAGTGATCCAGCTATTACATCTGCGCCCACATCAGTCGGTTCCTTGGTTTCCAAAAACTCTCCATAGCAGTTATCAACCATTACAATTACGTCTTCTTTCACAGATTTGCATGCCTTTATAGCCTTTTCTATATCATCAATACTAAGTGACTTTCTCCAAGCGTATCCTTTAGATCTCTGTATCATTATAAGTTTAGTCTTATCGCTAATCATAGACTTTGCTTTTTCTATATCTATATCTCCATTTTCAAGAAAGTCAACCTGTTTGTATGTAACACCATACTCCTTCAAACATCCTTTTTCTTCTCTAATACCTATTACACCTTGAAGTGTATCGTAAGGTGCTGAAGTAATGGATAAGATTTCATCTCCTGGTCTAACTATCCCCTGTACAGTAAGGGATAAGGCGTGAGTTCCATTTACTATCTGAGGTCTTACAAGGGCATCTTCCGTGTTAAAAACCCTAGAAAAAATTTCTTCTACCTTTTCCCTTCCCAAATCATTATATCCATATCCAGTAGTCCAATTGAAATGGTTATCGCTTAAATTAGACTTTTGCATAGCAGATAACACCTTCAACTGATTATACTCTCTTATCTCTTTTATATCATCGAAAATATGCTTTATATCTTCATCAACTTCCTTAGAAAGCTTAAATATTTTGTCATTTAGTCCATATACATTTAATAATAGTTCTTCTGTTTCCTTTAACATCTCGTCTCCTTTTTTTCTATATAATTTAAAATTTCATTAATTTGACTATCTACATCACTTATCTTATCTAAATCTAAGACTAGGGAATTTTCATATCTTTTAAACCATGTAATCTGTCTTTTTGCGTACTGTCTACTTCCTTGTTTTATAAGCTCTATTGCTCTATCCAAGTTGTAAACACCGTCTAAATAATCCAAAACCTCTTTATATCCAATACCTTTCATAGATACCATATCCTTCGTATATCCCATATCCTTTAACATAGCAACCTCTTTTATAAGCCCCTGTTCAAACATTATGTCTACACGATGGTTTATTCTGTCATATAATATAGATCTATCCCTATTAAGTATTATTATAAAAGGCTCAAACTCACTATTTGGTTTTAAGTCATTAGAAAAATCTCCTAAGCTACCACCTTGTCTGTATACCTCTATTGCTCTAATAACCCTTTTTACATTATTTGGATGTATCCTAGAAGCTGCTTCTTCTGAATATTGTTTTAAAAGGTTGTGCATATATTCTGACCCATTTTCATTATACAGATTCACAAGTTCTTCTCTTATCTTTTCATCTGAATTGGTTTTTCCAAAATCCATATCATAAATCAATGAATTAAGATACAATCCAGTTCCTCCTGTTACAATTGGAACTTTTCCTCTAGAATGGATATCCCTTATTGCTATCGAAGCATATTTTTTAAACTCTGAAACCGTAAATTCATCTTCAGGATTTACTATGTCTATTAGGTGATGCTTAATTCCATCCATTTCTTTTTCTGTTATTTTGGCGCTACCTATGTCCATGTACTTATACACCTGCATGGAATCTGCAGAGACTATTTCTGCGTTTAATTTCTTTGCAAGCATTATGGAAAGATTTGTCTTTCCAACAGCTGTAGGTCCAGTCAAAATAATAATAGGTATTTTATTCAAACCTATATCCCCTTTCTTTTAAACATTTTTTCTATGTCATATTTTGTAATATTGACCATAATAGGTCTACCATGAGGACAAGTGTATGGATTTTCACACTTCTTTAATTTATCTATCAATGCTAAGACCTCTGTATAACCGATCTTATCATTTGCCTTTATAGACGATTTGCAGGCTATTTCTGCTATTTCATCATACTTTGTATCATATATATTTCCTAGACTATCTAAATTGTCTATGATTTCATATATAAACTTTTGGCTTTCTGGAACTCCAAATGTATTTGGAACACCTCTTACGCTTATCGATTTGTGTCCGTACTCCTCTACAATGAATCCAAATGGTTCAAATTTATCTATATTCTTACTTACAATTTCCATATCTATAACAGACAAATCTATGATTATAGGCTCGATAAGCATTTGTATAGATACATCCCTCTGCTTAAAGTCTTTCATATACATTTCAAATCGAACTCTTTCGTGGGCCGCATGTTGATCCATCATTATCATTGAATTTCCCTTTGAAAATAAGATGTAGGTATCAAATACTATTCCTATGTAGTTTAGGTCTACAAAATCTGGATTTTCATTATCATCAGATATAAGTTTTATTTGCATATCACCTTTTATTTGTTTATCATTGCGTTCATCTGTGTTTTTACTCAATTCTGTGTCATTTTTAGCACCTAAATTCTTCTCATCCACACTAGTATAATTCGATGTATACGAGTCTTCAAACTCATTTATGCTTTTTATTTCGCTAATCGTGGATATATCCTTTATTCCTTTGAATATATTTATTATATCGTCTGGATTATTAGCTATATCACCAGAAGGGAGATAATTTGATCCACTAGATACTGTAGCTTGTGTATCATTGTTTGTTAGTGAGTTTTCTTTATTCGGTATTAGTGATTCTTCACTACTATATGATATGGAATCTACTGTACCATTAGATGTCCGACAATTTGTATCACTTAATGATAGTGGATTGCTTTCGTTTACTAATTCATTTATCTCCTTATCTTCGTATTCATCAGTGTACATAAAATCATGATGAGTTTGGCTATATTTTGATGGAGAATATGAACTTGGTTGTTTGAACTTTCCAACCAAGCTATTTCTAAGCAAAACTCCCCTTATATAATCTAATAATTCACTAGATATTTCTTTTTCTTTATCAAACTTAACCTCTAATTTGCTCGGATGAATATTCACATCAATAGAACCTGGATCTATCTGTAGATTAATAAAGTACACAGGATATTTGTTAATTGGTATAATAGCCTTATATGATTCATTTATTATCTCCATAATCTTGGAACTTTTTACATATCTTCCATTGATGAAAATATGTTGAAGATTTCTATTAGATCTGTATATATTATTGTTTCCTATATATCCAAATATCTCGAAAAATTTTGACTCATAACTTATATTTATTAGGTTGTTAGATATATCACTTCCATATAAAAGTCTTATTAAGTTCACAAGACTTCCATCCCCCAAAGTTTCAAATACATTTTTTTTATTATTTGTATATTTTATTTTTAACCTAGGATTTCCAATGGCAAGTTTATTCATTAAGCTAGTAATAGCCATTTGTTCGGATTGCGCAGATTTTAAAAACTTTTGTCTAGCCGGAGTATTGAAAAATAAATCTCTGACATAAATTTGAGTTCCATTATTTGCGGCTACGGGATTTTTTGAGATAATACGTCCTCCTTCTAGTATGATTTCAGTTCCCATTAAAGCTTCCTTTGTCTTTGTAATCATCTGTAATCTTGAAACAGCCGCTATGCTTGCAAGTGCTTCCCCTCTAAATCCAAGAGAGTTTAAATCATACAAATCCTCCAGCTTTTTTATCTTACTTGTAGCATGTCTTAAAAAAGCCTTGTTTATATCATCTGCATCTATACCACAACCGTTATCTACTATTTTTATAAGACTTTTCCCTCCATCTTCTATCTCAACAGATATAGAGCTAGAACCTGCATCAATCGAATTCTCTATTAATTCTTTTATGATAGAGGCAGGTCTTTCAACAACCTCACCTGCCGCTATCTTGTTTATAGTACTATCATCTAATATATTGATTCTGGGCATACACACACCTCCTTAGTTTGCAATATATTGTCCTTTTAATTTATAATATGGACTTTGCTTTTTTTTGTAATTCATACATTTTATTCATAATATCAATAGGTGTAGAATTCATCATATCTACATTCATAACTTCTAAAATAAACTCTCTATAAATACCGTCATTTAACACATCATCAAATGAAATCTGATTTACATTCTCTACATCCTTTGCTCTATTATTAGATTCTTCGTCATTTGATTTTTTTGGTAATTCATCACTTTTTGTACTTTCTAGTGATACATCGCCCTTTATATTATCTACAAAATTTTTATCATTTTCCTTTTCAAAATATGTATTATCCTTTGTAGTGTTAATACTATTGTCATGTTTTATATCATCATAAGTAGAGTTAATTTTTTCCTTTTCTGTATATGAATTATTAATTCCTTTTGTGTTTCTTATGTGGTTATTTTCTAGTTCTTTTAGGATATCGCCTGCTCTATCCAATACCTTTTGAGGTAGTTTTGCCAACTGAGCAACGTAGATTCCATAACTTTTATCCGCCGGTTTGTCAATTATCTTTCTCAAAAATACAACATCATTATTATCTTCATTTACCGCTACAGAATAGTTTCTTATATTTGAATACTTATCTTCTAATTCTGTAAGTTCGTGATAATGGGTAGCAAATAGGGTTTTTGCCCCTATATTCTCCTGTATGTATTCGACTATTGACCAGGCCAAACTTATACCATCATATGTACTAGTTCCCCTTCCTACCTCATCTAATATAATCAAACTCTTATCTGTTGCATACCTAAGAATATGACTTACTTCATCCATTTCAATCATAAATGTAGACTGACCTTGACTTAGGTCATCACTTGCACCTACCCTGGTAAATATTCTATCCATTATTGGTATATTTGCATACGAAGCGGGAACAAAGGTTCCTATATGAGCCATCAATGATATAAGTGCATTTTGTCTCATATATGTAGATTTACCAGACATATTAGGTCCTGTAATTATATTGATCATGTTATCACAGTCTATTTTTGTATCATTTGATATGAAGTTTTCGCTTCCTATGATCTTTTCTATTACAGGATGTCTACCATCTCTTATATCAAGTAAATCATTTTCATTTATTAAAGGTCTCACATAGTTGTTTTTATTGGCTACAATTGCATTTGAAACATATACGTCCAATTCCCCAATTAAATTGGCTACCCTCTGTATCCTCTCGATATTTTCATATACATAATCTCTAATCTTTTTAAATATTTCGTACTCTATGACCTTTATCCTATCTTCAGCATTTATAATCTTATCCTCTATTTCTTTTAATTCAGGTGTTATAAAACGCTCAGCATTTACTAGGGTCTGCTTTCTTATGTATCTCTCATCTATATCTGCCTGCAATAAGGCAGCCTTAGTAATCTCTATATAATATCCAAAAACTTTATTATAACCTATTTTCAATGTCTTTGCATTAGTTTTTTCCTTCTCTCTCATTTCCAAATCCTTAATGAGAGAAGTTCCATTCTGAGATATATCCCTAAGTTCTCTAAGCTCATCATTATATTCACTTTTGATTATATTTCCGTCTTTAAGGCTATTATTAGGCTCATCTAATATGGCCTCATCTATTACACTATACAAGTCTTGAAGAACATCTAGACTCATAATAAAGCTCTTTAGTATCTCACCGCCATTTTCTTGTATAGTATTAACCAATTGTGGAAGCATAGTTATACTATTTTTTAGATTTACCAAATCCCTTGGAGACGCCTTTTCATATGCTACCTTTGCACAGATTCTCTCTAGGTCGAATATATTTGAAAGCCTTGTTTTTAACTCGTCTCTCAGAATAAAATTTTCTTTTATATCACTTGTAATATCTAACCTATAATCTATTTTTTCTTTATTTTTTAGTGGCTGTTCTATAAATCTTCTCAACATTCTTGCGCCCATTGGTGTTTGAGTAGAATCCAATACATGTAGAAGAGAGCCCTTTTTTTTGCCACCCCTCATTGTTTTTGTCAACTCCAGATTTGTTCTTGTAAATAAATCCAGTGTCATATAATCATCAATACTATATATATTAATTCTATTTATATTTGTTGACTCTAGCATTTGAGTAGAATGAATATAATTTAGACAGATGGATATGGATTCCTTCATTCCTATATAGTCAGAAACCTTCGTATCTTCTATGTATTTACTACCGAATACCCTAAACAATACATCTGTATCCAACCATTGGCTTTTAAATTCCTTGTTTAAAAATATATTTGCCATTTCACATATATTGGAAATATCTTCTATAACATCCATGTCATTACACAATATTTCCTTAGGTGATATTTTGCATATTTCATCCTTAAGTCTTGATTTATCTAATACTGTGGAATTCAATTCTCCTGTATTTATATCCACATAAGATATTGACGAATTATTTTCATCTACAAATATACTCAACAAATAATTGTTTTTAGATACTTCGCCACCATCATCTTCTATAATTGTACCCGGTGTAACTATTCTTACAACCTCTCTTTTTACAAGACCTTTGGCTTGAGATGGATCTTCCACCTGTTCTCCAATAGCAACCTTATAACCTGCTTCTACTAATTCTTGAATATATGATTCAGCAGAATGGAAGGGAACTCCACACATAGGAGCCTTGTCCTCAAGACCACAGGCCTTACCTGTAAGTGTAATATTCAATATCTTAGATGCTAATAAGGCATCATCAAAAAACATCTCATAAAAATCACCTAATCTATAAAATAATATACAATCAGAATATTCTTCTTTTGTATCAAGGTATTTTCTCATCATAGGTGATAGTTTTTCTTTATCTATATTCATACATAATCCTTTCTATAAATTCTTCATAATTTCCTTACATATCTTTATATTATATCATAAAATCTACACATTATTGCCTATTGCAATGTAAAAAATTGGATAATGGGATAATAAAATTAGAATTGCCTATTGCAATGTAAAAAATTAGATAATGAGATAATAAAATTAGATATTAAATACTATAATACTAAATCTATAAATTAAATATGCGATAATGAAATAATTCTACAAAACTAAAAAATTTTAAAAAAATGCTAATAAATCTTAATTAATTTTAACTTGAGGATATGATATAATACGAATTGTAGGATAATTAAGCTTATTTTAATAATATACATAGATGATTGTAGGAGGAATTAATTATGAAGGTTGCAGTGGTATATGGATCACTAACAGGTAATACAAGAAAACTAGCTGAGGGAGTATATAACAATATACCTGCTCAATTTGAAAAGGCGTTATTCAATGAGAAAGATGATTTTAACCTAGATGAGTTTGATGCAGTAATCTGTGGTTTCTGGGTAGATAGATCAAACGCACATAAGGCTATGAAGGAAATAATTTCTTCACTAAGAAATAAAAAGGTATTTTTAATGGGAACTATGGGATTTTTCCCAGACTCAGACCATGGTGTAGACAGTATGTCAAATGCCATAAGTCTATTAGATAGCTCTTGTGACCTAATAGGTTATTTCATGTGCAATGGTAAGGTAGATATGAGATTGCTAGAAAGAATAGGTCAAATGAAGGCTGAAACACCAGGGGAAAAGGCGTTTAAGGCACATATGCTTGATGAAAGAAACCTTGTAAAATACAAAATGCTAGGAGAGCACACAAACGATCTAGATGTTATGTATGCATCTGCTAGAGTAAATGAGAGATTAATGATGGAAGACGCCATATCAAAGTTATAAAAGTTATAAATGATGAGTTTTTGCCTATGGGTTAAAACTAACCTCTAAACTATAAATACTAAAAAAGAATCGGGAAACCCCGATTCTTTTTGTTTTTTGAAATATAAATCCTTATTTGTCAATTCTTACCTTAGATTTAAATCTTCGTTGTTTTAATTTTATACTTTTACAATATTTAGTCCTAGAGTTACTACATTGATTCAAAATATCATACCTAAAAAAAGAATCGAGGTATCCTCGATTCTTTTTATGTCATAAGTATAGATTTATTATTTTGATTCAAGATATCTTCTAGTACTTATAGAAATTGTATTTTCTCCACCTATAAATTCGAAATTCTTTAGGTTAGATTTTTGGATATAATCCTTAACTGTTTTTAGTGGTGGATTTTTTCTAACTAAAAGTACAGGATCATTATATTTACCTGCAACAGGTCCTATTACAAGTGCATCAGAGAATACTTCTCCACTTGCTACAAAGGCCTTATTTGCATCTTTGAATTTAGATTCTGCAATTTTTACCGCTGTTTCATATCTATCTATACCAGCTATTCTCTCTATTGGAGATGGTAGCTTCTTATATATGTTTTTAGATATTGTATTATATCCACCTATTACATAGGTTTCATTTATCTTTAAGTCTTTTATTGCCGATTTTATTTCATTCGGTATCTGATTGTATCTTATTAGTAGTATTGGATATCCATTATATGCTGCAAATGGGCTTATTGATAGTGCATCTGGAAATACCTCTCCACTTGCTACTACAGCCTTGTGCAGTACACCCGTCAATCCTACTACCCTTCTTGCAACCATTTCACTTGTTCCATATCTATCTCTACCAGATATTCTCTCTACGCTCTTATCGAATAATTGTCTTATCTCTTCCTTTACGTATTCAGATACAGAATTTGGTCCTCCTACTATGATTACATGTTTAGCTCCTAGTCTTGAGATTTCATCTTTTACTCTCTCATCTAACCTGTTTACATGTGTAAGTAAGATTGGTGCGTTTAGTTGCTTAGATAAAACAGTAGCAGTTAATGAATCTGGATATAAGTCGTTTCTACAAACTATTACTATATCTGACTTTCCATAATGATTTTTAGAAATCTCTATAGCAGTGTCTATTCTATCCTTCTTCGGTTTCTTTTTCTTTGGAGTAAACTCCCAAACACCAACTACTTCTATATTTTTATCATTCATTTGAGTTACAAAATCTTTTTTTGGTTCATCCTTACTATCTTTTAGTTTATATCCTAGGAAATCCCATCTTCCACTAGTTGTACTAAATTCCGTCTCGATAGGATTTTGAATCTTGACTTCTTGACCCTTGATATAGTCCTTATCATCCTTCATGACGTATTTGCTGTCCTTAGACCATTTCTTTAATTCATCTGGTAAATCTCTTGATGAATTAGAGATATAATCATATATAACCTTGTGTTTATTAGGAATAAAGTTCCAAGTTCCCACAAATTTACCATTGTTATTGCCTATTTCAATATTTTCATTATCCCAACCAACAAAATTCCATACACCGTCATTAAATGTATCAACAATCTTAGTTCCAGTTTCTGTAGGTACTGGTTTAGGTTGTGGATCAGTTATATGTAGTCTAGTTCCCTTAACATACTCTTTATCAGACTTAGGAAGTTTGTCTGTTAGATCTTTTGGTATATTTTCTGTTGGCTTAACAATTGTCCCTTCAGCAACATTATAAACATATTCGTACTCAATCTTATGTTTATTTGGGGTAAACTCCCATTCAGGAGTTATAACAAGGTTCTTAGTTCCATTTTCATCAGTTAAATTTTCACTTTTTAAGCTATCAATTGCAGTTACATATCCATCAATTTTTGGTACCCTATATCCTTTAAATTTCCAAGTACCATCATTATTTATATCTTCGACTTCTTTTTTAGTCGGTTCAGGAATTGTAACCTTATCACCAAGTTTATAATTGACTGAATCTGTAGGATTTAAGTTTTTCACTTCATCTGGTATATTTTCAGTAGCCTTAATAACTGTATCCTTAGTTTGTGTATACTCTGGTACAAACTTTGTTTGATACTCATTGGCTACAAAATCCCAAGTTCCTGTTATCACAGTATCACTTGTACCTACAATATATGGGAATGTTGGATTCCAACCAATAAATTTCCATACACCATCATTATTTTGATCAGATACAGTAGTTTTATCTGTTTCTAAACCAATAGGATGGTTAATTTCTTGATCCTTAACTACATTGGAAATTTCAACAGGTAATTTTCCATCTTCACTTACCAATTTTGTTATAGATTCCGGAAGAGCTTTAGTAACGCCCTTTTTTACATCAAATTTAAAACTCAACTTATGTAAATTAGGTACAAAATCCCATTTTCCAACAAAAGTAATTCCCTCTTTAGAGTTTGTCATATCTATCTCATTGTTTTTCCAACCAATAAATTTCCATTTACCATCTTGATTTGAATCTTGTATTTCAGTTTTGTCCTTCTCTAAATCACTCACCTTAGGATTAGTATTAAGTTTATTAATCTCAACCTTAGCACCCATTGCAAATGTATCAGTTGTACTTGGTAACTTAGAAGTTAAATCACTTGGAATATGTTTAGTTACATCTGCTTTTACGTTTGCTGGTTTATTGTATTCAAACATGAAGTTAACTGGATGTTTATATGGAGTAAAGTTCCATACACCTTCAACTTCTTCTGCTTCACTACCAAAAGTTACTTCTTTTAATTCTGGTTTATCATTAGTACCTTTTTTACGATAACCAATGAATGTCCAATCTCCATCTTGTTCTGTATCAACATATGTTGTTGGCTTAGGGTCTACTAAGACAACCTTTTGACCTCTAGTGTATGTATTAGGATCAACAGGAACATATGTATTGTTATTAGAAGCCGTAGTTAATATTTCCGGTAAATTCTTTGTAACACCATTTTCTTTAGTAAAACTATATGTTAAACCACGTTTTGTAGCTTCAAATAACCATTTACCGATAACATTGATATTATCTTTTTCAATAGTTAATGGGAAGCTTTTGTCCCAACCATTAAAGGTCCATACACCATCATTTGTAGAGTCTGCTACGGTTGTTGTATTCGCTACTAAGCCTTCTGGTGCTTGAATTTTATCACCTTTTATCTTATCAGTGATTGTTGCCGGTAATTTATTAGTAAGTTCATTTGGCATATCCGGCATAGTAATTTCTTTTTTTTCAAAACTAAAACTCACTGAATGTTTATTAGGAATAAATTTCCATATACCTCTATAAATAACATCTTCAGTTCCTATTTTTTCAGGTTTAACATTTTTTTTGATACTTTCATCTAATTTTACTAACTCCCAACCTTCAAAAGTCCATTTACCATCATTTTCATTATCTATGTATTCTGTTGTTTCAGGAACTTTTAAAGTTGCATCCTTAATTCCTTCTTGTGTAGCTATTTCTTCAGTTATTCTACCAGCTATGGCTGGAGGTATACCAGGAATATCTGGAGAACCATCTTCCTTAGCAAACTCAATTTTAATTGTATGCTTGTTAGGAACAAAGGTCCAAGTTGCAGTTAAAGTAGTATCTGCTGTAGGAGTAATCTCATTAGTTGCCCATTGTTTTGCAAGCCACTTACCATCTTGTGCAGCATCAGTGTATTCAGTAGCACCTAACGGAATAGGAGTATATTTTTCTCCAGGATTGACAGTTCCTACCTCAGGTAACAACTTATCAAGCTCTTCCTTTACAGCATTAAAATCTCCCTTAGAGTCTTCTGCTTTTTCATTTTGGTAATTTATTTTATAGACAGGTTGGACAAGCGCCTCTCCGTATGCTCCTCCGTTTAATGGTTTAAGTATTGTCAATACATAACCAGGACTTACCTCTCCAGGTTCAAGTTCATACTTAATTTCTTGACCATTTTCATCATACTTAAAAATTTCATCACCATTATAAGCAGCAGGATAACCACTCCACATTAAATGCCTATTTGGGATATCTCCACCAAATTCTCCGACTTTTACTTTTTTATCTCCAACTATTTTAACGAGGTTGGTAATAGCTCTAACGTCACCTGAACTAGGTGCAGTACCTTTATATCTAGTTAAAATTTGTATATTAAATTTTTCATTGTTTTCATTGCTTAAAATGAATTTATTATTTTCATTTTTGATATTGGAGATAACTGATACGTTATTAATAATTGTTCCATTATCATTCAATGTATAGGTATTATCATTCGATGTAAATGACACTTCCTTTACACTATACTTATATTCCTTAGCTTCACCGTTTTCGATTTTATACTTAGGTAATTTGCTAATTGTGTATTCACCATTTGGTTCAGTAACAACAAAACTCTCATCATCTATATGTCCAATGCCATTAGAAACATCATATCCTTTTACAACTTCTAAAGGCTCACCTTCAACGCTTCTAACAACTTTTAGCGTGATGCTTGCATCAGCCTTTTTGAAACGTTTCCACATCTTTTCAAACTTTATAGATGTTGTATCTGGATTGCTATTGGTGATGATTGCCGTATAGTCTTTATCTTTGTTACTGTAAGCATATTCAACACTATATCCATCCGGTTTATTAACTTCCTCTACCGTATATTTACCAGATTTTGGGGCTGGCAAAGCAGTATCACCTGAGAAGCTAACTTTCCAACCTTTATCTTTCTTTAAAACCACTGTTTGTTTAACCTGTTCACCATCTTTAATATTAACAGTAATCTCATTGACTTCAGGTTGCTTACCTAACCACTTCTTCTCAATTGTTAAATTTACCTTAGTTGGGACGATAGTAAAGCTTGGTAGTCCAAAGTTACCCGTCTTATCTTCTGAAGCCTTAGGTTTTAAAGTAGTAGTACCATTAGTTAAGAATGGTTCTCCTTCTTTCATATTTTCGGTCTTAAAAGCAACTTTGTAAGTGATAGTTAATCGTTCATTCTTCTTCAATGTAAAATTAGAATAATCGAAACCTCTAACCTTACCACTTTCTTCATTAAACTTTAAACTTGTCGAAGTTAAAGCTTTTTCTAAATCTGAACTTTCTTTAAAGTCATTTGGATTCTCAGCACTGCTTGTATAACCCTTTATCTCTATAGCTTGTTCTTTTGTTTTGCCAGCAGGAATGTAAAAATCAACATTTTCTGACATCGGATCTTTAATTAAACCATTATCAATAGCCGGCGCAATAGTTGCCTTAGTGTTTTCTTCTATAATCGATTTTAATACATCATCAATAGAATTATTAGCATTTTTAATAACTGCCTTCCCCTCTGAGTCTAAGGCATTTAGGAAATTTCTTCCAGTATTTGAAATGGTGTGAAAATTTCTATTATAAGGCGGAACATAGTCTAAACCTAAAACTCGTAAGTGAGCCTTTTCTTCACGTTTAAACTTTTCTCCACGAATAAAGGCAGACCAAAGTATCTTTGAAGCCAATTCCTTATCAACGTTATTTCGTAGTAAGTCAATATTGTTAGCACTATCAACAGTTTGTGGTGTATAAAAGGTGTATTCATAATATAAACTTTTACGATTGGTTTTAGGACCTTGCCTAAATCTTTGATCATTACCTATACTAATTGGTGGTGTAAATAAATAGTTAGTATTATTAGCATCATAACCAAAAGCTGGTTTACTGTCATTAACACCTTTATTCCACACAAAACTTAGAGGATCTTGGTTAAGATTTTTAGTATTATACGTTGTAATGATGGAATTAGAACCAGGCTTATCAGTCTCAACAGGACGAATGCCAACATTATAAGTGTTTATTTCATCCCACTTACTAATAACATTATCGTCAGCAACTGTATTTCCTGACATCGGATCTCCTGCTGTAATTAATAAAACGACTGTTTTACGATTACCTTTATCAGGTGCTTTTTCTAAAATCATTGAACCAATATCAAAGGCTGAAAAGATATCAGTTTTACCAAAGAAATTCGAAAAGTTAGGTGGTTGATTAATTAATGTTGTATCCCAAGCATTATTTAAGCTATTTTCAGTAACTAAGACTCCATTTTTATCTTTAGTATATATCATATCAGCACTATTATTTGGCGGTTCAGTTTGACGACCAAAGGTTGCAAAAGATACATTAATCTTAGCCTCAGGGTGCTGTCTATTAAAAGTATTTACTGTATTAGCAACAGTTGTGTACATTTTTTCATATTTTCCTATTAGCCCATTTGTTTGAATGCCAGCTGAACCCTCACCCAAAATTAATAAGTTAACAGGGTTAATTTTAGTTTCAGTTTCAGTTCCATCCACCTGATTTCCAATAATATCTAAAGTAATGGGATAGACATTCTCAGGGTCTCCCTCTTGATGTGCTCCAATGGTTTTCTTAAATTTAATAGCATCGCCTTCCTTACCACTGGTATTAAGTGTTGCATAACCATATTCATCATAGCCATTACCACTAGGATTTGTAATTTCAAACTTTGGTTTTTTTCCAGCATCTGTTCCTTCAGCATATGATCTTATCATCGAAGTGTTTCCTGTTATTGTACTTGCAAACATCATAAACGCTGAAAATATGGATAAAAATTTATTCAGTTTTTTCTTCATTTTAAATTATCATCTCCTTTCCTTTTTATATTATCCATAACTACATAAAATTCAATATAAATATCACCTCTCTCCTTGGTATTGCCCATATTGGGTTTTACCCTAAGTATAAACTTAATTTCAATATTTGTCAAGCTATATATATAGTAATACTTAAATGTTTCCAATTATCTTTATTTTTTAAATACATATATATATAATTAAATAAATTTATCATGTTAGAATTATATTTTTTTATATAATAAAAGAGCGATTATTTATATCGCCCTCTTCATATTATGATACTATTTTTTGAACCTAATTAATGATATTTTTTTAGTATTTATATGATATTATTTTGTAAGGTAATCTTTCTAATATTTTTATATTTTTGTTTCCATATTTTACTGTATATTTATAGCTATGGTTTTGTCCTATCATAAATGACGTGATTATTGTATTTCTACAATTATTATTTCCGGTCTATTGTTTATCCTCACTCTTATCGCCGAACCACCAAGTCCTCTAGTTACATACATTGTAGTGTTATCTTCCTTATATTCACCACAACAGTATTTTGGGAAAAATGTTCTATCAGGAGATAGAAGCCCTCCAAAAAATGGTAGTCTTATTATTCCACCATGTACATGTCCTGAGAAAACAAGATCAGTTCCCCATTTTACATATGATGGAAAATAAAGTGGATTATGCGACAAAAGTATGTTGTAATCATCCCTGTCCAAATCACCCAATTTATTCCTTATATAATCATAATCTACCTTTATTACATTTCTATTACTGAATAAATATCTATATGTATTAAAAGGAAGTATCAACGAATATATATTTATCGTATCTTTATCGGTCATACTGTCATTTTTCGTATAATTATATTTTATTAAGGCATCAATCTCATTTCCATTTTCTATTTCTTTTTCTACATGATGTGCTTTTTCTCTCATCCCTTCATCTACACCTTTTGATTCATTCTTTGAGATGTCGATATTTTCTTTTGGTTCAGGTTTACATATACCTTTGTCTAAATTGCTGTTATCTTCAACTTGTTTAAATGAGGTTTTATTATATTTATCGTCCTTTATAGCTGGGGATTTAGGCTTTAATATGGGTTGATTGTCTACTATATCGAAGTTAGAGTCTACAACTATTTTTCTATTATTTAGCCTATTTATCCTTAATTTTTTTAGTTCTCTGAAGTATTCCATATACTCTTTTCTATATTTCTTTACGAGTGCTTTATGTTCGTGATTTCCTGTAATATAATAAACCTTATATCGTTGTGAAATATATTTCATTAGATTTAGTACAGATTCATAGTTTTTATTGTCTCCATCTATCATATCTCCTGTCACAAAAATTACATCCGGCTTATTCTCATTTATTATATTTATAATTTTTATATTGTCTTTACCAAATTCCTTACAGTGTAAATCGCTTAATTGAAGTATTTTTTTTCCCGAGAAACTCTTAGGTATTTTATGTGATTTAAGTTTATATCTAGTTACTTCTAAAGGTATGCTCATAAGTATTGACACTACTAGGACTATTGTTATTACTACTAATACTATTATTATGGCATTAATATATGTATGATGCATGAAGTCACCTCCTTGTATTTGTTCCATTATCTTTATTCTATTTATAATTCTAATTTTAGTTGTTCACCACTGTTTATCATTTTTTTTATTGTATTTTCCAATTGTACAATAGATTCTTCCTTAGTTGCCCAACTTGTACAGAATCTCACTACTCTTGTGTTTTCATCTATCTTTTTTTCTATATTAAATGTAAATCCTTCTTTTCTAAGATATTCTATATCCTTGATCTTTAGTATTGGGAATTGTTGATTAGTATACGAATCTGCATAAAATTCAAACCCTGATTCAATGAAAGCTTTTTTTAATCTCATTGCATATTCATATGCTTTTATTGATTTTTTTGTATACATATTATCTGTAAATAAGGTTTCAAATTGAAGTCCCAATAATCTTCCCTTTGCTAATACGGCTCCATTATGTTTTGATATACATCTAAAATCTTTATTGTATCTGTCATTTGTAAAGCATACAGCCTCTCCAAACATAGCGCCACACTTAGTTCCTCCTATATAGAATATGTCTGTGTGTATGGCTATATCTTCTAGGGTTAATTCATTTTCCTTTGATGCAAGTGCGTATGATAACCTAGCACCATCTAAAAATAGAGGTATTTCATACTTATCACATACTTTTTTTATGTCAATTATCTCTTGTTTTGTATATAATCCACCTCTTTCAGTTGGGTGAGATATGTATACAGCACCTGGTGCAACCTTATGCCAATCTCCTGATTCAAAAAAATCATACAGGTATTCTTCAATTGCTTTTGCAGATAATTTCGATTCTCTATCTAATTTTTCGTCATTTGCTGATATAGCTAATACCTTATGCCCTCTTCCTTCTATTGCTCCAACTTCATGTACATTTATGTGACCAAGAATTGGCGATATTACTCCTTGATGTGGTCTTAAAACTGCATCTAATACTGTCATATTTACCTGAGTTCCACCTACCAAGAAATGAACATCAACATCTTTTTTACATGCTGATTGTATTTTCTTCTCTGCTAATAAACAGTAATCATCCATTCTATACCCCGGTGTTTGATCCATATTTGTTTCATATAGTTTATTTAGTATCTCTTCCAAACACCCTTCTGAATAATCGTTTTCGAATCTGTATATATTTAAAGTTTCCATTTCAAAACCTCCTAAGTTTTTATAAATTTACTATCTACATTTCAATATATTTCCCATTGATATCTTCATTATTATATCATAGAATAAATTATAATTCTATTGTCTTGACTAACATATTACAGTATATATATTTTAGTATATGCTATAGTTTTAGTATCTTAATTAGCATATTGAAACATCTATAACTAAGAATAGATTATAGTTGTATTATCTTAAATAACATATATTACAGTATTTATATCTATAGTTACAGCTTTATTATATTAACTAGCATATATTCCAACGCATACAACTAGATATATTATATCTCTATTATCTTGACTAATCTATATTACAACATCTATAATTAAGTTATATTATTTGATGAGAAAGGATTATGTTATGAGTTTTAAGATAAATAATAAGTCTTCTAGACCTGATAATATTGTCATAAGAGATAACCAATTAATAGACGATTGCGAAAGGATAGAAGCTAGTTTGCCATCGTTTATGAGGGATTACTTCATATACTTAAAAAACAGTGTTGCACCATCAACTAGAAATGCCTACCTGAATGATATTAGGTTTTTTTGTGATTATTTAATAGGTACAGATTTGTTTACTAATGCTACACAGCCTAAGGATATCACCTTAGATGAGTTTGTAGAAATTACCGCAAGAGATGTAAACCTGTTTTTGGGAGATTATTGTAATAGATATTACAAGGAAATAAACGACACTAGGATTTTGTACGAAAACGGTAATAGAGCTTTGGCGAGAAAGAAGTCTTCTCTTTCTACCCTTTTTAAGTTCCTACATCGAAATGATCAGATGAAGGAGGATATTACGACAGCTTTTAATCCTATAAAACTTCCAAAACCTCAACCAGATGCTATAAAGAGATTGGAGATAGATGAGGTTGCCGTAATGCTTGAAGCGGTTGAAAATGGATATGGACTTACCGAGAAGGAACGTACATATTGGGAAAAAACTAAGTATAGAGATAGGGCTATACTTATATTATTCGTCACTTATGGGTTGAGATTAAATGAACTTAGAGAGCTTAATATTTCTTCCTTCAATTTTTCTCGAGGTGAGTTTGTCATATATAGAAAGAGGGGCAAGGAAGTTTTGATGCCGATTAACGATGCCTGTGAGAAGGTTATTAAAGAATATCTTGAGTTTGAAAGGACAGATAATGAGTTTGTAGAGGAAAAATACCATGACGCCTTGTTTTTATCTTTACAAAAAAAGAGGATGACAGCAAAGTCTATAAGAGAACTTGTAAAAAAATATACGTCTATAGGTATGAGAACTGATAGAAGTCGTGGATACAGTCCTCATAAATTGAGGGCTACAGCTGCTACGTCCTTGATACAAACAGGTTTTTCTATATATGATGTTCAAAACCTGTTAGATCATGATAATGTAACGACAACACAGTTATATGCAAGCCATAAGAAAAATGTTAAAAGAGATATAGTAAAGAATTTCGATTGGCTTGATGAAGATAAAATTCTTGGAAACGGTGGTTCAAAATAAACTGTCATAATTGAAGTTTTAGATTGTTATAAATAATGTTTTGATATAATTCGTTTATGTTTTTTAATAATAAAAATATATAACTAGAAATTTGAACAATTGTTCTTTTTGTGGTATTATATATGTATAGACTAAATTAGAAAGGGTTGTTTGTATGTATGACGATTTAAGACCAAAGGATATAGATGTTTTAGAGTTTTTAAAAAAATATGTTTCAGAGAAGGGATATGCTCCATCAGTGAGAGAAATTTGTTCTACCCTAGATATAAAATCTACTTCAACTGTGTTTAGCATTATAAATAAGTTGGATGAATTAGGATATATAAAAAAGGATCCCTCAAGACCAAGAGCTCTTGTTATAATTGATGATGTTGTCGATGACAATGTGATTGGACTAGAGGCAAATGTGGTAAATCTACCACTCATAGGCAGGGTTACTGCTGGAGAGCCTATATTAGCTGATGAAAACATAGAGGAATATATTCCACTTCCAGAAGCGTATGTAAGTGGAAAGTCATGTTTTTTATTAAGGGTTAATGGGGATAGTATGATAGATGCTGGTATTTTGAACAGGGATTTCATAATTGTAGATTCGTCTCAAAATAATCCATCTCAAGGAAAAATTGTTGTAGCGTTAGTGAATAACGAAAGTGCTACTGTTAAAACATTTTATAAAAAGGACGGTAAAATTGTGCTAAAACCAGAAAATCCTATGTATGAACCTATGGTATTTTCACCTTCTCAGGTAAAAATATTAGGTGTTGTTACCGGTTTATTTAGAAATATGAAATAGCTCATTATACTATTATTTCCAATGTTAGTTGTAATTTATTTAAGAAGAAAAAATAGTTAATAAAGGCAATATATTATATATTTTGCTCATTTATTTTGAATTATGAAGATAGTATGCAATTAAAATTAAATAATAAAACTTCTAATATGACCATATACGAAATAATCTATATGGTCATATTTTATTTAGATTTTCAAAATTTTTCTTGTATTTGCGAGTATATGTGTTATAATTATAATGTATTATGTAAATATTTTATAGTGTGTATTAATACCTTATTATTACACAAATGTATATTCAGATACTGTAATTTTATAGATATTTTAGAATGATTTCACTAAATAAATTACAGTGGTTTCGCAAATAGTTTTAGAAAATTATATATTGCGATTAATATGCAAATATTTTGATTAACTTAATTTTGGAGGTAAGTATGATTAAATTAATAGTTGATTCTACATCAGAATTTTCATATGAAGAGGCTAAAGAACTAGGGTTAGTTTACCTTCCCATAACTATAAACTTCGATGGTGAGGAATTAAAAGAAGGAATAGATATATCAAAGTCAGATTTTTATAATAGAATGGAATCGTCATCTACCCTATCTAAGACTAGTCAGATAACACCATTTCAGTATACAGAAGCCATACAAGAGGTTATTGATGAAGGAAATACTCCTGTAATTATCACTCTTTCATCTAATCTTTCTGGTACATATTCTAGTGCTATGATAGCTGCTAGTGAATTTGACAATGTTACAGTTATAGATTCTGAGTCTGCATCTATAGGGGAAAAGATTTTGATACTTTATGCTCTTGATTTAATAAAAAATGGCTGTTCTTCAGTTGAAGAATTGATAGATAAGATAAACGAAAAAAAGAAAAAAATAGGTATATATTTCTTGATAGACACACTTACATATCTGCAAAAAGGTGGTAGAATATCTAAATTTGGCTCTCTTGCAGGAAATTTTCTTTCTGTAAAACCTCTATTGAGTATTATAGATAATGAAATAGCTGTAGTTGCCAAATCTAGAGGGTTTAATAAGGGTCATCTAATCCTAAAGGATAAAATAGATGAAATGGGTGAAATTGACTACGATATGCCATTTTTACTGTCATATTCTGGAAACAACTCTCATGTTTTAGACAAATACATAGATAAATATGAAGATATATTTCAAACAAAGATACACGATATACCAATTGTACAGATTGGTTCGTCTGTAGGAACTCATATGGGACCAAATTCTGTTGGGGTAGCTTTTTTCTATAAATAAATGTTATGTAATATATAGAGTTGATGGTAAAAAATCTTCAAGACAAAAGGACAATAAATGAGAAAAACTACATTTTAAATGCAAATGACGTTGATAGATGGTAAAATTACCTGTGGTAATCAGACACCAAATATCAACGTCATTTATTTATTTTATTTATTTTGGATAACTATTTTTATACTAACTGTCCCTTTTCCATTTTTAATACCGTATCACAGGCACCAAGAGTTGATTCCCTATGCGATACTAGGATGACAGTTCTATTTTCTTTTTCTTCTAGGATACTGTTTAATATAATCGCTTCATTATATGAATCTAAGTTTGACGTAGGCTCATCAAGTAGAATTAAATTACTATTTGTCAAGAAACATCTAGCAACACCTATTCTTTGACGTTCACCTCCTGAGAAGTTATCACCTAGGTCAGATATTCTAGTATCCAATCCATTTTTCAAACTTACTACATGATCATATATAGACGCTTTTTTCAGTGCCTCATATATTTCTTCGTCTGTAGCATCTTGTTTTGCTATTTTTAAATTATCTCTTAATGTTCCAGCAAAAAGTATAGTAGTCTGCGTCATATAGTCTATATTGTCGTATATAGATGCAGTTTTTACATTTTTTATATTTTCATTATTTATTTTTATACTTCCCTTTTGTGGATCCCAAAATCTCATTATCAATTTAAGCAGTGTAGATTTACCACTTCCACTTCTTCCCATTATACCTATAGTTTTACCTTTCTTGATATCTAGGTTTAGATTTTTTAGTATTGTTATATCATTATAAGCAAAACTTAGGTTTTCTACGGCTACATCTCTTAGCTCTACTTCTACACCATCTGTATTTTCTTCTACCTGTGGCTTTTCAGAAAGAAGATTCAAAACTCTATCACCACATGCAAATGTCTGAGATAATGTTGTTCCCAGATTAGCCAATGCAATATACGGTGCAAATGTAGATATCTGAGTTAATACTGCTATAAATGCTTGTGCAGGTGTTATGATACCTCTGCTTGCTAATATATAGCATATGAATAATTGAAGCAGTGAGAATACCACTATATAACCATCAGTTTGAGCCTGTTGATTGGCTATTTGATATTTTAGCTTGTCCTGGTTTACCCAAGTCTTCTTAGTGGCTTCTTCTATCTCAGAAATAGCCTTATCTCCATAGTTAAACTGTATAACTTCCTTTATACCTCTCAATTCATCCAAAAATTTACCATTAAGAGCTCCAAGATTTTTTCTTATCTCTACTCCTACTTGATTGGATTTTTTTGATGCTATCATAGGTATTATGACACCTATCATAAGCTGTGATAATAAGGCAACTATTGCAACAATTATATTTATATTAGCGTAGAATACAAACATCACTATACTCACTATTGTAGCAATGAATATAGGAGATATTGTGTGTGCATAGAATACTTCCAAAAGTTCTATATCACCCATTATTATAGATATCAAATCTCCCTGGTTTTCTCCTTCCAATTTGGCTGGAGCAAGTCTTCTCATCGCCTTGAATACCTTATGTCTTATTTCGGCAAGTATTCTGAAAGCAATGAAGTGATTGCAATACTGTTCTATATAGTGAAGTACTCCCCTCAATATGGCACATACTATTAACAATGTTATATAATAATTGAAATCATGTCCTCCAAATGGTATAGAATCAAATCCTATCTTATATGCATCCGGCAATACTGTTATCATAGCATATCCACCGAATATACCCAATCCAAACGACAATAAAAATCCTACAACACCTAGTATTATTGCAAGTGTCATCTGAAGCTTTAAAGGAGCTACAAGTTTTATTAATTCAGCCATCAAGCTAAATGCATTTCTTCTTTTATTCAACTAGATAACCTCCTTACTCATTTCATTTTTTGTTATATTTTTTCTTATGTTTTCAAGTCTATCCTGTTTTTCATATAGGTTTTTATATATACCTTCTCTTGTCATCAACTCATTATGATTTCCAGAATCTACAATTCTACCCTTTTCCATTACATAGATTTTATCTGCATTTTTAAGTGATTTCAATCTATGAGATATGTAGATAACAGTTTTGTGTCTTGAAATTTCTTCTATTATCTTCAATATGATTTCTTCTGAATCAACATCTATATTAGACGTAGCTTCATCAAAAATATATACTTGGGCATCATGAAGTAATGCTCTTGCAAGACTCAATCTCTGAGCCTGACCTCCTGATAAATTTTTTCCTTGAGACAATACTTCTGTATCCAAACCGTTTTGTGCTGAAAATACATCCCAAAGTCTAACCTTATCAAGAATTGATATCATTTCATCTTCTGTAGCCTTAGGATTTCCCATTAATAGATTAGATCTTACACTTCCTTCAAATATATGACCATCATGAGTTATCCTTATTATATTTTTATTTATTTCTCCTTTTTTCATAGAGAATATATCCAACCCTCCATAAAGGATCTTATTTCTATCTGGAACATACTCCGCTGAAATCAATGATGCCATTGTAGATTTTCCACAACCAGATTCTCCAACCAAAGCAGTAAGATTTCCATTTTTAAACTCTGCATTTATTCCCTTTAATGCGTGAGTTTTATCAGCATAGAAATAATCCATATTATCTATGACTATATCTGAATTTTGAACAAATTCATTGTTTCCATATTCAAATTTGCTTTCTGAATTTAAAAACTCTAACATCTTTTCACTAGCACTTACCCCTGTCATAGCTATATGGAAATATGATGTCAACAATCTCATAGGAACAAAAAAGTCTGCTATTAAAAGTATTACCACAACAAATTCATATATGCTTAAATTTGAGTTTAAGAATTGGAATAAGGCAACAACAATACCTGCACAAGCTCCCCCATATGCTATCCAATCTATTATCATAATAGAATTAAGCTGCATACTCAATACCCTCATTGTTTCTTTTCTGAAACCTTCAGCCATAGAGTCTAATTCATCTGCTCTATGCTTATCTGCCTTAAACACCTTCAATGTAGTAAGTCCCTGTAAACTATCTAAGAATAGATTTCCTACATCTGCATATTTAGACCAGTATTTTTTTTGTACATTTTTTACTATTTTTAATATCAGTAGCAAAAATCCTGGTATAACCGGCGATAATATTAATAATACTACTGCAACATATACATTTATAGGTAATAAAACAAAAAATAATATAACTGTCGATGCAAAACTATAATAGAATTGAGTTAAGTACAAACCAAAATAACTCTCCAACTGTTCTACACCTTCCACACCCAAATGTACTATTTCTTGAGTAGTAAGTTTTTCTTGATATAGAGACCCCATATCCATTACCTTCTTGTATATCGCCGTTCTTAAATTATTTTTCACCTCGTATACAACTAAGGCATTTTTCTTAGATGCAATTATTATGCATATACGTCTAACTATCAGCGTTATTATTATTACCGGAATAGCAACGCTTTTTTTGAATACATCCACATGTATAAGATAGCTAGATAAAAGTGATGCAAACATAAAAGAAAATATTATATTTGCAATTAGTCTAACACAGTTGACTAATACAGCCTGTGTTATATATTTTTTTGTTTTTCCACAAAAGGAAAATAAACTTTTCTCTATCATTCTTACCTCCTAAAATTTCATAAACTAGATTGATCTCGTTTATTTAGCTAAACATTATAAGAATAACTCTCTATTTAAAATATAATAGAATCTATAAATATTATAAGACTTTTTGTTCTATAAATATAATAAGATTTTTGAGTATTATTTTCAATATTAAATGTAAAATATCAGAGAAATTCTAAAATATATATAAAAAAAATAAAACTTATATATGAAATTCTTCCATATATAAGTTCATTTTTATCTTGAGTTTGATGCGATTTTTCTAAATATCTCTAATAATATAAGTATTAAAACCCCAATAGAGAAACCGAAAATACTGAAATTATCCATATTTAATACTTCATTTGCCTTTGACATAGTAGTAGGTCCTATTGATATGGAATATAAAGATCCTATTGTAAGTCCAATTACAAAGTGCATCATCGACTCTCTATTTTTCTTAAAAGCTCTTCTTATTATCCTTACAGACGTTACAAATCCTGTACAAATTCCTAGTAGTAGGACAAAAATACCTCCTAATACACTAAAATTAAACTTCAAAATATCCCCAATTGCCTCTATTACTGGAATATATATCCCAAGGATTAATAGAAGGGTCGATCCTGAAATACCAGGTAATACCATTGCAGATATAGCTATCATACCAGATATAAATACATATATGTATTCTACTAGATTTAAATTTGCTAATGAATGTATATCCGTATGTATAAGCTTTGTTCTAAAACTTGATATTACGGTGACAAGTAATATTCCTAAAATAGTGTATCCTATTTTTTTTACATTAACCTTCATCTCTGTCTTAACTATGTATATTATTGAAGAGAGAGTGAGACCAAAGAATAATGAAGTCATTAAATATAGGTTTTCATTAAACATTTTTGTAAGAAAGGCCACAGAAAAAACAAGGCCTATAATCCATCCAAATAATAGTTTTGCTAAAAATAGTATACTTTCTTTTATTTTTTCTTTCTTTTTACTAGTTATATTATTTATCGATTCTAGCAACTGCTCATAAAAACCAAGTATGAAGGCTATTGTTCCTCCCGATACACCTGGTACGGAATCAGCAAGAGCCATACAAAATCCATTAAATATGTTTAATATTTCCTTTAATCTCATCATCTTCCCTCTCTTTAATTATATCCACTTTGTTTATATTCAATAGGTTTGCTTCTTTTTTTATGTCTTTTTGTAATAGTATAAGAGCTATTGCACCTGCTATTGCATCGCTCAACGAATTTGAAATATATATTCCATTAATTCCCATTATCCCAGGTATTATAAATAGCAATGGTATCAATACCCCACCGTATTTTAATATGTATAAAAACGATGAATACCTAGGTTTTTTTATAGATTGAAAATATGTTGTAGCCAAAGAATGAAAACCGATAAATGGAATTCCTAATATATACAACCTCATATTGTTTTTAGTTAAGTTTAGTAATCTGGAATTATTTTTAACAAATGGAGATATAAAAAATTCCGGTACAATCTCCATAATCCCTAGAGATACTATGGTTACAATTGTTAGAATAATAAGCGATATTCTTACAGTTTCAATGCTTCTCTCTATTTTATTTGCACCGTAATTATATCCTATAATCGGTTGTGCTCCTTGGGTTATACCATAAATTATCATCGTAAAAAATAACATTATTGAAGTTATTATTGTAACAGATGCCAAATCGTAGTTTCCACCGTAGTAAATTATAAATCTATTAAGCAATATTCCCATAACAGTTCCAAACATTTGCATATAAAAGTTTGGCAGACCATTTGACGATATTTCTTTTATACATTTTAAACTCACAAGATTTCTTTTAAATTTTATTTTTATGGGCGTTTCTGCATATCTTCTAAAAAAATAAAGTACAGATATAGTTACCATTGTCTGGGATAATACAGTAGCTAACGAAGCTCCCTTTACTCCCCAATTGAATACTAATATAAATATTGCGTCTAGTACTATATTCATTAATGAGCTTATTATTACTATAACCATAGCCTGTCTTGAAAATCCCAAACTTCTTACCATATTATTAAGACAGTACCCAGAAAGTCCAAATACACCACCTAATAGTATTATTTCTATATAGTCCTTAGACAATGAATATATATTATCAGTTACTCCTAATAATTTGAATATATCATCCATGAATACTATCCCTAGTATTGTTATCAAAATTTCTGTGATTACAATATATATAAGCGAATTTATCATTATTTTTTCGCAGCCCTCTTTATCTCCTTCTCCATATCTTATGGACAATAATGTAGATCCACCTATTCCTACAAGTAGAACAAATGCCATTTGTATTATTTGATAGGGCATTGTTATACCCACTGCACTAAGAGCCAGTGGGTTTACCCTTCCTATGAATATTCTATCAACTATATTGTATATTGCTGCAACTAGCATGCTAAGTATAGCAGGTATACTTAATTTCACAATTAATGTATAGATATTATCTTTTCCTAAATCTTTTGTCATTATAAAACCTCATTATTATATTTTTTCTATTTTTGGTTCAACATCGTTATTTACAGTAAATATTATTTCAGTTCCGACGTTTTTTTCACTTTTTATTATCATTTTTCCACCATGAAGTTTTATAATCTCATCGCTAATTGCTAGGCCAAGTCCACTTCCTGATTTGTGAAAATCTTCTTGAAAGAATTTTTTTGATACGTTTGATATATTTTGTTCAGATATACCTATTCCATTATCCTTTACGCTTATCTCTGTCTGTAGTGCAAATTGATTTACAGATACAAATATTGCTCCATCATTAGGTGTAAATTTTATTGCATTTTGTATAAGATTTATAAGAACCTGTCTTAATCTATTTTTATCAGCTCTTATGATTTTCATATTCTGATTTTTAAATTCAAAGGTCAACCTTATATTTTTTTCAACAGCCATAGATCTAAGCTGGTTAACTACACTCACAACTAAGTTTTCTACGTTTACATCTCCTATATTAAGCCTTATCCTATCTGAGCTTAATCTAGAAAAATCCAAAAGTTCTTCTACAAGTTTTATAAGTCTTTGGGCCTCATCCTGTATTATATTTAGTCCCATACTCAGTTCTTCCTTTGAAATATTATCTAATTGCAGGGTCTCACTCCATCCATTTATAGATGTTAGAGGAGTTCTAAGTTCATGTGATATGGATGATATGAATTCATCCTTTAACTTTTCACTTTTTTGAATTTCTTGAGCCATATTTTCAAATGTCTTTGCAAGATCTCCTATTTCGTCATCCGATATCCTATCTTTATTCATTTTTATATTATAATTACCTTTTGCAAGCATGTTAGAAAATATTTTTAACTCACTTAGCGGCTCTATTATACTATCTGCAAATTTCAAACTAAGAGCCATAGACAAAAATAATATAAATATACCCAATAATACAAGATATGATATTATTTTTATTATTCCCCTATCAACATATTTCATAGATACACTGTATCTAATCGCCCCTTCGACTACTCCATTCATTTTTATCGGTACTGATACACTCATTACTTTTTCATCTGTGTTTTTTTCTCTATATGTTATTGGAGATATATCAGTAGAATTTTTTAATGCCAACTTAACATCAGGATAGTTTACTTTCATATTAGTCTTAAATCCGTATTGATCTATTATGATTCTGCTATTTTTATCTATAATGTTAATCGCTACATTATTATTTTGAGTGAAGTTTTTATTTCCAAATACATTCTCTGCCTTATCCATGAAATTTAAACCATCTGAATTAGATGAATCATATAAGGCATTTGTGTATGCAATCTGTGACATTAATGTTTGTTTTACAGATGTGTAATAATGCCTTGTCACAAATGATATAAGAATTATCTCAAAAGATAAAACTACCATTAATATTACTATTATAAAGTTTTTTAATACTTTTTTTCTCAATCCCCCAAAGTGTAATACCATTATTCATCTCTCCTAAATGAATATCCATAACCCCATATAGTTTGAATGAATTTCGGTTTTGATGGATCATTTTCTATCTTATTCCTTATTCTTCTTATGTTTACATCAACAATCTTGTAATCATATAAGACAACAGATCCCCATACTTCTTCTAGGATTTGTTCCCTGCTTAAACTTTGATTTGCATTTGTCATTAAATATTTTACAATAGAAAATTCTGTAGGTGTAAGGTTTACTTCTTCTTTATCCTTATATAATTTTCTTTTATTCTGATCCAATAAAAATGGCGGTATTTCTATTGAATTATTCTTTTTAGTGTCGTTATTCTTATTTATTCTTCTTACAAGTGCTGAAACCCTTGCTAGTAATTCTTTTATGCTAAATGGCTTTATTATATAGTCATCTGCACCCGATATAAAGCCTTCAATTTTGTCCTCTTCCTGAGATTTTGCAGTCAACATAATTATTCCTATATTGTCATAATTACTTCTGATATGCTTACATATGTCTATTCCACTCATATCTGGTAGCATTATATCTAATAGAGCTATGTTTATGTTTTCTTCTGTACTTAGCTTTTCTAATGCTTCTGCTCCTGTTCCAGCCTCTATTACATCATAACCTTCTCTCTTTAAATTTATGCTTACAAAACTTCTTATCCCAATCTCATCTTCTAGTATAAGTATTCTTTCCATTATTCCACCTCATTTTATAATATATTTTATGATTAACTCAAGACCTATGAAATATCTACAAAAGTTTTATTATGTATTTATCAGACTTATTAATTTTTTTATTTTTTCTAATGTGATACTATATTCTTTTAACAAATCCTTGTCGATTGGCTCATAAATATATCTATAATTTTCGTCTTCTATTAGTACATTTTCTAACTTGTCATTTTTAGTTTTACTTTCTACATCTTCAGCAGTCTTTTTTATAACATCTATTCTAAATAGTGATTTTTTTTCTCCTTCATTATTATCGTAATAAAATGTGAACTTAGATTTGTTATTTTCAAAGTACTGTTGAATATAGAATTTATTTTCTAGTTTTTTGGGTATTGCTATTTTGAAATTATCGTCATAACAATAGTATATCTGTTTCCTTAAAATCATATTCCCATCTTTCTTGGACATGTTTCCATTCCATTGATACCAAGATATTACATTCGATTCCATAGATGTGCTATTGGTATATCTAAACTCTATTTTTGGAACATCTAATACTCCATCATGATCTATGTCCACTGGTTTCATAAAAATTGTATTTTTCATTTTTATATTGTCTCCATCTATAACTGAATGGAATTTATCATCCTTAAAAACTATTATTTCTGTATTTATATTCCCAGTAAAACTTTGATATACAAGCATTGTTCCATATATGTTTTTTGAAACCCTTCCATTTACAAATTCTGTCTTTTCTAATCCATCCATATCCTTTATGGCCTGATCTTTTTCAAATATGATTTCTCCATCTTGTAATACCATCCTTGATACATAGGCATTATAATTTACATCGTCCTGTAAAAGCGCTAAACATCTTACCTTTTCACCTTCGTTGTATCTATAGAAGTTTAATTTTATATTAAAGTTTGATGTACTGAAATCGGCAATTTTTTTTAAATTATGACCTGAGTATTCATATATGTATATATTCTCAAATCCTCTATTAGATACATGAAGCACAATCTGCTTTTTTCCATTTCCTTTTATGTCTACAAAATTAACGGATTTTAGATTTTCACCGGTTATCCTTACCATTCTTTCAGAGTCATTTATTATCTTATCTCTCTTATTTTCAAAAAGATACATGTATATGCTTCCTATACCTTGTTCTTCATTTATCTTTTTTTTGAAAGCTATAACTTGGCTATGTCCGTCTTTATTCAGGTCTACTATATTTATTTTTCCAACATCATTAGAATTTCTAGGTAATACAAATGATGTGTCGATAGGTGTAAGTTTTCTAACCTCTGTGTATATCCTATAATTAGATTCATTAGATATTGGTTTTTCTAATAGTTTTTCAGGAGATTTCATAACCTCTGTTTTGCATCCCGTTAGAAAAAATGGTATCGAAATCAAGAATATACTCATATATATTATCTTCTTAAATCTCAATAGAATTCCTCCATTCTACTCGCTTTTCTTAGGTGGTCTAGGACCTAAATATTGATAGTAATATGTTTTTAGCATACCATTATATAGTTTTCTATTCCTAGGTGCCTTTTCACCAAATTCATATTCAAAATTTTCATATGATGTAATTATAAAATACGACCAATTTTTTAGGTTTCTACACATATAACCGAGTTCTTTATATAGCATTTTTACATGTTCTTCATCTTCCAATCTCTCACCATATGGAGGATTGGTAATTATCATTCCATATTCTTCATCCGATGTGAATTTTGTAGCATCTCCAACCCTAAACTCTATATAATCTTCAACTCCTGCAATTTCTGCATTCTCCTTCGCTAGCTCTATTGTTTCTGGATCGATGTCATATCCATATATTTTAAAGTTTTTGTTATCTTCTAGTTTATCAAATGCCTCTCTTCTTACATCCCACCATATTTTTTTATCTATTGTTCTCCACTTTTCAGATATAAATTCTCTGTTCATCCCTGGAGCCATATTTATACCCATCATGGCGGCTTCTATAAGTATTGTTCCTGAACCACACATAGGATCTACCAATATTCTATTTGGTCTCCATGGTGTAAGTTTGACAAGTCCAGCTGCTAGGGTTTCTCTGATCGGTGCCTTATTAGATTTTTCTCTATATCCTCTTTTGTGAAGGGCTACTCCAGATGTATCAATCGATAATACTACCTTATCCTTATGTAGAAAAACGTATATAGGATATTTTTCTTCAGTTTCTTTTAATCGACCACTTTCTAGGTATTTTTCTTTCAAACTATCAACTACTGCCTTCTTTACTATAGATTGTATATCTGTTGAAGAGAATAGCTTAGACTTTATACTAGATGCCTTTGATACAGGAAATTCTGCACCATATGGTATGTATCTAGACCAATCTATGGCCCTTGTTCTATCATACAATTCCTCAAATGATGTAGCCTTAAATTCTGCTATTTTAAGATTTACTCTTTCAGCACACCTTAACCACATATTTGCTCTTGCTATTCCATATTCATCTGTCTTATATGTTATCCTTCCATCCTCTGTTTTTATTATTTCAAATCCCAAATCTTTTATTTCATTTGCCAACATCTTTTCCATTCCGAAAAAACACGGCGATATAAGTGTATAAGTTTTTTTCATTTTATTTAAAATACGACATTTATATAAATGTCTTTCTCCTTTCCATATTTATCTTATCCTTACGTAAATTCCTATTTAATTATAACATATAAAAATATTCTTTTCTACACATCATCAATCATTGGTAACATAGTATATCAAGAATAGAAAAAAAAGAAGCTAAATTTGATCTTATCTATCAAACCTAGCTTCTCATAATCTAGTCTACTAATATACCTTCTTTTATATGTATGATTTTGTCTGCAATCTTATCTGCAAATCCGATATCATGTGTAATTATTAGTATTGACATATTCTTATCTTTAAATTTTTTTATTATTCTTATAACATTATCTATATTTTCCGCATCTAGGGCAGATGTAGGTTCATCAAAGCATAATACCTTTGGTAAAAGTGCACATGTTCTTGCTATTGCAACTCTTTGTTGCTGTCCTCCAGACAATTGACATGGATAATGATCTTTTTTATCTTCCAAATCAACCATTTTCAAAAGTTTAATAGCAAGTTCTCTAACTTCAGTTTTATCTCTCTTATATACGTGTATTGGAGCCTCCATTATATTTTCTAGAACTGTAAGATGTGGAAATAGATTGAAGTTTTGAAATACCATACCAATACTGCCTCTTAACATTTCTATATTGTTGCTATCAGTTATTTCCATATCATCAACTATTATTTTTCCGCTATCAAATTTTTCTAATCCATTTATGCATCTCATCAGCGTAGTCTTACCTGCACCGCTTTTTCCCAATACAACTCCAATTTCACCACTTTGTATTTCAAAACTTATTCCCTTCAATACTTCGTTATTATTAAAGCTCTTCCTTAAATTTTCTACTCTTAGCATATTTGTCTCCTATCTATAATATGAATATTTTTTTTCAAGCATATTAAGCAATTTTGTAAGAACAGCCGTCATTACTAGATATATGATACCGACATATAAAAATGGCATAAGAGTTACATCTCTATTACTTACCATTGTTGCATACTTAAATAAATCGTTCATACCTAATATATATACAAGTGATGTGTCCTTTACCAAATTTATTATTTCATTAGACACTGGAGGTAATACTCTTTTGAAAACCTGTGGCAAGATTATTCTTTTATACATCGTAATCTTATCAAAACCTAGTACATGACAGGCTTCAAACTGCCCCTTATCTATGGATTCAAATCCAGATCTAAATATTTCTGCATAGTATGCAGCATAGTTTAGTGAAAATGCTACTAGTGCTACTACCAATGGAGAAAATACTAAGTTGTTGTTTAAAACCGGTAATCCATAATATAAAAATATCATTTGAAGTAATAGTGGTGTTCCCCTCATTATCCATATATAAAATTCTGTTATTGCCATAGCTATCTTATTTTTAGATAGTCTTATATAGGCTACCAATATCCCAAGTGGTATTGAAATAATAGTAGTTACTGTAAATATAGTTAATAATATAATTGCTCCCTGTATCATTATCTTCCCTTTCCTCTAATTAAACCATTTTTTCTTTATTTTTTCAAAACTTCCATCCTTCTTCATCTCGTTTAAAGTTTTGTTCAATTCTTTTACTAATTTTTCATCACTTTTTCTAAATCCTACTCCATATTCCTCTGTTCCTAAATTTCCATCTAGTACTCTGTATTTAGATACTCCTCTTTGTTTCATATAATATTTTAAAAGAACCTCATCTCCAACTACTGCCTTTGTTCTACCTATTTCTAAATCTCTCAAAGCTTTATCAAATGTATCATAGGTAACTGGTGTCTTATCCTTAATTATATTCAAAAAGTCCTTATCTTTTTCTATTGCATCATATGATGATGATGCCGTCTGAGTTCCTACTGATTGATTTTTTAAATCCTCAAGTTTTTTGTATGGATTTTTTGCCAATGTTATAGCTATTTGTTCATTTTTTAAGTATGGCTCAGAAAATGCTACCTTTTCCTTTCTCTTCTCAGTTATACTATACCCATTCCATAGACAGTCTACATTTTTGTTATCTAAAGACTGCTCCTTCATACTCCAATCTATATTTTGAAATTTCGGAGTGTATCCCATTCTCTTAAATGCTTCCTTAGCTAGATCTACATCAAAGCCTGTTAATTCTCCATTTTTGTCTACAAATCCCATAGGCACAAATGTATTATCTAATCCAACTATTATTGTCTTTCCATCCTTGGCTTCTTTTTTTCCAGAACCTGTACATCCAACCAATCCCGTAATAACTGCTAACCCCATTATACTTAAAACCGCTTTTTTTAATGTTCTCTTTTTCATTTTTTCTACCTCCAATTTTTAATTATTCACCATGATCATTGATATAAAAAAACTCGCCCTCTGGATATACCAGAGGACGAGAGTAATATCTACTTCGTGTTCCCACCTCTATTTATTGTTGCCTCACGACAACAACCTCATCAGGTACCAACATACCTTAGCACTGTAACGGGTGCTCCCGTAATAGCCTACTAAACTTCGGTATTAAACTCAAAGATGTGTTCAATATAAATCCATAAGTATTTTTCACCAACCAATACCTCTCTGAATACTTCATCATATCTACTATTTCTTATCAACGTCTCTATGATTATTTTCTTGTAACCATTTTATTATTTTCAAAAAAAAATGTCAATAGTTTTTTTAAAAAAATATGTGTCTTTTTTTATAAACTTTTTCAATACATTTCTTTTTATAAATTTTTTATTACATTTCTTATTGTAATTTTTTATTTCTATGTACCCATGGAACAGTGTCTACATCTCCAAAACAATAGTCTTTAAATCTATCAGTATACTCACCTCTATAGTTTATTATGTATAGAATTGAAAGCTCTATATATTTTATTCCTAGTAATATTATATTCCACATTTCTTCAAATTCTAAATAAAAGTTTTTTCTCTTTTTACTTGGGTGTACTACTAAGTTTCTGTAATACGTTATAAGTTCAACTCCATCACTAAAATTGTCTATTATATTTTTATTTATGAATATATGTTTTGGTATAGTTATATCTATGTTACAACGTGACAAAAAGTTTCGTATATTTTGGTTTGCCGGCAATGAGTCGAATTTAGCCTTGGAAATATATCTACCATCCTCTACAAGAACTACATAGGACAACATCTCCAATGCCGTTTGGATAGATATAATATTATTACTCAAATTGTGTCCATTAAGCGCCTCTATGTACCAGTCTATTATATTAAGTATAGTATTGCTATAGTATGTATTTTCTAGCTTTTTACACATAAGCGATAGATATTTTTCAAAATTGTAGTAATTTGAAATGGTTGTTGTCCACTTAAATACAAATTTATAATCGTTTGAAAGCATTTTATACCAAGATCTGTATGTATTTTTACAAACATTATCTTGTTTTTTAAACCCAAATGCATTTATGATGTTTACATATCTACCGCAAGAAAAGCTCAATGCGGTAGATAGTCTATAAATTAGAGATTCAACATTTTTTGTTTTAAAACTACTAAAATCTTTTTTATAAATCCTTCCTGTATGAGTTATTATGGATCCATTCTTCAACACCAATTCTTTGTGTAAATCTTTATTATAGTCATAACTTTTATCTATAACTATTGTATACTGGTTTATATTAAATTGTATTCTACCTGCATAAACTAAATCTCCATATTCGACTAATTTACCCGGTATTTTATCCATATTGACTATATCAAATTGTATATAATCAACTTCTCCATCTTTGGATTTGATTACTGGATCATCAATATAACCTGTTATTATACCGTTTTTTACAGATAGTATTTGGATGTTCATATGTTTATATCCTGCTATTTCAATTTTTGCATCCTCATATGATATCAACTCCTCAATATTTTCTGTTTCATCATATTGATATATTTCCGCTTTGAAATTTACAGATATTGGCTCTGTAATTTTATATAAAATTTCGCCCCTGCACCTTATTATTTGGTTTGTATATATACAAAATTTACCATTATATATTACAATATCATCATTTACGGAGCTTAAATTAAATATTGATTTTATAGATTCATTACTTATAGTCATAAATTCCCCTTATGTCTTTATTTTATCTATGCCTGTTGATATCTATAGGTTTGAATGTTTTGTTTGTATCCCCAAAGCTACCAATATCTTTAAATGCAGTAGATAACATTAGTTTAATTCTATTAAGTTGGTTTACTGTTGATGCAGATGCATCATAGTCTATCGGAACAATGTTCGCATTAGGATATTTTTTCTTTATACCCTTTATAACCCCTTTTCCAATTATGTGATTAGGTAGACAGCCAAATGGTTGCATACAAATTATATTAGGACAACCATTTTCTATCAGTTCTATCATCTCCCCTGGAAGTAACCACCCTTCTCCAGTTTGATTACCAACAGATACAAATTCCTGTGTTTTTTTAGCGAGTTTATCTATCTTCATAGGAGGATGAAATCTCTTGCTTTCTCTCAAGTATTTATTATATGAATGTTGAAGGAGTTCTATCATTGATACTATCGATTTTCCTAATATTGCAGACTTTATGTTTCCTTCTAGGTTTTTATACTTGTACAGGTTGTTATAAGCAGCAGCCAAGAAAAAATTTGCCATTTCTGGTACCACAGCCTCTGCACCCTCTTTTTCTAAAATTCCTATTAAATCATTATTTGCTATTGGATTGAATTTCACTAAGATTTCACCAACCAAACCTACTTTTGGTTTTACAATATCTTCAAGCTCTATAGCATCAAATTCTTTAATCATATTCTTTATATTATTTTTATGACTGAATACACTTCCTTCTACAACAGATTTTTTACAAATATCAACCCACTTATGATATAGTTCTTCACAAGAACCCTCGATTTTTTCATATGGCCTAGTTCTCAATAATAACTTCATCAATAAGTCACCATATATCATTCCTATTATTATTTGAGATACTAGCTTTAAGCTGAAATATTCTTCAAGTCCATTTACCTCTACTCCTGATGCATTTACTGAAACTACGCCTACTTTTTCAAATCCAGCGTATTTTAATGCTTTTCTAAGAAGTGCAATATAGTTTGTGGCTCTACATCCTCCTCCTGTTTGACTCATCAAAACCGATGTATTATCAACGTCATACTTTCCTGATTTCAATGCTGATATTATCTGCCCTATTACTATGATTGCAGGATAACAAGAGTCGTTATTTACATATTTAAGCCCTTCTTCTATAACGCTAGGCCCGTTATTATCTAGTATTATTGCATTTAATCCCAGATTTCTTACCGCAGGCTCTATGAATTGAAAATGCATAGGACTCATTTCTGGAGCCAAAAGTGTGTGCCTTGTATCTAATCTTTGATTCTTTAAATACTCTACCTTATTATTGTTTTCTGTAGGCTTAATGCCTGATTTTTCTCTTTCTTCAATGGCAGCCTTTAGTGAACGTAATCTAATTTTTGCAGCACCTAAATTATTACCTTCATCTATTTTTATAACCGTATGTATCTTGAACTTTTTGTTTAGTATTTCTTCAACTTGCTCTGTAGTTATCGCGTCTAAGCCACATCCAAATGAATTTAGTTGTACCATTTCAAGATTTTCATACTCATTACAAACTTTTGCAGCTTTGTACAACCTAGAATGATATACCCATTGATTTACAACTCTTAAATCCCCTTCTTTTGATAGGTGGGCTATTGAATCTTCAGTTAAAACAGCTAGACCTAATGATTCTATCAATTCTGGGATTCCATGATTTATTTCCGGATCTAAATGATAAGGTCTTCCACATAATATTATTCCTTTTTTGTTGTTATCACATAAATATTTTAGTGCTTTTTCCCCTTGATTTCTTATATCTTCTTTAAATTCATTATATGAATTCGTAGCCATATCTATCGCTCTATCAATTTCTTTTACAGTTATATCCGAATAGTGATATTTCATTACCTTGTACATTCTCTTTTTTAATCTTTCCTTGTCATTTAAACTGGCAAAGAAGTTTATATATTTTATATTCTTATGTTCTATATTATCCAAATTATTTTTTATTACCTCTGGATATGATGTGACTACTGGACAGTTAAAATGGTTGTCTAAATTTTTATCCTCTTTGTATTCATGTGTTATAGATGGATAAAATATCGTTCCTACGCCTTTTTCTATCAAATCTTCAATATGACCGTGAACTAGTTTTGCAGGATAGCAAACTGTATCCGAAGATATAGAATCTATTCCTTTTTCAAATATTTTTTTTGAAGACTTAGATGAAAGGACTACAGAAAATCCAAGTTCACTTAAGAATTTATGCCAAAATGGATAATTTTCATACATATTTAAAACCCTAGGTATACCAATTTGACCTCTTCTAGCCTTATCGTTATCTATGGATTTATACGAAAAAAGTTTATTATATTTATATTTAAATAGATTTATATTTTCTTTTTTCTTTTGTATTTTTTTATTAGTATATAGGGCTTGCCCTACCTCACACCTATTTCCAGATACAAATATCTCTTCCGATGAAAAATTATGTATGGTTAATAGGCATTTGTTTGAACAACCTTTACATCTAGTGACACTTGAATCAAGCTTTATGTCATTTATACTGTCATAATCTAGTAATGAAGTTTTTTGTCCTGTATATTCATCCTTCGATATTATAGCACAGCCAAATGCACCCATAAGACCTGCTATATCTGGTCTCACAACATCAACTCCAGTAAGTTTTTCAAACGCTCTCAATACAAGATCGTTGTAGAAAGTACCCCCCTGAACAACTACATTTTTTCCAAGTTCTGACACATCTCTTAATTTCACTACCTTAAATAGGGCATTTTTTACCACTGAATAAGCAAGTCCTGATGAAATATCGGATACGCTTGCCCCTTCTTTTTGAGCCTGTTTTACTCTAGAATTCATAAACACAGTACATCTTGATCCTAAATCTACAGGATTTTTTGAAAAAAGTCCTTCATTTGCAAAATCTACCACTCCAAGATTTAATGATTTTGCAAATGATTCTAGAAAGGAACCACATCCTGAAGAACAAGCTTCATTTAATATTATCTGATCTATTACACCATTTTTTATTTTTAAACACTTCATATCCTGACCACCAATATCTAGTATAAAGTCGACATTTGGACTGAAGAATTTAGCAGCCTTGTAGTGTGCTATTGTTTCTATTTCACCAGAATCCATTCTCAAAGCTTTTTTTATAAGTTCTTCTCCGTAACCTGTAACAGTTGCTCTTGCAATCTCACAGTCACGTGGAAGTTTTGTATATATATCTTTTAATATTTTAATAGACATCTCCAAAGGACTGCCCTCATTACTTCCATAATGAGAATATAGCAATTCTCCATTATCGGAAATTAAAACTGCCTTTGTAGTTGTTGATCCAGCGTCTATACCTAAAAAACACCTTCCTTTATATTCAGAAATGTCTCTTTTTAGCACGACATCTTTTTTGTGTCTGTATAAAAATTCTTCATAATCTTGCTTTCCTGTAAACAGAGGTTGTATTACCTCTTCACTCGAGTCGTCAAAAGAGTCTATGCTGTCTATTTTTTCAACTAAATACTTCAACGATACAACCTTCTCATTTTCTGACAATATAGCTGCTCCCATAGATACATATAACTGCGCATCTTTTGGAAATACTATATTTTCCTCTTCTAGTTTCAAGACTTTTTTAAATTGTTTTCTAAGTTCAGATAGAAAAAACAAAGGTCCACCTAAAAAAGCTACCTTTCCCGCAATTTTTCTCCCACATGATAATACGCTCACCGTTTGAACAACTACAGCATTGAATATACTCATCGCTATATCTGATTTGCTTGCACCATCATTTATCAAAGGTTGTATGTCAGTCTTTGCAAATACCCCACATCTCGATGCAATTGGGTATATAACACTTGAATTTTTTGCTAATTCATTCAAACCTGCAGCATCTGTTTTTAATAAGGCTGCCATCTGATCTATAAATGCTCCTGTTCCACCTGCACATATACCATTCATTCTTTGATCTATTCCACCTGACAAAAAAGTTACCTTAGCATCTTCACCACCTAACTCTATTACTGAGTCTGTTTCTGGATAAAAATGCTGTATGGCCTCTGTGCTGGCAATTACTTCTTGTTCAAATCTTATATCCAGTTTTTTTGATAAGCCTATTCCTCCTGAGCCTGTAATTACAACTCTTATACCTATATCTCCAAATTGATTTAAAATATTCTTCAACTGTTCACTAACTGCCTTTTTCACATCTGAAAAATGCCTTTTATATTCTTTATATAAAACTTTCTTATCTGAAAGCAAAACAGCCTTTACAGTCGTAGAACCAATATCTATGCCTAAATTATATACTTTGTCCAACATATATCCTCCTATTCGTCTACTATGTAGCAGTTTTCTTTTACTTTATTATTATACCATAATTGCTTATGCTTAACTCACAAAGTTTATATATAATTTTCTGAAAAAAAAAGATGATATTAGAAACTTAATATCATCGATTTTTGAGTTTTGGTTTAACTCATATTTAAATTAACATTTGGAATTGTTAAAATGGTAGGCATTTTAATTAAGCGATTTTTTCGCACATCATATTTACAAGATCGCAAGCTCTTGTTGCGTATCCCCATTCATTGTCATACCATGATAGCACTTTTACCATGCCATCTTCCATGACCATTGTAGATAATCCGTCTACAATAGATGATCTGCTATCACCCTTATAATCTACAGATACTAAAGGTTCATCGGAATAACCCAATATACCTTTCATATCATTTTCTGAAGCTTCCTTCAAAGCTTGGTTTATTTCTTCTACTGTAACATCTTTTTTATTAAGACTTACAACTAAATCTACAATGGATACAGTTTGAGTAGGTACTCTTAATGAGAACCCATTTAGTTTACCCTTTAGCTGTGGTAATACTAATGATACAGCTTTTGCTGCACCCGTAGTAGTCGGTATTATCGATGATCCACATGCTCTTGATCTCCTTAAATCCTTATGTGTTTTATCTAAAACCTGTTGATCATTTGTGTACGCATGAACTGTAGTCATCATTCCCTTTTCTATTCCAAACTTATCATCTAAAACCTTTGCAACTGGAGCAAGGCAATTAGTTGTACAAGAAGCATTCGATACTATATTGTGAATTCTTGGGTCATATTCATCATCATTTACTCCCAAAACGACTGTTAAATCTTCATTTTTTGCCGGGCAAGTTATAACTACTTTTTTAGCACCCGATTCGATATGTCCGCTTGCATCTTCCCTATTTTTAAATTTACCTGTACTTTCTATAACAAGCTCAACACCTAATTTTTCCCACGGAATTTCACATGGCTTATCACATCTTGTGATAGCGATTTCCCTTCCGTTAATACTCAAAGTGTTATCATCGATGCCTTCAACTTCTCCTGGAAAAGTACCATAACTAGAATCATACTTAAATAAATGAACTAAGGTGTCTACATCAGCTCTTGCATTTATAGCTACAACCTCAAAATTATACTCATTGCTCATCTCTGACATTCTTAGCATTGCTCTTCCAATTCTACCAAATCCGTTCAGCCCAACTTTTATTTTCATTACAACCTCCAATTTATCTAAAACTATTAGTATGTATTATTAAATCGTTTTCACAATATTTATGATACACTATTTCTTTATAAAAAGCAATACTTTTTTTAAAAAAAATAAAAAAAATTATTTTTCCTCTATCGCTATATTGTAAATAACAAATATCACTTTAATTAGGCTATACTTTTTTATAAAATAATATAGCACATACTTTTTTTGTATTTCATTACTAAGTATGTGCCTACTATATATTTAATTAAAGTATGATTTAATTATATATGAACCATTGAAACATTGTTTCCTATTAATACATACATCTGTAGATGTTATACAATCTTACATACATCTACCCACTTCACAAAATTTTGTGATACTGTTTCAAATTCATTTAATTCAATTTTTATGCAAGCATTAGATGCTCCTGCAGCTGGATAAGAGTAGTCAAATCTTTTTATGCTTACATCAAGATAAACAGATACATCTTCCTTGATTGCAAATGGACATATTCCTCCTGGTTCGTGTCCAATTAGCTCATTAGCTTCAGCAAATGGAACCATTTTAGCCTTGCATCCGAATGCAGCCTTATATTTTGCATTATCAATCTTAGTGTCGCCTGAACAAACTACTAAAACAACGCCTTCTTTTGTAACAAAGCTTATTGTTTTAGCTATTCTATCCGGTGTAGTACCGATTGCTTTAGCTGCAAGTTCTACTGTTGCACTACTTGATTCATACTCTACCACGTCATCACTCTTTCCATATTTTTCCAAATATTTTTTTACACTTTCAACACTCATTTCACTACCTCCTATTATATTTTTTTTCTATTGTTTCTACTGCTACACCTCTTCTAAATTCATATTGATATCTTTGCATCCTACACATAATTTTTAGAGCATACAAGTCTTGTATAAGTAAGTTTCTTTTTCTGTATGGCTTAGGATAAAACCTCCTAGATGATGTCGTAATAACAGAAGATATTTGGTGTAGTCTACATACTTTTTTTGCCCTAATTGATATATCATAATCTTCCATTAACCCTATGTCTCTAAATCCACCTAAGGTTTCAAAACATTTTCTAGTGAAAAACATACCCTGATCACCAAAGGCTATTTTCCTATACCTAACTCTTAGATTGGACATATTAGAGCAAATTTTCATCAATATCCTATCGCTGTCAAATTTAATTTTCATACAGCCAAACTCCACACCTTTTTCTATTGCATTATCTATTTTTTTTATAATATCGTCTTCTACCCTACTATCACAGTGGAGAAATAACAAAACATCTCCTTTGGCTATACGACTCCCTTCGTTTAGTTGAATACCCCTACCTTTTTTTGATTCTATATACAATATATTGTCTAATCTGTATTTCTCTACAACTTCTCTAGAAACTTCATCTCTTGATGAGTCTACAACTATAATTTCATAAAACTCAGATTTATATATAAGCATATTTAATATTTTTTCAATATTTCTACCTTCTTTATATATCGGTATTATTACCGAAACCTTATTCTTCATTATCGACCTCATTTATATAGTTTTTTATTATAAAGTCTATATAATCTAAATTCATATACTGATTTATTTTCTTGTATGTAAATTCATTCATAAGTTCTTTCTTTGCCTCTGTATATTCAACATAAGCCATCAGACACCATGTTAGCCCCCTTAAACAATTACATACAATATAATCATATACTTTTTCTTTAAAAACAAGATATTCATCTTCATTTAGTTCCATATGCTTCTTTTCAATATATTTTTTATAGTATTTTTCTAAAAAATCATCGCATTTATACTTTGTAAACAGTATATCAGTTTTCCAAAATGTAGTTGTAGGTGCTAAAAAATGACCTAGATCCTGCTCTTTATCACCCCAAATAGGTTTTTCCCAATCTACTATATAGCATTTATCACCATCAACCAAAAAATTTGAAGAATTTAGTTCTGTATTTATTAAAACGTAATCAAAGTCGTTTTTATTTTTTTTAAATTCATGATTTTCACAGCAATATTTCTCTGATATTTTTTTCACTTGTCTGAATATTTCATCTATAGCATCGCCTATTTTATAATTGAAATATATACTTTCCTTATACTTCTTATACATTGATTCACTTTCATTTAATATAGCTTTATATGGGTTTAATGAAGTTATAAATGTTCCTTTATAGTCTGCTTGGTCTACTCTACTATATGAATGGAGTGATACCAATGCCTCTATGGCCAAATCTAAATCTGTATTATAGTCAAGCCATCTTCCTTCTATAAATTCCATTACCATATAATCTTTATCAATATCTTTTTTCGATGTATCTATAAGTATCGGTTTTGGTGTTATTCCAGTCTTATCTAGATATTCTAACGCTTTATATTCATATGAAAGTTGCTCTGCAATTCCTAACTGACTCCCACGATTTATTCTTAATACATCCTTGAAACTCAGTTTTTTATTTTTACACACCATATTTACATTTATAGTAAAATTTTCATTATATTCTCCATTAGCCAATTTTTCTATATTTATGTTGAAATTTGTACATTCATTGTCTATTGATTTTGCCTTTTTAAAAATTTCTAAAAAATTCCTACTTTCGGATAGTTTTTCTATCAATATATCCCTCCTCATAATCTTATTATATAAATAATAAACTATATTTATCGACTATTTTTTTTATGTAATTTAGTGTGTTGCTACATTTACACTCCCTATCTTCCAATAAAGTTAGTAAATCATTATATTCATCTAAGTCCAACAGCGGTTTTGTTTCATGTATTCTAAGCCCTCTATCTATCGCTATTGTTTTTGTCGACTCTAATACAGATAGTTTTTTTTGTGTGCATAATTCATCCACATCAAATACATCTAAGTAGGTTGAATCCATGCCTATAAGACAATAACCTTCATCATAGGTAGGGGTAATCACTAAGTTATATTCTTCTAAATTTCTAAAGCATCTATTTACATGAGATGTACTCATCTGTGGTATGTCTGTTCCTATTAGGATTATCTTTTCATATCCTTTAGAAAATAATTTATCTATTGAATTTTTCATTCTATCCCAGATATCCACTCCTTCTTGCCTACATAAACTGCAAAAAGGAAATATTTCTTCTAAAATGGTACTCGACTTTGTTCCAGTATAAAATACATACACATCTGCAATCACACTTCTCATTTGATTTGATATATCCATCAACATATTTATATGAAAATTTTTACATTCATCCTTGGTCAATACCTTTTCCATTCTTGTTTTTGTGTAGCCAGGATTTGGAATTCTTGTAAAAATAATTAATGCATTTTTTTTTATATAAATCCCCCCTATACAACAAATATCTCATGCATCAAGGCATAAGATATTTGCTATTTTTATTTAATAATTTATTGTTTATTTTCCTGTATAGTAATATATTCTTCATCAGAAGCATCCATGTCTTCTGATGTTTTATCAGTTTTTTCTTCTCTGTTTTCATCAGATGTCTTTACTGTATTTTCTTCATTTTTTCCGTTTTTTACTTCAGAATCATCACTGTAAAATTCATCTTCAAAATCATCAAAGTCATCATATGAATGCGAAAATATATCATCATATAGGGTATCTATTACCTCACCTTGTTTGTTTATAGATTCTGTGAGAGATTCTATTATAAGTTCTTTTTCCTTGTATATTTTATAACCCAAGGCTCCTGCAGCAGCTCCAATCACTGCTCCTACTAAAAATTTTTTCATGATAACTCCCTCCTTGTGTATATTATACTACATCTAGTCCACATTCTTCTAAGAAATTTTCAGGATCCTCAAATATTAATTGCATATGTTTCATCCCTTGTATTATTCTAATTTCTCCTGACTCTAGATTTCTAACTTCATTTAAATTTATCTTCGCCTTGTCATTTTCTCCAAACAAGAATACAACCTTTGTATCCTTTCTATACAACTGAGATGGGAGAATATAATCATAACAAGAATACGATATTTGTTTCAATGTTTTTTTGTCTAGATTTTCATATATTTTAACGCAGTAATCGTCATCTTCTTCACTTAGATATTTGTATTTTTCTAACTTCTTTAGGCCAACTACTCCATTTTTTTTAGCTTTATCAACAACCTTTTTAAACTCCCTATAAAACAAAAATCCATATAATTTGCTGCTTTTTAACGCTGGTGAATCTAATGCTGCCCTATCTATGCTTAGAGACTGTTCCTTTAGTATTTCAAATGCTATAGAAGAACCATAAGAAGAGCCTAGGAGAAAGTGTATTTTATCTATATTATTTTCTTTCAACCATGCGAGAATGTCTTCTGCCTGTCTTCTTTGTGGTATAAATTCCGTCTGTGGATACGTTAGACCATGTAAATGAGGAACTATAACGTAATATTTTTTTTCTAATATCGGTAGTATTTTTCTATAACTTGTAATACCTGGATAAAAAATTCCATGTATAAGCAAGGCTACGGGATTTCTAGAATCTCCAAAAGTATCAACTTTCATCTTTTCCTCCTAAAGTAATTATTAAAGTATACTATAAGAATAAATATACAATGTTAATTGGTAAAAGTCAACTCTATTACTTATAATGATTTTATAATTATTTTTCTTGCAAAAAAAGAGATTTTCGTATAATCTCCATAAGATCATATTCTTTGATTAGAATTATATTACAACCAAAGGATAAGAGAGACAAAAGCAAGTAATACTCTTTAGAATCAAGAAATTCTGTATCGCCTTCTTTCATCAATTCTCCCAGTACAATAATATCTGTGTTGTAATTTATCTTTCTAACTATTTTGCAATTATTTAATTTAAAAAATCTTTCAATATCTTCTTCAAACTCTTTAGAAATACAGTTGTACAAATAAACATTTTTATTTTTTAAATCTATATCTCCATAATCTATTTTCTTACATTTGTGATTTTTACCTTTATCTATTAAGATATTATTATGCTGTTTTTTATCTCTATTAGATTTATTATTATCTATAAACCTATATTCAGCCTTGTCTATCCCCTTAAAAAATAATAATAATCTATCCTTATCAATTATCTTTATTCCTACCTTTTTATTGAAACCAAGTATTTTTCTCAATTTTTTATTTTCTAGATTAACGTTATTTCTAGCAAACTCATTTGAACTAATGTAAAAATCTGTGTCAAACCCAAGTTGATTTTTTATATTTGCACCAATAGCTATTAACTTTTTTTCTATATATCTATATTCTTCATTTTCTATTTTATTCGAAATAACTATATTTTTTCCGTATATGTGACTCAAAAATTCCAACTTATTCATATTGTCTATCATGGTTTCATATACTGATGACCAATTCTTACTATTTATCTTATTTTTCATAACATTTTTCAATGTTTTAGAATTTTTAATTTCTAGCATCTTACTCCACTTTATGTATTCATCATTGAGTCTATTCCCATACTTTAAGCTTATACTCTCTACTAGCTTTTGATAACATATTTGAGTTTTATTTGCATCTACATAGGCTCTGTGCATATTTTCTGAGTTAATATGAAATCTGTCACATAATTTTGTTAATGAGTATTCTGTATCGTCTAAAAATAGTCCCATATCAAAGGTGTCTATAGATCGATTTTTGAATTTCTTTTTAAATACTCTCAAATACGCATCATTAAGATATGTTAGGTCATTTTTTATGCCATGACCTACAACCGTTTTATCTCCAACAAATTTTTCAAATTTTTCTATTGCTTTTTTTTCAGGCATTGCCCTATATATCATATTGTTATTTATTCCGGTCAGATTTTCTATTATACCTTCTATATAGTATATTTTCTGTCCATCTACAATTTCATAGGACTTTATCCTTCTTTTTCCTTCTCTATTTTTTGTAAGTATCTTGTAATACGGTGGTTTTACCAATGTTTCAAACCTATCAGTAACTTTTCCACCCACAACTTTTACAGCGCTAATTTCTATTATATAATTATAGTCTGCCGCTCCTGTAGCAATTTTATTAATTGTAGTCTGCAACTCCTACAACGCAAATTCCATGCTCTTATACTTTCATATAAGTTTAGACTATATGTTCATCCTATTGGATGTCGAATTTTTCTTCTACCTTTATATAGAGTCATGTCTCATCCTATATAGCACGATAGTTCTACCTTCCCAAATTTTTTTGGTTATCTCCTTTTAAGAGGGTGGCGCAACCACCTAGTCGTTTGAGGTCTGCATATTATTGCATTTCCCACAAGAACTCCCTATTGGGTTTCTCTTGTTTTAACTCGAAGTACATTATTGTTTTTATAATGCAAGGCTAACTCACCTCAATATCAAAAGCGACATAATTAAGAGGAAAAAGTTCATTTTCCTCAATTGTATTATCTTCATTTTTCATAATAATAAAATAATCACTCCCCCTATTATATTTAATATATTTTTTTGGAATTTTATTCTTCCATACATCTCAAATAACATATATTTTCATATTGATAGTAATTTTATTCAACAAAATCATCATCGAATTTTCTAATATATAATTTTTTGAGACTTTTTTTATTTATCTATATTTAACTTATTTGTATAAGTAGGTAGTATATCTATATTTTACAGCATTTATTTTATAACCAATTGTAATTGACATTGCACAAAAATATAGCCATGTTAAAAGTATTATTATCGATGAAATGCTACCATATATTTCCTTTGTCTTAAAAAAATGTGTTGCATAATATGAATATATTAATGATAGAACAAGCCATAATACTGTAGTTACCACTGCACCTAATATTGATTTTCTAAAATTTAACTTTTCACATGGACCCAGTGTAAATAGACTTACAAATACTATAGTCATAACTGTAATTGGGACTATATATCTAAAAATTTCATATATAATTTTTAGAATGAAAAAATCACCCAAAAAATGAACTAATAAGTTTCCTAGGTTGTCTCCATATACTAAAAACACAACGCTGAGTAATATTGATATAAAAAATCCTACAGCGTATAACATACATATTAAGTTTAACTTTATAAATCCTCGATTTTCTTTAAACCTAAATGATGTATTCTGTCCCTTTATCATCGATTTTACGGCTTTTGAAAAAGTCCAAGTCGCCAATAAAAATGAAAAAACTAAAAGATGTATACTTCTATTCTCAACAGCAGAATTGATTAGATACAAGACTATATTAAAAGCTTCTGTTGGTATTACTTGAGATAATGTATCTTGTATCATTAATAAATTCACTATAGGTATATATGCAAGGGCACATATAATAAATATCATAGATGGAAATATAGATATACTTAAATAAAACGCCATTTCAGCTGTTCTAGAAAACAAATCTGGCATATCAAATTCTCTTATTATTTCTGTAGCAAGAGCTTTTTGTTTTTTTATTTTATCGTTTAAAACTATTTTCTCTACATTATCCCTTTTTTCTTCAGTCTTACTATCTTTTATTTTGTCAACAATATTATTCATATTATATAATTCTAATAATTTGTCTACAATGTAGTTAAATATTTTTTTTGATATCTTCATAAACCTCTACCTTTTTAGAATATATAGTTTCAACAATCCTTTCTGAAAATATTTCTAAAACTTAATATAATTATGATAGCATAATATATTTATAATTACAAGATAAGTAATTCATTGCTTACATCAACCTATAAATTATATAGTGCCTCATACTATTAAAATTTATTCATATTAAATTTCTATTGACTTTAATATTTTATAATTATGAATAAAGAATATGTCACATCTAATACCTTTGAATTTTATTTATATTAATTTACTATCGGCTATGTTATCCCCTAGTTATGAATAAAGGATATACCATATTTACATATTTGGAATTTATTCATATTAAATTCCCATATGTTATGGTATATCCTAGTTACAATTATAATGTTATCTTTTTAAAGAGAGTTTACAAAATCTCCTATAAATGATTTTATATTCTCTAATTTTGTTTCAGCAACCTCTTCACATACATCATGAGTTCCTATATATGTCTTTATCTTAGGTTCTGTTCCAGACGGTCTAAACGCTATCCATGAACCATCTTCAAGATAGTATTTTAATACATTAGACTTTGGAAAACCGTCTATTCCCTTTTGATAATCTTCCAATTTAACTACCTTTGTATTGCATACTTCTTCAAATTCATTTTCTCTAAGATGCTTCATTATATATTTTATTTTTTCACTACCTTCTTTTCCTTCAAGATAGATTGAAGTAGTACTTTCCTTGTAATATCCATACTTTTTATATAATTCTAACAACGCTTCATATAGATTCATTCCCTTACTTCTATAATATAGGGCCATTTCTGAAATCATCTGCACTGATACAACGCCATCCTTATCTCTACACTGATTTCCTATTAAATAACCATAACTTTCTTCATAGCCCATTATAAAAGTTTGAGATTTATCCTCTTTAAATTTAGTCATGTAATCACCTATGAACTTGAATCCTGTCAATATGTTTATTACCTTTACATTCTTAGATCTAGCTACATCTGCTCCAAATTCATTTGTAACAACAGTTTTTATTATGCAAGCATCCTTAGGCAATCTACCCTTCTCTTCTAGACCGCTTAATACATATTCTGTCAACAGTCCTCCTATTTGGTTTCCTGTCAATAATATTACTTCTCCATCTGAGTTTCTAACAGCAACACCGACTCTATCAGAATCTGGATCTGTTGCCACCAACAAGTCTGCATCCAATTTTTTAAGTAACTCTATACCTCTAGTAAGTGCAACGCTTTCTTCTGGGTTTGGAGTCTTTATACCTGCAAAATTCGGATCTGGATTTTCTTCTTCAGGAACAATATGTACATTTTCAAATCCACTTTCTTTTAGTACCCTATATACAGGTACCTTTCCTGTTCCACATAATGGAGAATAAACAACCTTGAAATCCTTCGCATATTTTTCTATTATATCTTTTCTTATAAGATTTTCTTTAACAGCTGCGATGAATTCGTCATCTATTTTATGATCTAATAAAATCATATTTTTGTCATTTTCCTCATTATATTTAGGTATTATGCTAATATCTGTTATTGAATCAATCTCTGCTAATACTTTTTCTGCTACATCAGGCATTATCTGAGCACCATTTTCCCCATATACCTTGTAACCATTATATTTTGGAGGATTGTGACTGGCAGTAATTACTATTCCACCTACACAATTCAGTCTTAAAACCGAAAAAGACAACATTGGAGTAGTTCTCAAATCATCGAAGTAATATACCTTAATACCTTCATTTGCAAATGTCCTAGCTGCTTCCATACAGAATTCACGAGACATGTTTCTGTTATCATGAGCTATAACTATTCCTCTCTCCTTAGCATCTGGATAATGGCTTAGCAAGAATCTACAAAGGCCGTATGATGTTCTTCTTACTGTATAAATATTCATTCTATTCAGTCCAGCTTCTACTATCCCTCTAAGACCTGCTGTACCAAATTCCAAATCCTTATAAAATCTTTCCTCGATTTCTTTTTCATTATCCTTTATAGATAATAACTCATTCTTTGTATCTTCATCAAAGTAGTCTGAGTTTATCCACTTGTTATATTCATCCAAATAACGCATATTCATCCCTCCTTAAAAGTATTTCTTATTTATATTTTAAACTTATTTTATAAATTAGTAAAGAGAAAAAAATAAATAGCATGAATTACTTTTCGATTCATGCTATTTGTATTAGTTATATATTTAGTATAATTTTTGTTTTATTCTGACTCTGGCCACATTTCTATCTTATCTTCTAATTCATGTATAGTATTTTTGTAAAATTGTGGTCTTTCTATTCCTTTCTTTCTTTGAATAGTATAGTCCTCAAGAGCTCTATATGCATATTTCCCTAGTAATAGAATAACTATTAAGTTCAATAAAGCCATCAATGCCATAAATAAATCTGCAAGATTCCATACCACTTCCATTTTTACCAATGAACCATAGAAAACAAAGAAACAAACAAATAATCTTGTTATATTTAATATTATCTTCTCTTTTTTCGCATGACCTTCACCACACATAAACTGTATATTACTCTCACCATAATAATAATTTCCTACTATAGAAGAGAATGCAAATAGGAATATACATACAGATAGGAATACTCCTCCTATAGGACCTAAATGATGTCCTAGGGCCTCTTGTGCTAATAATATACCTTCATTTGTACTTGAACCATAGCCATTAAACAATAATACCATAAACGCTGTACAACTACATATTATTATAGTATCTGTAAAAACACCTAGAGATTGTATCAATCCCTGTACTACCGGATGACTTACATCTGCAGTAGCCGATGCATTTGGTGCAGAACCCATACCTGCTTCATTAGAGAAAAGACCTCTTTTTGCCCCTGTCAATACAGTTGTCAAAATTCCTGCTCCTGTACCTGCAACAAATTCCTTAGGATCAAAAGCCCCTACAAATATAGATCTTAATATTTCTGGCATTTCTCCAATGTTTATAACTATTATAAATATTGCAACTGCAATATATAATACTGCAAATATCGGTACTACAATCTCCGTTACCTTAGATATTCTATGTATTCCACCAAATATTACTAAACCTGTCAACACAGCGATTACAACTCCAAACATAGTTCTGTTGATTCCAAATGAGCTATTTAATGCAATAGACATCGTATTTGCCTGAACCGCATTGAATACAAAACCATATGTTATTGTTATCAGTATTGCAAATATTATTCCTAACCATCTCTTATTAAGCCCTTTTTCCATATAGTATGCTGGTCCACCCTTAGAAGCGGTTCCATTTGCAACCTTGAATATCTGAGCCAATGTAGCTTCCACAAATGCTGAAGCAGAACCAATTAACGCTATTAGCCACATCCAAAATATAGCACCTGGTCCACCACCTACTATCGCAAGAGATATGCCGGCTATATTTCCTGTCCCAACTCTAGATGCCGTACTTATACAAAATGCACCAAAAGATGAAATTGCACCTTTAGACTTTGCATCCTTCATTCCTTCTTTGTCTATAAGAAGTTTAAATTGTTCTTTAAAAAATCTAAACTGTACAAAGTTCGTTCTAAGTGTAAAAAATAAACCAATTCCTATCAGTAATACTATAAGAACCTTTGACCACAGTACATCACTTATAGCCATGGCAAAGTTATAAATAATTTCAAACATACTTACCTCCCAAATTAATAATCACTTATATTCTCTTAAAAATAAAAGTTTAAAAAAATATTATTCATTTCTATTAAGAGTATACATTATTTTTAAGAATAATTCAAGAGTTTATGAATAATTTTATTTTTTTATTGCATTTTTCTTTATATTGATTTTTAATATATATATTATTCATTTATATATGAGCTTATATTTCTTCTTTATTAATCAAAGGAAATAGGATACTTTTTCATTGCCTTTTGACTTTGAAGGATTTTTTACCATCAACGCTATATTACACAACCAAAAAAAGAAGGAGATTGTCTCTCCTTCTTTAAATCTTAATCCTATAAGAATTTTATTTTATGTTATAAGCCTATATAGAATGTGAGTGTGTTTATTACTTCATTGATTCTATATTAGATACTATTTTATCCTTTGACATAAAGCCTATTTCTCTTGTAACTTCAACACCATCTTTGAAGAATATAACTGTTGGAACAGTGCTTACTCCATATTCTTGTGCAAGTTCCATACTCTCATCTATATCAACCTTTGCAAAGAAACCTAAATCCTTATTTTCTTCAGCTACTTCTGAGAATACTGGACCTAACATATTACAAGGACCACACCATGTTGCGAAAAAGTCAACAACAGCTATTCCATTTCCTTCTTTTACGTTTTTTATAAAATCTTCAGCCTTTATTACATTTGCCATTTTTTATTCCTCCATTTATCAAATAATATTTATAGTTTGTTTATACCACATGAGTTAAGTTTAAAACATGTTATGTATTATTTTTTCTTAGAACTTGTATATTTATTTTTCTTAGCTATGTCAATGGAGAAAGAAGTCCCCTTCCCCAACTCTGATCTAACCTTTATTGTTCCTCCTAATGTATTTGCTATAAGTGTAGCTATAGATAGTCCTATTCCAGAACCTTCAATATCCGTAGCCCTTACCGCATCACTTCTAAAAAACCTTTCAAAAATATGTTTTTGATCTTCTTCCGATATCCCTATGCCAGTATCTGATACAGTAAATATAACTCTATCTCTTTTTTCAGTAGCCATTATTTCTATACAATCACCTGCTTCTGTATATTTAAAAGCATTGTCTACTAATATTCTTATCAAATGTGCCAATCTGCTAGGATCTGTATGTATAATCTTATTTTTTAGATTTACACTATATTTAAATTCCTTATCCTGATATTCGGCTATTTCGTGATAGCTCTCGAATATCTCTTTGAATAAAACTTCTATATCAAAATCTTTATTGTTCACAGAAACAATTGATTCTTCCTTTGTTAATGACAATAACTCTGATATCATTTTTTTAAGCTGTCTAGTTTCCCTCATTGCCACTGCAATTGATTCTGCTTCATCTATAACAGTTGCATTCGGTGTCTTTAGTAGACTCTCGAGTTTGGACTGTATTATTGATACAGGAGTTCTAAGCTCATGAGATGCATCCTGTATGAATTTTATCTGCACATTCCATGAGGCTTCAATAGGCCTCAATGCCTTTTTCGACAAATATTTTGCTATTATATACGAAAGCAATAAAGTGAATATGTCCATCCATATTAGCAGTATCAAAAGATGGCTTATGCTTTCTTCTTCAGAATCCACATTTCTCATTATTTTAAACTCATATTTATCGTTCTTTATGATCATGGTTCTGAAATTATATCCATTGTATCTTTCATAATCGCTTTTTTCATCTTTATTTGTAGGTATCACACCATTGAAATACATATTTCGTGTGAAATATACTACTTTTTTTCCATCATATACATAAACTATATCTTTAGGGTCTTGCAACAAAATTGGCTCTGTAATAGTATCCTTGTTGAACTGATTTTTTATAAAGTGATACTCATCCAATAAAGCTCGGTCTACCGTTGTATAAACACTTAGTTTAAAGTAGCTATATATGAATAAACTCATGGCGATCATAAAAATTTCTACTACAATCATTATGTTTATAATAAACTTTTTTCTTGTTTTCGTAAAAACATTTGTATTAATCATAATCTAATAACCCTTCCAAAATTGGATTTTATTTTTCATCAAGTATATAACCAACTTTTCTTTTTGTCTTTATATACTTATCATATCCAAACTTAGACAGCTTCTTTCTTAGATTACTTACATACACTTCTACAATTTCTATTGTCGCATCTGAGTCTATACCCCAAATTCTATCATATATCTGCTCTTTTAGTAGTATAGAACCTTTATTAAGAACAAAATACTCCAGTAATTTAAATTGTTTATTTTGAAGCTCTACTTCTTCGTCGCCTATATAGACTGCACTTTTCTCAGAATCTATTCTAAGCTCCTTAAACTCTAGATATCTATTATCTTTTATTCTTCCATTGGTTCTTAATATTGCATATACCCTTGCAACTAATTCATCCATATAAAAAGGTTTTGTAAGGTAATCATTAGCCCCTAGTGTAAATGCCTCCATTTTATCATCTAAAGCTTCTTTAGCTGTAAGAATAAGTATAGGTGTATTTACACCAACCTTTCTAGCTTCCTTCAGTATTGTCATACCATCCATATTAGGTAACATAAGATCTAAGATTACAAGATCGTATATACCTTGAGATACCATGTATAGACCGTCTTCTCCATCTGTACATGTTTCTACTTCGAAATTTTTTGATAATTCCTTTTTTATATCTTCTTGTAGCGTCTTATTATCCTCAACAACTAAAATTTTCATAACTAACCCTCCAATGCTAATAATTTTATTATCTTTTTAATATATAAAGTTATAGAAATACTTATTTAATATAATCATATCATATAACAAAATAATATTTCAATTACTACTTTACAATGAAACATTTAATTTTTCCTATATTTATGTTATAATTATTTTCTTGAAGTAGTATGTAAAAGGGGGAAAAAATGGATAGAATAAAAGATAATTTACAGATATGCTTTTTTGATATAAATAGCGAAGACATCGATGAGAAGTCATCTAAAATAAAAAAACCATCATCAAATACTGATATATTTAAAGAAGGCATGACTAAGAAAGAAAATGATAAAAATAATTCTTCTAAAAAAAAGAATGATAGTGCTTCTTCTAAAAAGAAATCTATTTCTTCAAAGAAAACTTCTTCTAAAAAAGAAAAGGATAATGATTCTTCAAAAAAGAAATCTACTTCTGAAAAGGATAAGGATTCTTCAAAAAAGAAAACTTCTTCTAAAAAGGATAAGGATAATGATTCTTCAAAAAAGAAATCTACTTCTCCTAAAAAGAAAACTTCTTCTAAAAAAAATAATGCTACTATCAGTAAGAAGAGTAAGGTTAATTTTACAAACGAAGATATGGATAAACTTTGTGAAATGTATGATTGGTATCTTATGGTTAAAGATAAAATAAATGATCCTCAAAACGATATAAGAGACCTTACATCTATAAATGTAGATGAAAACATAGTGAAAAACAAAAAAAGAGTTAGTGTAATCGTCGATGAATCTATATGGAATGACTTTGATATCATTTGCTCTAACTCTAGTGCAAAAAAAGGTGATGTTTTGACAAAGATAATCAAGGATTTTATAAAAAAACATAATGATTTATATTAAATCACTCAATATATAATCTGATATATTGAGGGTATAGTATAAATATTACATAAGAAAATTTATAAAAATCATTTAATTTAAGATGCTTATTTGCAATTCATACATTATTATCTTAAAAAAACAATTTCATATATCTAATTAGATTTTTATATATAAAGACGGCTCTTCTAAATCAAAAAGAGCCGTCTTTATTAAAATAAAGGTGGATAAATAAAATTAAACCAATTAACCTAATACACTGTTTTATACAAATGATTTAACTGCTTCTTCTATACTAGAAAAGGCTTCATCATCAGGAGCTTCTAAACATACTACAGGTTCATGTGCTATTATTGCATTCTTATCATTCATAATAGACTTCCATTCATCCATGTATTCACCATCACCCCAACCGAATGATCCAAACATAAATACCTTCTTTCCATCTATTTCATTTTCTATGCTATCCATCAAATCCTGTATTTCTGGTGCCAGTTCTTCACTTCCTTGAGCAGGTGAACCAAATGCATAAAAGTCGCTTTCAAAAAACTTATTTCTATCCAAATCTTCTACTGTAGAAATATATACTTCCAATCCATTAGCCTCAGCGCATTCCTTTGCTTTGTTAGCTAATTCTTCTGTATTTCCACCACCTGTCCAATAAACAATTCCTAATCTTGACATGTGTTCCTCCTTATTTGTTATTTGATAATGATATTCTATATCATATAATGATAATATCATATTTTCTATCTTTATTCAAGCTTTTTTTAATAAAACACATAAAAAAAGCACATGTATTTCAATGTGCTTTAGTAAATGTTTAACTAGAATTTATATCCTTCTTTTTCTAATTCAGCTTCAAGGATAGGATCCTTTATATCTGTTCTCTTTCCTATAATTCTCATTAGTATGACTATAGATACAAAGCCCAATGGTAAAACAACAAATATCGGTAACCCCATACCAGCAGGAATATAACCAAATATTATAGTAATTGCGGCTATAAACAACGCATAAGGTATCTGAGTCTTTACATGATCTATATGATCACATCCAGCACCCATAGACGATAGTATAGTTGTGTCTGAAATAGGCGAGCAATGATCACCAAATATAGCGCCTGTAAGTACCGCTGAAGTACATACTACTATATATCCCATATCAGGAGATATTGAGTGAGATAATGGTATAGCAAGTGGCATAAGTATTCCCATTGTACCGTATGCCGTTCCTGTAGAGAAAGAAATTATTGCTCCAAGTATAAATATTATACTAGGTAATAAGAATTGTGGTATAGAGCCTGATAAATAATGTATCAAAAATTTAGCTGTACCCACTTCTTTAATAACAGAACTCAATGACCATGCAAGTATAAGGATTACACCTGTTATCATAAGAGTTTTCATACCATCTATCCAAACCTCTATAGCCTCTGATACAGTATATATCTTTTTTATCTTTGCCATCAATATTGCAACAATAGATGCCAATAAAGCAGATTGGAATAAGGCAACAGAAGCATCTGCAGCTGAGAAACAGTCCTTTATGCTTTTAAAACTAAAAGGAGCAAGATTTATCATTGCTATTAGATTCTTATCTGTCCCTGCCATTATTGATTTATAACCACTGTAATAAAATGCTGCCAGTGCAGATAATATCAATACACCTATAGGTATTATTGCATTCCACACACTAAGTTTTATTCCATCCTTTGGAGCCATATCATCTAATTCTTCTATCCCCTGATCTAATTCAGAAGTGTCTATAGTGTCTTTTCTATATGCTATGTATTCGAATCTTCTCATAGGACCAAACTCTCTCATCATAAGAGCTCCTATAGGAATCAAACATAGTATAAATATATTATAAAATCTATACGGTATAGTTTGAAGAAATACTCCAAATCCATCTGTATTTACTCCTATGCTTCCTAGTGCTTCATGTATAAGACCTACTTCCAAGCCTATCCAAGTAGATATTATTGCAAGACCTGCTATCGGTGCAGCTGTAGCATCTATTACAAATGCCAACTTTTCTCTCGATATGTTCATCTTGTCAAAAACAGGTCTCATTATTGGCCCAACAATTAGTGAGTTTGCATAGTCATCAAAGAATACTAAGATCCCCAATACCCATGATATAAGTTGAGCACTCTTAGATGTTTTAGCTTTATTTGAAAGAGCTTCTGCTATAGCCTTAGCTCCACCCATCTTACCAACGAGATTTATTACACCACCTATACATAATACCTGCATTATTATACCTGCATTCCATGGATCTGCAAGTGAGCTTAATGCCCTTTGTACAAAATCCAACAAACCAAATAATAAAGCCTGTAATAAATTAGTACTTGTATTTAGCTGTAATATAAATGTCCCCGATATTACACCTAGAAATAATGACACTACAACGTTTTTTGTTATAAATGCAAGTATAATAGCTACTAATGGCGGTAAAATTGTGATAAGTCCAAATTTATGAGCATTAGCTTGAGCTATTTTATCTAAATCTTCTGCAAATGTTGGCACTATTGTAAGTGCAAAAACAGTCAGTGTCGATAAAAAAATTAAAATTTTGTTTTTCATAAAAATCCTCCTTAAAATATTTTCATTGAAATAAAAAATCTCGGAATAGGCTTCCGAGATTTAACTTCATACTCATGATAGCCCAACACAAGAAACACTTGTGACAGTGAAGCACATATTCTGTACACCACCAGCTATATAGCCTTAAAGCCGACTATACACTTCGGCGAATTCACCTTTTGCTAATAAGATGCTTTAATCCCATGATACATTAGCTACTCATCAAATCCGCGCCTCTATCTTCTATTCAACTATACTTCCATTATATCTTAAAAAAATATAATGTCAAGCTTTTTTTAAGGATATTTTATTTTTTCATACTTTGAAAACATTGTCATCTCGTTGGTTGTATATAAGGTTCTTATACTCATAATACATTTATTTAGTATGTAGGCATAATGCATTTGATTAATATATGCCCTCAATACATTTGTTAGTATAATGTTATATTCATAGAATACCCTTATAATACTTTTAATTTCGGGTTATCTTGTATATTATAAACTCATCTCGTATATTTTTTTTACATCTTCAGAACTTAGTTCCACAAATCCATTTATTTTCTTTCCTTTTACAGCTTTAACTGACATCTTGTCAAAGTATTTTTCATCTATACCAACTTCTCTTAAGTTCTTTGGAATACCAAGTTCTTCTACAAAGAATTTTTGAGTACACTCTATTGATTTTTTGGCAATTTCATACTTATCCAAACTTGGATCTATATTCCATACATTAACTCCATAGTTCACAAAATTTTCTATTGTTTCATCTCTTAATACATACTCCATCCATCTAGGTGTTAATATAGCCAGCCCCTCTCCATGGGTAATGTCATAAAAAGCACTTAATTCATGTTCTATAGGATGAACACTCCAATTATTTGTACTACCTAGTGAAATTAGACCATTTATAGCCCATGTAGCCGCCCACATAAGATTTGATCTTGCATCGTAATCATCCGGTGTAGAAAGAGCTATCGGTCCATAATGAATACAAGTTTTGAGTATAGCTTCTGCCATATTTTTCTGAATTAAAGTTCCCCCTGTATTTGAAAAATAATTTTCAAAAGTATGGCTCATTATATCTGCAACGCCTGCTGCAGTATGTTTTTTGGGTACAGTAAATGTATATGTTGGATCCAATACAGATACCTTAGGAATTAGACATTTACTGTGAGTCCCCAACTTTTCATTTGTACTCATATTTGATATAACTGCACCCTTATTCATTTCAGAACCTGTTGCAGATAGTGTCAAAACGCTAAAAACATTTATGGCGTCTGTAATTTTTGAACTGTCTAAAACCAAATCCCATGGATCTCCATCGTATTTTGCAGCTGCAGCTATTACTTTTGCACAATCTATACAACTTCCTCCACCTATCGCTATTACACCATCTAAATTATATTTTTTGCAAATATCACCGCCTTTTCTGACAGATTCTATTCTTGGATTTGGATCTACACCTCCCAATTCATAATACTCTATATTATTACTTTTTAACTGTTCTATAACAGCGTCATAAATGCCATTATTTTTGATACTGCCACCTCCGTATACCAATAATACCTTAGAAGAAAACTCAGCAACTGAACATCCAAATTCTTGAATTTTGTTTTTTCCAAATAATATTTTTGTTGGAACGTGAAAATCGAAATTATACATAAAAAACCTCCATATAAATTATTTACTTCTATTATAAATCTCTACCCTTAAAACAATCAACATAAACTTTGATACTACTATTTATCCAGAATGATGTTCTATTTATCCAGAATAATTTTTCTTTATTATATCCATAATATCTTCTTATACACATGTTTGTGCTCTCTTTGTCATACATTGGTTGTAAATAATAACCTTAAATGTTATAATTTAATTGTATTTTCAATTACATCAATATTCTATTTGTATTCGGAATATAATTGTACGATTATATATAAAAATATAACACAATATATAAGTATTTTCATTATAGAATATTGCACTCTTTACAAAATATATTTTTTGTTATATAATTGAATATACGTTAAAAATAATATAGTAAGAATTTAAACTAATTGGAGGTGGGGCGTATATAATGAAAAAGGACAATATTCCTAATAATCCAAGCTCAATAAATAACGCTAAAAAGATGGATAATACAAATTCATCAGATAGAAGTAAACTTGTCAATCAAGATATTTCAGGCGTAAAAAAAATTAAAGGTACAGACGAAATAAATATGCCATGTGATGAGAGAATGAATTTGGGAGATTCAAAAAAATCTACAAATTTGAATTCTGATACAAAACCTATAGATGGTAAAAAAATTGACATAAACGGTATAAATGACAATGTTGATAAAAATAACGCTACTTCATCAGTTAATAGGTGTAAAGACTCAAATAAAAAAGATTTTTCTCCTGAGATAGATTATATGAATGAGGAAAAATCTAGATTTTTTTGCAGCTCTAGAAAAAAACATACGAAGCTATTTAATTGGAAAAGTATCAAAAAGAAGTATTTAGTCAATCCAAAAATAGTATTAAAAATATTTAAAACAGATGTAAAAGAAATATTTAGAAATCCTGCAGTATTAATAATTGTGATAGGGCTAACCATAGTACCTTCACTATATGCATGGTTTAATATCAAAGCTTTTTGGGATCCGTACTCTAATACAAAGTTTTTAAAGGTAGCGATTGTAAATCAAGATATCGGAACAACGTTTAGAAATCAAGATCTAAAACTTGGACAAAAAGTTGTAGATAATTTAAAAAAGAATGATAACCTCGATTGGCAATTTGTCGATTATAAAAGGGCTGAAAAAGGTCTAAAAAGTGGAGAATATTACGCTATAATAAGAATACCTAAGGATTTTAGTGAAAATCTTACATCTATAGTTAAGAAGGATGTAAAAAAGGCAACAATCGACTATACAGTAAATGAAAAACTAAATGCTATTGCTCCAAAAATAACTGATAAGGGTGCCAATGCCATCCAACAAAAGGTTGATGAAGCACTAGTTGAAACTGTAAGTAAGGTGTCTTTCGGAGCATTGGGTGCATTTTCTAATACTTTTGGTGACATAGATCCATATATAAATAAGATGAAGGATTCATTAAATAGGCTTAATGCACAACTTGATAACATTGATAAACTTACAAAAAACGGTAAATCTTCATTAAAAGATACCTCAAGTGTGATACAAAGTTTAAAAAAATCATTGCCTAATATTAACTCTACTGTTAAGAATTCCAAAAATCTCAATAATGATTTAAGAGCAACTCTTAATCAGATGAATTCTTCTTTTAACAATTTGGTACCTAATATTAAATCAGATTTAGACTTGATAAATACACTTACAGGGCAAACATCTGAACTTGTAGATAGTATTTCTAGCAATGGAAATACACTTAACGAAGATATGAAATCACTCCTATATAGGGTTGATTCAAAAACTTCTAATACAATAAATATGTTACAGGGTATAATAAGTGTTCTAAACAATTTAAACACTGGTAATTCATCTGCTTTAAATTTATCGATTTCAAGTCTTGAAAGCGCATTAAAATCTCTTCAGCAGATGAATGCAATCACTATAGATTCTATAAGAACAATAGATTCTGGTCAGAATTTATCCAATTCTACACTATCTCAGATGTCTAATTTAGCTACATCTGTAAATAGAAATACAGTGGATATTTTAAATAATTTTGACGCTAAGGTTGCACAACCACTTAACAAAATACACTCTAATTCATTGAAGGTATCCTCAGACTTAGAGAAAATTTTGAACAATACTAGTGATATTTATCCTAATGTTACTAATTTGGTAAATAATGCAAGTTCTATAAATAAGACACTTGCCTCAACTACTGATTTGACTCAAAACTCGGTTTCAATACTAAAGGAACAGGTTAAAAGTACCTTAGATAGCCTAAATAAAATACAGAATAATAAAGATTTCAAAGAGTTTAACGATGTAATAAAAAGCAATATAATGAGTAGGGTTGACTTTTTGAAAAATCCCGTAGAATTACACGAAAAAAAGATTTTTAAAATCAAAAATTATGGTTCTGCAATGGCTCCATTTTATAGTGTATTAGCTTCATGGGTAGGAGTATTAGTTCTGCTTACAGTCTTAACTACTGATGTTAAAGGTAAAATAAGAACTGTAGATGAATATTTTGGGAGAATGATGTTGTTTACTGTATTATCTATTTTCCAATCTATAATAATTTCCTTAGGAGACTTTTTTATACTTGGAGTAACAGTCGAAAGCCCTGTTGTGTTCTCACTAATACTAATTTTTTCTAGTATTGTATTTACAAGTATTATTTATTCACTTGTATCCGCACTTGGAACTGCAGGTAAGGGAGTTAGTATATTTTTATTGGTAATACAAATTGGTGGTTCTGGAGGAACCTTCCCTATACAGATGACTCCACATTTCTTTAAAATGATAAACAGCATAATCCCATTTACCTATGCGATAGATGCGTGCAGAGAAGCTGTTGGAGGCATTTATTGGCCGAATCTTAGAATGGATTTGTTGACTATGGCTATATTCTATATAGTACCTATTATACTATCTGTTCTTTTAAAAGAAAAATTAAATAGACTTACATCTCCTATGAGCAAGATGTTTAAAAATAGTTTTCTTATAGGACATTAATTATAAGTCTATAGACAATATTAAATAATAATTTTAAATAATAAGGACGCAGGCAATTTAATCATCACCTGCGTCCTTATTAATTTACTATTTTCGATATTTTTATTATAAGTTTATATCAATCTAATGCTGTATTTTAAGAGTAATTTTTACTCAATCTTCTTATGTCTACTAAATATTGTGTAACTATAATGTCAATTTATTTATTATTATGAACACAATCATATATAAATTTTCGTCTTATTTGCTTATCTGTTGATTCATCATATTATCCTATCTGCATACTAGATCGTCTCAATGATAAGGCTATTATATTATATACAATGAATGCTGTTATTATATTTATTACAACAGTAGGTAGTACCACTACTACAAATAACTGTACAATACCACCAGGTAGACCTACTATCAAAGAAGCACTATATAGGAAAACAAATCCACTTACAACTGTACCTATTGCAGACATTAGTATCACAGCTATCATATTCATCTTTTTTCCTAATTTTTTTGCTATAGGCAACATATACATAGTTTTCGCTAGAAAATATATTACATTTATTGTAACTAGTTTGTCTATCATATTAGGAGCCTGTCCCCCTGGGAATTTCGTCGTCAATGCTGTAAATACTCCAGCTATTATACCTGCTATCAAACATGTCTTATAATCGTCTAAATTAATTAATATTATACAGCATAACATAACCAACGTAACATCCGGTGTTATACCTACAGCTATTGCAGGAGCAAGTTGGTTTAATAACATCCCTAACCCCAGTAATATTGCATTTAAAATCATTTTTTTTGTCTTACTCTTTCTCATTTTACGCCTCCATATTTTTATATTTATATTTTCATAACAATTATCATTGATTTACGGGTTAACTTAGGTAAAAAAAAACTTCACCCTATACATAGGGCGAAGTATTATCCGCGTTGCCACCTAAATTATATACTATAAAATCGTATACATCTCTCTTCAGGAACACATGATTCCCTATCCGCTATAACGTGCAGCCCACGGTGAAGTCTACTCTATAATATTTCGATTCACTCCTCCAAGACCCATTCACCTATCTCTCTATGTTGAATTTCCACCATCATCAACTCTCTATAATAGATACCAACAAGCTACTCTCTCTCTTCAATGGATTAATTATTATGTCTTAATGATAATACATAATTTTCACTTTGTCAATATATTTTTCATATTTTTATTTCAAAAATTCCATACTTATTTTATACTAATCTTATATTTTATATATTTTTAAATGGATTTTGTTTTAATTCTGTCTTAAGAATCTCAACTTCATCATTATTTATAATTTCTTTCAATTTATCATACATCAAATCAGAAAATATTTGTTCACTTCCATAATGACCACAATCGATAATATTCATACCTATAGATTCAGAATCTATTGCCTGATGATATTTCACATCTCCTGTTATAAGAAGATCACATCCTTCATTATGAGCCTGCATAAAAAACTCTGCCCCACTTCCAGTAACCACAGCTATCTTAGATACCTTAGAATCAATATTCCCAACAACTCTAATATCCTTAGTATTTAAAATAGACTTTAATCTATTGGCCATTTCAAAAACTGTAGTTTCATTTATGTAACCGATTCTTCCTAGACCATATGCCTTTCCATTATCATATCTACAATCTTCACCTTCAACCACAAAGACTGACATATTTTTTGCCTCTATCAAATTCATAAAATAATCATTTAGTCCTTCATTTGCAATATCTAGATTTGTATGCATACTATATACAGATATATTTCGTTTTATCAATTCATATATAAGCCTACCTTTTTGACTATCACAGGTAATTGACTTCATTTTTGAGAATATAAATGGATGATGAGATATAATCAAATCTACACCCTTTTCTATTGCTTCATTAATTGTCTTTTCTGTAACCTCTAATGATAAGAGTATCTTCTTTACATCTGAGCCCCTATCTCCAATATTTAAACAAGAATTATCCCATTCATATTGCAAAAATAATGGATATTTTTCTTCTATTTTATTTATAATATATTCTAATTTCATCTTTATCCTCCACAAATATCTTACATTGATAAAAAATACACCTATAATATACCCTACTCTATACCCTTTATCTCACTTAATATTCTTTTTCTTTCTTCAATATAATTTAATCTCTCTTTGACTGATTCATTTTCTAATTTTGATAGACTCTCTATTATTTTATTACACTCATCTATCTTTGTTTGTATAAGCTTTTTTACTAAAGGATCTTTTTTCTCTACTAATTTTTTTGGAAACTCATATTCAATTTCGTTTCCATCAAATATATATTCTGGATTATATCTAGCCTCTATTATTTGATATATTCTAAAGTCTTCATTTGTTATATGTTCTCCTATAATTTCAAACTTGTTATTTATCAAATATCGTCTTAATTCCTCTTGAGCCTGCATAGGTTGTAGTATTAATTTTTTTGCTGATTTACATATGTTATAGTCTGCTTCTATTATTTCTGAAATCAATATTCCACCCATTCCGGCTATTATTATTTCATCAACCTCTCCCTCTTTTAATACAGATAATCCTCCTCCAAGTCTCAGTGAAACCTTATCTGTCAATTTCCTTTTTCTAACTTCTTCACTGGCATTTTCCAATGGTCCCTTATTTATGTCCGATAAAATAGCATAAGGAACAATATTTTTTTCTAATAAGTATACTGGTATATACCCATGATCAGTACCTATATCTGCTATTATACATCCTTTATCCACTAATTTTGATATTTCTTCTAATCTCTTTGTAAGCTTCATCTTTTTTTCCTTTCTCTTCATTTTAAAAAAAATAGGTATATGCAAATACATATACCTTATGTTTTCTACCTAATCTTCAAGGTAATCTTTTAACTGTTTTGATCTACTTGGATGTCTAAGCTTTCTAAGAGCTTTAGCCTCAATCTGTCTTATTCTCTCTCTTGTAACATCAAATTCTTTCCCAACTTCTTCTAGGGTTCTAGAACGTCCATCCTTTAAACCAAATCTCAATATCAATACCTTTTGTTCTCTTTCATTAAGTGTATTTAACACACTGCTTATCTGTTCTTTTAATAATGCATGAGATGCCGCTTCCTCTGGAGCTGGTGCATCTTCATCAGGTATGAAGTCCCCTAGGTGAGAATCTTCTTCCTCTCCTATTGGTGTCTCTAGAGATACTGGATCCTGAGCAATCTTCATGATTTCTCTTACTTTTTCTTCTGACATATTCATTTCTTTTGCTATTTCTTCTGGTTTTGGATCTCTCCCCAAATCTTGAAGCAAGGTTCTAGATACTCTGATTAACTTATTTATCGTCTCAACCATATGAACAGGTATTCTTATTGTTCTAGCTTGATCTGCTATAGCTCTTGTAATAGCCTGTCTAATCCACCATGTAGCGTATGTAGAAAATTTATATCCCTTCTTATAGTCAAATTTATCTACAGCCTTTATAAGACCCAAATTTCCTTCTTGTATCAAATCTAGGAATAACATACCTCTTCCTACATATCTCTTTGCTATACTTACCACAAGTCTTAAATTTGCTTCTACAAGTTTTTCTTTAGCATATTCATCTCCAGTAGACATTCTTTTTGCAAATTCTACTTCTTCGTATGGCTTAAGTAGAGGTATTTTACCAATTTCCTTTAGATACATTCTAACAGGATCATCTATGCTTATACCCTTTGGAGGTGTAAGATCATATTCCTTCTCTGTAGTTTCTACTGCATCTTCCTTATCAATTTCTTTGATATCTAAATCATCAGGTTCTGTTAAATCCATACTGACATTTGGCTCATTAGAATCGACAACTTCTATACCTAAATTAGACAGTGTCTTATATAGGTTTTCACTAGTTTCTTCATTAAGTTCTGTGTCTCCAAAAGCATCCATTATCTCCATAAGAGTAACTACGCCTTCTTTTTTTCCCTTTTCTAACAATTTCTTTTGGGATTTTTTCATTAAATCAAGTTTCATTTTGTTATCAGACATATTTACGCTCCCCTCTTACAAAGATTTAATTTTTTTCTTCTCTGATACTATTTCTAAAGCTAATTTCATAATTTCTAGCTCTTCCTTTTCCGTGTCTGAATTATTCTTAACATATTCCTCTAAGGATTCCATTTGTTTTGTTAAGAATTCAATTTTTTTGTTAGTATATTCTTTTAGTAAATTGTTTATTATCTTGTTAACCTCGTTAGAATTATTAAAATCTACTCTGCTAAGGTTTACAGAATCTAATTTTCTTAAGTAATCTATACCATATATTTCAACATCTAGGTCTTTAATACTAATCTGTTTTTCTTGATTAGAAATTATATATGAATATAAGATCTTATTTTTTTCATCAGATATATAATCAAGTGATATCTTCAATGGAACTAAACTTCTAGCATTTTTGCTTATCATCATCATTTTAAGCAAGTTTAATTCGACATAAAATTCACCATTATATACTGTTTCTTTCTTTATTTTTATATCTTCGTTTATATTTTTATAAGTTCTCTTAGTTACAGTATTCGATTTTGAATACATTGTCATCTCAGATTTAATAACATTCAAATCTACATTGCACAATCTAGATAGATATTTTTCATACAAATCAATCTCAATAGGACTTTTTATTACGGAAATCATTTTTAGTGCACTTTGTAAAAAATTAACTGTATCCTCTCGTCTTTCATGGTTGTATGATTTATATAATACGTCTATCTTAAATGTCATACCGTCTTTTGAATCTTCTATTTTATTCATAAAGCCGTCTAATCCCACATTTCTTATAAATTCATCTGGGTCTTTATATTTTCCTAAATTAAGCACCCTCGACTTCAATCCATTTTTCTCTAAGATATCTATAGCTCTTATAGTTGCCTTTACACCTGCTTCATCTGAATCATATGATAAAATCACATTATCAGAAAATCTCTTAATCAATTGTGCTTGATTATCAGTCAGAGCCGTACCCAAAGTAGCCACTACATTTTTGATTCCATATTGATATAAAGATATCAAATCCATATATCCTTCTACTAAAATCATAGTCCTATCTACGTTCAAATTTTTTCTTGCAATGTTTAGACCAAACAAATTATATCTCTTATTAAATATAATAGTATCCTCTGAATTCAGATACTTAGGTAAGGAATCATCCATAACCCTACCACCAAAACCTATTATATTATCTCTATAGTCGAAAATAGGAAACATAACCCTATTCCTAAATTTATCATAATAGGTATTTTTTTTACTGATACCAGCCAAACCTGCTTCTTTTATTTCTTCTGATTTATAACCTTTTGATAATAGATGATTGTGTAAACTATTCCACGAATCCAAGGCATACCCCAATCCAAAATTATTTATAGTTTTTTCATCTAATCCTCTTTTTCTTAGGTAACCTAGAGCATTATTGTCAGTCATCGTTAAGTTATTATAATAAAATCTTGCTGCATCAACATGCATCATCTGCAATCTTTTTTGTTTTGCTAATCTGTTTTTTGTACTCTCATCAATATTTCTATTAATTTGTATACCACATTTATTAGCTAATAACTCAACTGCATCCATAAATTCTAGATTTTCTGTCTTCATTATGAATGTAATGACATCCCCAGACTCTCCACAACCAAAACATTTATATATTTGTTTTGCAGAACTAACCATAAAAGAGGGTGTTTTTTCATTATGAAAAGGACATAAACCTTTGTAATTTGAACCAGAAGGTTTTAAGTGTACATATTGAGATATAATGTCATATATATCATTTCTTATTTTTACATCTTCAATAATCTCTCTGATATCGTCCATAAAACCACCCTTTTTGATATAATAATAGTGTATTATTTGTGTATAATAACACACATAATAAAACACGTACGATATAGTTCGAAAGAATCTTATTTTTTCCTTTTTAAAAATAAGTCTTTTTTGTTTTTTCTTTCAAACATAATACAAAATGCATATCTGACTGATTAAAACTAATTTTATTTAAGTTTTAAAGCAATCATTTTTTGTTTAATTTATTTTTTTATTACCAATTTTTCATGTATTTTAAACAAAAATATAGTCATAATTTAAAGAAAAATACAGTCTATAACATTTTCCTTATTTTTAATTTTATTAATCATTATTTGTTTAAGCAATATTACCTGTCTCTGAATCTCTCTATTTCAAAACCTACATATTCATATTTTCCTAGTAGTTTTGCCTGAGGTTTTTTTATCGATATCTTCACACCCTGTATTATACCAAACTCTGATAGCAGTTTTGAGCTTATAGATTCTGCCAAGAATTCGACTAATTTAAATGATTTTTCTTCTACATATTCTTCAAGAATAGCATACACCTTGCTATAATCAACTGCATTATCAAGTGTATTTTCATCTATTGCTATTCTATCTTTTAAAAACAGTTCCAAATCTACTATGTAAGGTTGACCTAGCACTCTTTCATCTTCACTAATTCCATGATAGCCATAAAATTTACAAGATTTCAGTATCAATTTATCCAAAACATTCCCCTCCTTGTATAATACAAGCTTAGCGATTTTTTAAAACTATAATTTCAGCATATTCTTACTCGCCAAAATTAAAATACTAAGCATATAATTATATATCATATAAACCTACTTTGTCAAGTTTTTTTAGTATCAGCTTTTTATTTCAAAAACTACATACTAATTTCACCTAACATATAATTTCAATTTTATATAAAACACATCTATCTTTTTACTAATACATTATTTATATCGTATTTGTAATGTATGGATTGTTTATAACTTATTTTTCAATGTATATATTATTTATAAAAGAATAAAACGTCGATATAAGTCTTATATTTATAAGACAAATATCGACGTTTTATACTAATCAACTAAACAATCTAATAGGTCTTCAAATGTTTTATCGAATATTACAGGTTTATCAAACTTCCAAGTACCTTCATAAACTAAATCGTTATTTAGATAAAACTTTCCTTCTCCGTGTTTTTGACCTTGTTGAAATTCTCCTTCATACCATTTATCCTTTGCCCACATATACTTTCCATATCCGTGAATTAGACCTCTTTTCCACTCACCCTTGTATATTAATTCAGCCCTTGCATTAAAGAACAATCCGTCTCCATCCATTTTTCCATTACTGAATTTTCCCGTATATATTGATCCATCATCCCAGGTATATATTCCAATTCCATTTTTTTTACCATTAATCCAGTTTCCTATATATTCATCACCATTGTTGTACTTCATTCTTCCAACGCCATTGCTCTTATTATTAGAGAAAAAGCCTATATATTCATTTCCATTAGAAAATGTAAAAATACCTGCTCCTTCTCTTTTTCCATTAGAGAAATCACCTATGTATTCTGTGTTTATCACACCCTTATTTTCATCATCATTTGTAGAAAATATATAAGAACCAACTCCAGTAAGTTCATCACCTTCCAATGCTCCAATGAACATATCTCCATTTTCAAATCTATAAATTTGAATCATATCATTTTTCTCAGCCATTTTTCTTGAGTTATCTTCATCTTCTAATATCATCATTGCATCTGCTAGATCTTCATTTTCTACCAGCTTCTCTTTTTTTTCTTTAACGTACTCATCTTCTTCATATTCATTAATTTCTACGTCTTTTTCTATTCCAAATAGTTTTTTTTCAAGTTTTGCTACTTCAGCATCAGAAGCAAAAATTCCTTTTTTTAGAGCTTTATTTTTCTTTTTTCTAAAATCATCTAGGTTTTCTTTAACTAGATTTATCTTTCTGTTGTATTCTTCATAAAAAAGTAGATACTGTTCTGATAAATTCATTTTTTTCCTCCTACTTTGTAATCTATATACTAGTCTAATTATTATACTTATTTTAGTTTTAAAAACTATAAGATAGTTTCATTGTATAATTTATTATATCCTATATTTTAATTTCTTTCAAATCTTATATATAAATTTCGGTTTTTATACCCTAATATGTTTATTTTTTTGATAATTTAAAATTTCAATTTGTTCAACCTTATTTAAATCGGATTTTACAGGTCTTTAGACTTAAATCCACGACCTCGTACTTCATTTACTTCATTTATAGTTACAAATGCTGTAGGATCATGTTTAAACGCGATCTCTTTAATCTTAGGTATCTCCTTTGATGATACTATTGTATATATAAGTTTTTTTTGTTCTCCAGTATATGCTCCTTCTGCATGAAGAAACGTAACCCCCCTTATTAATTCTTTCATAATGTCATCTGCTATTTCCTTAGGTTTAGAAGATATTATGATCAATGACTTTTGATAATTCATAGCATCTTTTATAAATCCAAGTGCCAATGAACTTACATAAAATCCTATAAGTGTATACAGTCCCGTATCCAAACCAAAGAATATACTTCCAAACAATACAACTACTATGTTTGCAGCAAAACTCGTATTTTTTATTTCCAAATTTTTCTTTATTTTGAGTATTGCAGATATGATGTCTGTACCTCCTGTCGAAGCCCTAGCTCTGAACACAAGTCCAACACCTAATCCATTTAGAAATCCTCCATATATCGTAAGTATTATCCTATCATGTTCTGGTATATATCCTGATATATTTTGTGTCAGTCCCAATATAGTCGAATATATCATCATATTTATCATACTAAATATGCAGAAATCTCTTTTAAGAAATATGAAACCGAATATAAATATCGGTATGTTTATTAAAAATGTCATTATTCCTACATTTATTCCTGTCATATAATTAATAGCAGTAGCAAAACCAGTTACACCACCACTTAATAGATGTGCTTGTCTTAAAAATCCGTTCACACCTATTGATGATATAAATAATCCCAATATCATTGTTCCCACTCTAAGAGTAGGATGTTCACTAAATCTATCTCTTACTTGACTCATTTTATAACTCCCTAGTTTATCATTCAAATTATCTATTGTTTAAATTTGAATTATTTGTTTGTAATCTTTGTTTATGTGTAATATTTCGTTGCCCCAGATTAGTTCTTCCTAGTCCTGTATTTTGACCTAGGGAAGATGCCGAGTTTGCCGTTGTTACTCCAGCTATAGAGCCTGCTCCTGCACCTACTCTTACTACACCTTCTTTTCCTGGATATGTACTATAACCTATTTTTTCTGTATCTTCAACATTTCCCTTAGAATCTAGGTATTGTCTGTATGTAACGACCTGTATAGTTGGTCTTGAATAACTTTCTATAACCCTTTTCCCCGCTGGCAATGAAGGGTCATTTACTGTTTTTGTTCCACTTGATTTAACAGCAATAGTTCTCGTTACAATTTTTATATTTTTAAGATCTGACTTTGAACCAAATATCTCAGAAACAAGCTTATTATTAACTGTATAATTTTTTACATATACAGGATTTTTAAATGGATTTTTGAAAACAAAATCCTGACCTGGATTTCCGTCAAATACCGTTGCATCTCTTCCCAAAGCCACATAGTCAGATGGTATCGTATGACTCCTTCTATTTACTATATCCATTCCAGATAAAAGCGCTGCATTAAATATTGTAGAGGATGTTTGACATACTCCTCCTCCTGTCCCTAATACTAATTTTCCACTTTCGATTACCGGAGCATTTTTATATCCGTTTGCTATCGTTTTTTCACCTGTTAATTTATTGAATGAAAATTCTTCTCCTGGCTTTAGTAAAATTCCACTTGATTCCTCTGCAGATTTCACAATATTATAATCTCTATTTGCCATACCTCCATAAATAGTTTTGTATGAAGCAAGTAATGTATCTATTGATTTTAAATCTGACTCTGTTATCTTTGGTTTTGTACTATTTACTATCAACTTTATGTCAAAGTTATTTTTTGAGATATTATTTAAAATATTTGAATAACTTTTGCTAACATCTAGGTCTATTCCATCTTTGCTAGGCAATAAAACTACCTTATCATCTTTGTATGTTACAGAGGCATTAACTCTAGGAGAATCTATTTCCTTCTTTATCCCCTCTAATCTATTTTTTATGATATTTGATTTTATATTAAATTTTAGAGGTAAATCTACCTTACTTCCAAAATCACCTTTTAACGTATGAATTATATTTTTAAAAAATCCATTAGTTTTATTATAGTTATATGCATCATCTACCATTTCATCTAGATACAATGTTAGTCCCATGTTTTCATATGATGTTTCCCATTTCTTATCTCCATATAACAGATTTATAGGTTTTAGGTTATTTATCTTATCTAGTTTTGTTCTTGCTTCCGATTTGGTTAAGCCGCCCAAATCTATATTTGCAATTGTAACACCTTTTAAAATCTTATTCGAGTGTGTTTGTGCAGCAAGACCAATCGTTGAAATACCTAAAAAAGCTACCAATACTGCTACCGGCAATACAACCTTCTTATTTTCTTTTAAATATTTCATAATTTATGTCTATTCTACAACGAAGAGTATATAGAAAATCTCCTTTCAAAAACTTTTATAATAATCTAATTATATCATATTTTTTCATTACTTATCAATGTGAATTTAACTCAAAAATCTCATCTAGACATAAGTGAACTCTATTATAAAAATCATTTCGAGATCATATTTTCATAATTAAACACATGAAATAAAAATTTTTATTTTTTTATAAAAAAAACACCACATTTTATTTGTGGTGTTTTTTATTTATCTATTTAACTTCTTCATCTGTTGATACTATTGTTATTCCTGATAATTCTTTTTCTGCTATTATATCTTCTATAGTTTCCTTAGTTTCCATCAATGACTCTAAAGACATATTGTAAAAATCAGTTGAACAAGATGTTCCTATTTCAAATCCACGCTCTGATAAAAATGCGTTTACTTTTTCTTGATTTTTCTTATATGCTATATATCCTAACGCTGAAACTCCTACACCTATAGCTATACCTTTTATCAAATCCTCTTTACTATTAATAACAAACATTGTATTACCTCCTAAATTTTAAATTATATTATCAATTTATATCCATTGGATATAAACAATTTAAACCTATCTATCTTACAGTTAGACTCTTTTTTACATTGACATTTTGATATATGTCAAAGCATGATCCGACAAATTGATTGAAAAAGAAGGATCTATTATCTTCTTCTATAAGTTTTATATCTTCACCACGTACTATAACACTGATTATTACAGACTGATTTCTCTTTGTAAGTATATGTCTTCCAAATGTCAATAACCATGCTATTATAGCCGGATAAAATGGTGTTTCTGTGCTAGCTAATGTCGATGTTTTTGTTGCTGTATTTACAGAATTTAATAGATACATAATCGACATTACCTCTGGGTCAAATGCCCCATTTTCATTCAATTCTCTATATCCATGCTCAAATATTGCTCCTATAGTAGTTGCTATTGCACACCATCTAATGAAACTTCTATATGTTAAATTCGGTATCGAAATTCCGAATAGGTTTATACTTAAATCTACCAATATGGCTGAAAGAGAAAGTATTGATGTATATCCCAAATTTTGTTTCTTTGAAAGTCTATATTTTAATCTTATTCTCTTTGCACCTATATCTTTTGAGTAGTATCCACAAAAGCTCATTATCAGTTTATTTAGATTTACACTTTCTGGATCATACTCCAATACAAATGTATTTGTAATATCTGTATATCTACCTCTGTATATTTCTTTATTTTGTTTTAATTTTTTCAATATCGTCAAGGCATTTGATGTCTTTTTGCTTACTCTTAGCCTTATTCTTCCTTCTATTGAAAAAACAACCTCTATTGAATCTAGATTTTTTGAGCATTTTTTATTGCAATATTTAAACATTTGCATTACCTCTCAGCGCTCTGTAGAAAAGTAATCTGCATGAGTTACCTACTACAAATATAGTACTTAGATTGTGCATAACTGCACTCCAGAATACAGATATATTACTTGTTGCACCCAACACCAAGCCTACTGTATTTATACCTATTACTAAGACAAAGTTTTGTTTTACAATATCCATAGTCTTAGATGACAAATCTATAACCCTAGGTATCATCATTGGCTCATCTGAGTTTATAACTATGTCCGAAGTTTCCATGGCTACATCTGTAGACTTGCTTCCTAACGATATACCTACATTTGCATATGATAAGGCAGGTGCATCATTTATACCGTCTCCTACCATTATTACACTTGTACCTTCTGACTTCATCTTTAGGATTTCATTTGCTTTGTCTTCAGGTAGCAATTCAGCTCTAAATCCGTCTGCATTCACCTTATTTGCAACTATCTGTGCTTGTTTTTTCATATCCCCAGTAAGGATGACAACCTCATTTATACCAGAAGATCTCATCATATTTATAGCTCTTTTAATATTTTTTCTAGGTTGATCATATGCTCCTAATACACCTATAAATTCATCACCGTATGAGACAAATATAGGAGTTAATGTATGTGAAAATTCTATAGCTTCCATACTTGGATTTATTCCGTTTTCTTGCATAAACTTCAGATTACCAGCTCTTACTATTTTTCCTTTAACCTCTGTGTATGTACCTCTTCCAACTACAGCTTCAACTGCTGTATGCTTTGGTATTTTTACACCAAGTATTTTTCCATATTCCAATACACAGTAAGATAGCGGATGAGAAGAAGATTCTTCGGCTGCACAAGCTAATTTAACAAGTTCTTTTTCAGTGTATTTATCATTTTCTATATAAACCTCTTTAATCTTTGGTCTACCTTCAGTTATAGTTCCTGTTTTGTCAAATACTATAGTATCTGATTGATCTAGCTGTTCAATAAAGGCACCACCCTTTATCAATACACCATTTTTAACAGATGTGTTGATTGCAGCTGAGAATGCAGTTGCAGTAGAAAGCTTAATACCACAAGAATAGTCTATAACCAACATATTCAATGCCTTAGTTGTGCTTCTTGTAGCAGCGTATACAACTCCTGATAAAACAAGGTTAAGAGGCACTAGATAGTTCGAGAACTTATCCGCATACTTCTGTATAGGAGCTTGTTGTTTTGCTGAATTTTCAACTAGATTTATAACCCTTGATATTACAGTGTCATCACCAAATTTTACAGCTTTTACTGTTATAGTTCCGTTTTTAATTATTCCACCGGCAAATACTTCATCACCCTTCTTCTTTATTACAGGCATGTATTCTCCTGATATAGAACTAAGGTCTACGATGGCTTCACCATCTACTACTTCACCGTCTACACATATCTTTTCACCTGTGTGTATTACTACCAAGTCACCTTGTTTCAACGTATCTATATTGCACTGTTTTAAGCTTCCGTCATCTTCCTTCTTCCATATTATTTCTTCTTCAACACTAAGAAGTTTTTTTATAGAATTTCTAGTCTTTTCAACTGTATATGCTGTCATAAATTCAGCTATATCGGATAATGCAATTATTGTAAGTGCTGATATACTATTACCCAATAATAAACTCGCTACTATAGATGTGACTGTAAGAAAATCAGCATTAGGTCTCTTATCTTCAACCAAACCTTCCCAAGATGTCTTTAGAAGTGGTGACGTTAATGCTAATGATGTTAATGCTGGTACAGTTGTAAATTTATCTAGAACCGGTCTATTCATTAATTTTATATTATTTATACCTGGTATGAACTTTGATCCTAATATTACACCACCATTTACAAGAAGCCTCATAAACAACTTCTTAGATGACATTTCTTCAGATTCATACTTTCCATTCATTTCTTTTGCTTTTTGATCAATATAGTTTTTATACGTGTCCACTGAATACCCATCCATTATATTATTAATAGCATCAATAACTTCTGGAGATTCAACTTCTTCATGATTATATTTGACGAGTATACTTTCAGTCACTGAATTTATTTCAGCTGAATTCACATAATACAGGCTTTTTATTTCTGATAGTATCTCTCTATAAAGTTCTGTAATATACTTTATTCCTCTGTATTTGATTCTCAATCTTCCGTTTATATTAAAAACTGTATCGCCTCTTAATACAAAGGTATTTTCTCCTGTAGAAATCAATTTATTACCTCCTATCTTTTATTTTTTATATATTCATCTAATAAGATGAATAATTTTTCTTTTATTTTTTCTTCTGGCTCATCACTTATAGAATTTATGTAATCTATATTTTTAGCGATTAGATTTTTTATTTGATTAATCCAATCCACAACCTCCTTAGACGAGATCTTATTGACATCATACTCTATGAGTATTGTGCCAATAACAAAATTGAATTGCACATTATTTATCCCCTCGATTTTTTTCACAGCTTCAATCGCATAGTTTTGATATAATTGAGCTTCTTTTGGGATTTTTTTGTAATTATTGACCTTCAATCTAAGTCTTCCTGGAAGATCACTAACCACGTTAAACTTAAAAAGCATATTCAATAACGCTATTTTAAAATTAAACATATAATCTCCTTTTTACGATAATAGACTACTTCCCCACCACAACAGTGTGAAATAATCTAATCTTACCCTATTTCTTCTTATTTTAAAATCATAAATAGCTCCACCGATGAAGTATAATAAAACAATTGTCTTTATATCAAGTATTCCTCTTGAATAGTCATATATACCATTATTTATGGCATTAATACCTTCAATAGCCTTTTGTCTGATAGACGAAACTCTATTTTCCAATTGTTCATCAAGCTTCAATAACTTCATTATAACGCCTTCAATAGTCTCTCCGTCTATTTTAGAGCTGTCATAACTAACTAGTATAGTCCCTAAATAAATATTTATTTCTGCTTTTTTTATAACATCTATACTTTTTAGTTGTGATATCAAGTAGTTAGATATCTGTTCGTTATTTTTCAATATAGGAGCTTTAAATCTTATTCTTCCATCTATTGATGATACCACCGAAAAATTATTCGCAAACGATGGAAGATTCAATTTGTTCTTATTGTTTTTGACCTCGCCTTCCTTTCTTACAAATGTGTTAAGCGCCATCAATCCTATAAAAAATAATGTTCTTTTTCTCAGTAACATGTCATCCATATTTTATTCACTGAAATTCGCAAGTTTTCAGCAGTTCTCCAATGAACTTCTCTAGCTTTCACAAGAGTGTAGACTATTTGTCAACCGATTGTAGAAATTACGGTCCGTATTTTTCCATTGTCATAGGCTTACAATGTACTCCCTCGCAAAGGGATAGTCGTTGAGGGTCCACCTTATTATCATGTCATATATTTTTATAAGAATTATTTTAGTATTTTATATGTTAATCACATATTAGACTTTAATATTTAAAATATATTTGATAACTTAGATGTTTCCCACCTAAACAGCCATTTAATCATATTGATTTAGAATATAGTTTATTTTCAATTCAAATTAACTATGTATCTATGATATCATAGACTTTCTTTATTCAGCACTTAGGTTTTATCCATATGCCATCTAGTTTGTTTTTTCCGTTTTCACAACATTCACGCCTTCTATTTCTAGATACGTTGTAGTCAAACTAGCTTTAGGCCTTCCATAGGTTTTAACACGTTCAGTACAGACTTGTTTCCAAATCTGCAAGGCATATATTACCTCCTTCAAATTGTATATATTTTATTATAGCACTTTGTTTTATCAATTGCAATAGTAATATCTTCTATACACTAGTTTTTTCAACAAATACTATTTTCAATTAATAATTATTCACTTAACAACCTCCTCCACTCTAATTATACCATTTTTTTATCTGCTAATGAATACTAATATTAATAAAATCCATCTTGCTAAATAAAAAAACGTTGACTAAATTATGTATTTAAGTCAACGCTTCTTTATAATCTCATTCTCCTGCAGTTATGAGATTTTAATTCGAATTTATATCATCATTTGTTTTAAGGTAATTAAGATACCTTCTTGTTTCTTCTTCTTTCTGATTTTGTCTTGTTTAATCTTGCTCTCTCTACCTTTTCCTTTTCAAGCTTTGTAATCAATGGCTTGTTAAGTGGTAAAAATAATTTTTCACTATTATATATACATAATGTAAAAGTAGATATCAAATCTAATAAAATCATGATAGGAATATAGAATGATATTGAAACCCTAACATTCAGTATAAAGTTCAATACTATAAGAGCTATTGAAATACCTAAAGATAAAAATGTTGAAAATACAAGATATCTAAATGTTCTAGACATACAGCACAAAAATTTTCTTAATAATTCCATCAATATTTTCACCACCTTTTCTTTAATATTTAATACTCATAAGTATCATCTATAATTAATTTCTTTAAATTCATATTATTTTATTCACATCACGACAAATATTGATTTATATAGCGAAACATTTGTTTTGTTATCATAAGTGAATCTAATCACATTCTCATATATATAATATCAAATAAAAAAGATTAAATCAACAATTTTATACATATTTTTCAAAAAAAATCAATTTTTTTTAATAAATATATACAAATCATATTTTTTACCTTATTTTATCGTATTGTTTTGTAATAAAAACTAAAAAATAGATTGTTTAGATAGAGCGTCTGCTATATCATTATATTTATCTCCAGAGTGTGATTTAACCTTGATAAATTTAATTTTTATACTATCCTTATTTCTATCATAAAAAGCCTTATATTCTTTAGTCTTATTCTTATTAGCCTTCCATTCTCCGCTACACCACTTTTCTATTCCATTATAGTCGTGGTAAATGGTAATTTCTTTATATCCATTTTCCAGTGCATAATTTATTGCATATTTAGAAGCTTCAATTTCACCTGCGACATTTCTCATGCTGGATGCTTCCTCATCCATTCCTTTCTGTGAAAATTCATGTATTATACTTCCATTTTCTATTATAACACCACCAAGCCCATATTCACCTGTAGAAACATTATAACTCCCATCTACATATGCTTTTAAAGAATCTTGCTCTTCAACCATGTCTTCACTAGATCCTATATTTTTTTCTCCTATCACAAAATCCATAGCCTCATACGGGTCTTGAAATGATTTATAAGATGCATTGGGATATCCTTCTATCATACTTTTACAATCTTCCCAGCTAAAATACACCCCTTTTATTCTTCCATTTTTTACTGCATAATATTTTTTTTTCATATATTTTTAAGATATTACCTTTGTATTTATGGTATTATCTACTATCCTTTCTAATATGTAATTTAAAACAGTATTACAAATATATGTAGAATATTCTAGATCATTTTGTTCAAAGTTTCCATTTTTTTTGTATTCGTCATATAATCTATAGAAAAATTCGTCAATGTCTTCTATATTCCTACACCTATCGTTTTTCAATTTGTAATCTTTGGCAACCTTTGTCAGATTTGATTCATACTTTATGTGAATCTTCATGCTGTGCTTAAACTCCCATCTTTCACTATGAGCAACACAAAAAAAATCTGCAAGAAAATGACACACCACCCCAACTTCCTGCGAGAACAAATTTTTTGTGAATGTCTTTTCTAATGCACTCATATTTAGACTGCTGAGATATAATATCTTATTTCTAATCATATCATAGGATTCATCTAAGTAGTGTTTCTTCAATTTATATTTAGATAATATATCCGGCTTAATATTACCGTATATAAAGCTTTTTTCGTTAATCATATTTTTTTTATCACTGTCTATATTATTTATAAGTGATTTTGAAATTATGATATGTGTTTTCATCATCATACGCATCACCCACTATTCATCAATACAAAATTTTATTATTTCAATCCATCAAAACCTAGGCCTACAAGAGATTTTCACACCTTATAAAGCCTCTATATCTTAATTGTAATACTAAAACCTTCATTAATCAATAGCTATGTTCAATTTCATATAATTAATTTTAAAATTCACTATAAATAAGACTAAATTATATTATCAATTTTAGAAAAAAGTTTTTATACCAAATTTGCGATACATTATTCCTATCTATTCTTTCTAGAAATTGTAGTTTATGAATTTAATCTCTAAGTAGTTTTATTTTTTAATATGCTACAATAATCTTATATATTATTCTCATTAAATTTTTTCCCCTGCCAACTATCTCTTTTTTTTAATTCGTCATCTATTGCATTTAATACTTCCCATTTTTTCAAGCTCCACATCGGACCAATTAAGTCTTCTTTTTTTCCATCTCCAGTCAATCTATGTATTATCATTTCCTGTGGCAATATCTCTAATTGATCACAAACTAATTTTATATACTCATCTTTTTCCATAAGTTTTAGCCTACCTGTATTAAGCATTTTTTCCATAGGAGTATCCTTTATTACATGCAATAAATGTATTTTTATTCCCTGTATATCCATTTGAGATACAAATTTTGCCGTTTCCATCATCATTTCATAGGTTTCATTAGGTAGACCATTTATAATATGTACTACAACGTCTATGTTTCTTTCTCTCAATCTATTAACACAGTCTACAAACACCTCAGTCCCATGACCTCTATTTATTATTTTTGATGTTTCGTTATGAATAGTTTGCAATCCAAGTTCAACCCATAAATTCGTCCTTTGATTTAATTCAGACAAATACTCTAATACATCATCGGGAATGCAGTCCGGTCTTGTAGATATAGAAAGTCCAATTACATCTTTTTGCTCTAATATTGTTTCATATTTTTCCTTTAATACTTCTACTGGTGCATATGTATTAGTAAATGCCTGGAAGTATCCTATATATTTTGCCTTAGGCCATTTTTTTTCCATCATTTGTTTTATATCTTCAAACTGTTGTATAAGATTGTCTTTTGGATTTCCTGCAAAATCCCCACTGCCTTCTTTACTGCAGTAAGTACATCCTCCCCTACTGACACGACCATCTATGTTTGGGCATGTAAATCCGGCATTAATAGATACCTTAAACACCTTTTCACCAAATCTCTGTCTTAGATAATAATTCCAAGTATGATATCTTTTATTCTCTATACTATACTTAAATCCACTCATTGTTTATTCCTTTCTCCTAATTTCTTTATAATTCTGTTATTATTTATGTTTTCAAATAAATAACATCTATCCATTTTTCAATAGATAGATGTCTATACTTATATATTTAATAATTGTCTTTGTTTTTTATAGCCCAATTTATTAGATAGGCTCCAAATATTATAGCTAATACAGATAATATATTAACCAGAAATCTCACAAAAAACAATGGTGAAAATATCAGCACCAAACCGGCGATAATCTTCATAAGATTTCCTATTCCAAAACTTATTCTATAATAATTTTCATTTTTTATATACATACTAATTTCTTTGTAAAGTATATAAATTCCTAACATAATAGATAGTGCATAATTAAAATATATAGGTATAAATATCAATAAAATTGATATAATCAAGAATGTTAATGTAATCATTGCAAACTTCCTGATCTGATTTTTATCGGCATACCTTTTAAGTTCTCTATACTCCCTAAAACATAACCATGTACAATATAAGGTTGCAATAGATATTCCCCATGAAAAAACAGCTATACCAAAATTTCTTTTATTTAGTAGGCAATTTAACCCTACCGATAATAATATTATACCTATTATCAGCATTTTTTTACTATTAACCTTAGTGTAGAATACATTCGGTTCAAAATTAAAAAACATAGAGAATCACCTCCTAGGCACATTATTCTTCATTCATTTGGTTATAGTCTATTACCATTTTTACTGCATCAGCTACTGTCGGAGTTAGATATGCTGCTTGAGATTTCACATCATCTTTTGCGGTATCCATAGCAAAACTAACCTTAATATTTTTTAGCATCGATATATCATTTTGAGAATCACCAATAGTCACGACCTCATCCAAAGATATATTATTTTTTTTACACAGAAGCTTTATAGCGTCAAATTTAGATACACCTTTTGGAACAATATTCATAGTTACTGGTCCTGATATATATATATCAAATTCGTTGGCGAATACTCCTCTCAAATCAGACACTATACGTTCTAATTTCTGATGGTCATTTGAAAATATTCCTATATTCCCCACCTTTGATTCATAACTCTCTCTACTTAAAATAGTTTCATCTACTATATATCCATTCGAAAAGTATGACTCCAAATCTCCATTTTTAGGTATTACTACTTCTCCGGCATACTTAAAATATAACACATCTTCTTCATCGATATACTTTAATCCTCTGTATGCTGATATTATTCTCTTTATATCTGAATCAGCAAGGGTACTTCTAAATATACAATCACCCTTATTATTATATATATATGATCCATTTTCACATATTATATCGCCATTTATATCGGCTTGTTTTATTATATCTTTCGCATGGTAAAATACTCTTCCAGTAGCTATATTAAAATTTATACCAAATTCCTGAGCTAACCTTATTGCTCCCAAATCTCTTTCAGTTATTTTTTCGTTGTATAAAGTTCCATCTAAATCACAAAATATTTCTTTTATCATAAATCCTCCACTCTAACTATCATCATCCTCCAACAATAATAATCTTAATCTATTTAATATTTCATTACTTGCTTTGTTTCTAATCGAGTTCCTATTTCCCGTAAATATCTTTTTAAAATCGTAGACCTCACCTTTATAGTTTATGGCAAAATAAACTAATCCTACAGGTTTTTCATCATTTCCGCCATCTGGACCTGCTATACCCGTAGTAGCTAGTCCTATATCTGAACCTAAGTTTTTGACTATACCAATGGCCATTTCTCTTGCGACATCTGAACTCACAGCTCCATATTTTTCAAGGGTGTCTTTAGATACTCCTAATCTCGTAATCTTTGCCTCATTAGAATATGTTACACATGATTCCTGCAAAGATTTTGATATTCCTGGAAACGAAGCTAATTTAGATGTCAAAAGACCACCTGTACAAGATTCTGATATAGATATCGTATATCCTTTTTCTATAAGTAGCCTTGATACTACATTCGGTAATTCAGACTGAGAAGACGATATATCCTCATCTCCTATAAGATAAATATACTCACCGCATATTTTCTTTATTTTTGATATAGTTTCATTAATTTTTTTGTAACACAAATCTATATCATCAAAACTTGCTGTAACTCTTAATAAGACTTCACCTTGTTTTGCATAAAGTGCAATCGTTGGGTTTTGTTGATTTCTCAATACATCCTGTAATTTCATTTCCAATGCGGACTCGCCTATTCCATAAAATCTAATATATTTTGATTTAATGTATATTTTTCTATCCTGCTCTAAAAATGAAACAACTCCCTCATAATACATTGGTATCATCTCATATGGTGGCCCCGGTAACATTACTATTTTTTTGTTTCCACTTTGAAAGATAGCTCCTGGAGCAGTCCCATTATCATTTTTCAATATTACAGCATTATCTGTAAACATAGCCTGTTTTATATTATTTTGAGGGATATTTTCACCTTTTTTTGTGAACTTCTTAAATTTATCTTTTATCTTTTCCCATTCTTCTTCGTATACTATCAATTCCTGTCCAAAGTATTTTGCACAGGCTTCTTTAGTTATATCATCATCTGTTGGTCCAAGACCACCTGTTGTAATGACCATATCAGCACCCGAATCAAAGGCTTCTTTCAACGATTTTATTATTCTATCCATATTATCGCCTACATTTACATGTTTATACACATTAATACCCAATGATGCCAAGGATCTTGATAAAAATTGTGAGTTGGTATTCAATATATCTCCCAACAGTAATTCCGTTCCAACTGAAATAAGTTCTACTCTCATAAATACCTCCCAAAATATTTTTTCAATTATTATTATATCATATTGAAGTATTAATTTCATCTTTTTTAAAATAAAGGCATATACATATTCTAATGAATAATACATAAAAATGATAACCTACACTTCATTTTAATTTATTAAGTGATTACCCTAGATATCCTTAAATGAAACACAGTTTTCCTGTGTTTACCTAAATTTTTCAAATACATAGCTTTTCTGTATTATGTGTAGTAATAACAATATTGTAAATTTATTTCATATATTATTTTTAAATTTTAGTTAATATATTTAGTGTATACTCCCTTAGTATAGGTTGTTTTTCCTTATATTATAAGTTAATATACTAAATTCTTAAACTTGAAAAAATAAATCAAAATGTGTATAATTTATTCTATAATATATTTTTATTATTTGAATTAAAGGAGGTTGTTTTATGAAGATAGCAGTTATTTATGGAGGAGTATCCTCTGAAAGAGAGGTTTCTTTAAATTCCGGAAAGGCGATACTTAAAAATTTAGACCGTAATAAATATGATGTTGTTGATTTTAGAATCGATAACACAACGGATATATTTGACCTTGAATCTGACATTGATTTAGCTTTGATTGGATTACATGGTAAGTTTGGAGAAGATGGATGCATCCAATCAATATTAGAAGCAAAGGGAATAAAATACTGTGGTTGTGATCCTCTAACAAGTGGAATCCTTATGAACAAAAACTTTACTAAGACAATAGCTAGACAAAATGGAATTTTAACTGCTGATTGGTGTATAGTAAAAAGCGTATCTGATATAGACTATGATCTTATAGATAAAATGGGATATCCTGTTTTTATAAAGCCTAATTCAGGTGGATCTTCTGTCGCTACATTTTTTGTTAAATCTAAGGAAGATGTTGAAAATGCAGTAAGAGAAGGTCTAAAGTACGATGAGATAGTAATGATTGAAAAGTATGTAAAGGGAGTTGAACATACATCTTTTATTTTAGATGGCGAAGTTTTTCCTACATTAAAGATAACATCTGACAATGAATTTTTCGATTTCGAAGCGAAATATTCCACTACACATGGAGCTCAAGAAATACCGGTAGAACTACCTTCTCATTTACATGAGAAATTAGTTTCATCATCTGAAACATGTTGGAAAATATTTAATTGTAAGGGATATGTAAGAGTTGACTACATAATTACTGAAAATGATGAGGTATACTTACTTGAAATAAATACACTTCCAGGTATGACAGAGCAAAGTCTAATACCAAAGAGTGCAAAGGCAAAAGGAATTAATTATCCTGGCTTAATAGATGCTTTAATAGAAACAGCTAAATAATACAGTTTTGCTTATATATATATATAATTATTGATTATTATATTTCTAAAAAAATGTTATCGAGATTTTTTCTCGATAACATTTTTTCATTTTTTTATTTTATTTTTTCTGAAATGTACAAAATTTTTAATCTTCTATGATAGGAAGTGCTTTTTTATCAGTCTTACCTATTGGAGTAACTGGCATCACACATATTTGTTGTATATGTTTAGGTATCATATGTGGAGGTAGATTTTTCTCAAGAAATATTTTCACGTCATTTTCTGAATAATAGTCTTCATATGGAACATAATATGCATCCAAATACGCTTCCCCAGACTTATTTTCTCTACATACTACTACACTTGTCTTTATCTCCGGTATCATATTAATCATATTTTCTATTTCAAAAATTTCGATTCTTATTCCATTTATTTTTACCTGTGAATCCATTCTTCCTATAACTTCTATATTTCCATCTTCATCTATCCACTTGGCCAAGTCCCCTGTTCTGTACATATATTCTGTATCCTCAGATTTTGCAAATGGATTTGGAACAAAGTATTTTTCATTTTGTTCTGGTCTATTTAAATATCCATTCGCAATATTAATTCCTGAAAGACATAACTCTCCTGGGACCCCAACTGCACACAAGTTATTATTTTTATCTAGTATATAGGTTTCAGTATTATATATTGGAGTTCCAACAGGTACAATTTCATACTGTTTATCAACCTTAAACTTTGTACACAATACTGTAAATTCTGCTGGTCCATATTCATTGTAAATTTCATAGTCTCTATTTCTATAACCCTTGAACTTATCTCCTCCAACCTGAAGAACTCTAAGTCCACTACAAGGGCAATTTTTTATAAATAATTTTCCTAATATTGCAGGTAGAGCCAATATTGTTATCCCCTTTCTCAAACAATATTCCTCAACTGTATACTCACTTCTTCTAGCTGTTTCAGGCAAAACATCTACACTAGCACCTATCAATAAATATGGAAAAATTTGTTTCATAATAGCATCAAAACTAAAACTTAAATAAATTCCACATCTATCTTTTGAGTTTGCTTGTATATAGTCTATTGAATAGTAACACATATTCATAAGGCTTTCATGCCTTATACTTATGCATTTTGGTCTACCTGTAGTTCCAGATGTAGAAATCCTATATGCCTCATTTTTATAAGATATTTTTCCGGTTATAGGATATGAAGACTCCATTATTTTTTTATCATCTATAGTCAATCTTCTGTATTTTGAAAATCTATCTTGCAGTCTATTATCCATTGCCTTACAAGATAGAATTAGTTTTGCATCACCATCTTCCAATAGATATCCCAATCTCTCATCAGGATTTGTTCTATCTATTGGAAAAAATATTGCTCCAGCTTTTATAATTGAAATTGCAGAAATAACTACATATCTACTTCTCTGCTGCAATACTGCAACGGTATCGCCTTCTTTTATTCCAAGATGATTTAGATAACCGGCTATTTTATCTGTTATCTCATCCATTTCCTTGTATGTAATTTCTGTTTCATCATCTGCAATTGCAATATTGTTAGGAGTTAATTCTACTTGTTTTTTCAACAGGTCTACATAACTTATATTTTTATCAAATTCATATTTATTTTTCTCAAAAAGACTTATAAACTTCTCCCTATGTTCTAGTTTCATATTTTGAATTTCATTAAGCCTAATCTCATCATTTTTCAGTATTTGTTGTAATATGTATTTGAACAAATAAACCATACTTCTCGCTGTTTTTTTATCATAAAAACAAGACTTATACATAAATTTTATCCTAATTTCATCGGATATACTAAGTTTCATATACATATCTAATTTTTTTAATCTTTCTCTAGAAATGGGTGTATCCGAAAGTATTTTTACAACAAAACCTACATTTATAAGCTTATAATTCAAAGAGTTTTTATATCCCTTATGAGAAATCATATAGTAGTCATATTCTCTTGACATTTCTTCCTGCTTTTGTATTTGCTTACAAAGATCTATAAATTTATCATCATATCTATCGGAATGTACCCTTATAGGCATTAGTGTTGAATTTTTTCCAAATACAACATCATCCTCATATGTAAATCTTTGAAGAACTATTCCAAACACAGTATTTAACAAGGATTCTAAATAGACATTATTTCTATCGCAGTATGATAAAAGCTCATTGTACATAGACTTTTTTATTGTCTTTTGTATTATACTAAAGGTATCTTCCTCCGAATCAACAATTTTTACGAAGTCATTTGCAACCCTTCCCAAACTTATATAGTCTTTTAATAAATCCTTCCAATACTTTTCTGCATCATAGTAGTGTTTATTATAGTTTTTCATAAAATCACCGCCTTCTATAAGCATAATTTATTATGCTTTTCAATACAATTTAATAAAATTCTATCTCTAATTCTCCTTAGATTTTTCTATAAATGATATTATCTGTTGCAAAGTTTCCTTTTGCTGTTTTTCTGGTTTTATAATAGCCTTATTATCTCCAGGTATCATTTTAATATCTGCGAAATCACTATTATTTCCTCCTACAATTTCATAATAATGAGCATTTTGAGGCATATTATTTTTATATTCATTAAAGTTGCTTAAATCCAATAGTCCATCCTTTGTCCCCCATATTGATAATGCAGGTTTATTAATTAATTTTAAATCATCACCAGTTGGATATGTTCCCAAAAAGATTACTCCCTGTATTCTTTTTTCATTTGCCGCTTCTTTTAGAGCGACCTCTCCGCTTGAAGAATGTCCTATCAGGTACCATTGCCTTATGTCTCTATTCTTATTTATAATATCCGTAGCTAACCCCTTGGATAAAAACGAGCAATTAAATCTCAACCTCGGTATAAATACACTATATCCATACTGAGCCATAATATTGGATAATCTAGAATAAGACATCGGCTTTATCTTTTGACTTGGATAAATAACTATACCTATATTTTTGTTATTTGACTTAGGTATGAATTCTAACACATCATCTGTTTTTCTAACATCGACAAGTTTATTTGATAACATGTAATGGCTTGCATATTCGGTCGTCTGATAATAATTGCCCAACCACAAGAAAAAACCTACAACTAAACTTACAAGTATTATTGCAGTTATAATCATCACATTTTTTACTATTTTATGCTTTATTTTTTCATTTATCCTCTTTTTTTCTTTTTCTATTTCATCATCTATTGTTAGAGACTTCTCTAATTCCATAGTAATACCAAGGGTATCGTCATATTTTTTCGATTTATTATCTCTTTTAATCCTAATTTTAGATTTTTTTATTTCCTTCAATATATCTCCCCCCTCTTTCCTTATATACTATTATACGATATGAAACTTAATTCTTCAAATATATTTAGAATTTTTTACTTTTTAGTTTTTAATATTAAAACAACAACACCAGTGTCTAAACTTGCACTGGTGTTGTATAATGTTATATATTAAAATTCTGCGCTCTTTGGTGTTCTTGGGAATGGTATTACGTCTCTTATATTTGATATTCCTGTCAAATACATTATAATTCTTTCAAATCCAAGACCAAATCCTGAATGTGTTGCTGTACCGTACTTTCTAAGCTCTAAATACCACCAGTAGTCCTCTTCTTTAAGACCCATTGATTTTATCTTATCCATCAATATGTCATATCTTTCTTCTCTCTGTGAACCACCAATTATTTCACCAACACCAGGAACTAACAAGTCCATAGCTCTTACAGTCTTTCCATCATCGTTCATTCTCATATAAAATGCCTTTATATCCTTTGGATAGTCTGTTACAAATACTGGAGCCTTATATATCTGCTCTGTTATATATCTTTCATGCTCAGTTTGAAGATCACATCCCCATTCTACCGGATATTCAAATTCATGTTTAGATTTAAGCAACAAATCTATAGCTTCTGTATATGTTATTCTTACAAAATCAGAACTTACTATGTTATTTAATCTCTCTAATAATCCCTTATCTACAAAGCTGTTGAAAAATTGCATCTCCTCTGGACAATTTTCCAATACATAGTTAATTATATACTTTATAAGATCTTCTGCTAATTCCATATTGTCTTCTAAGTCTGCAAATGATATTTCTGGTTCAACCATCCAAAACTCTGATGCATGTCTTGCTGTATATGAATTTTCTGCTCTAAATGTTGGACCGAATGTGTATATATTTCTAAATGCCAATGCCATTATTTCTCCATTCAACTGTCCTGATACTGTCAGATTAGTTTCCTTTCCGAAGAAATCCTGTGAAAAATCAATTTCACCACTTTCAGTCAATGGTGGATTCTTCATATCCAATGTTGTTATTCTAAACATTTCACCTGCACCTTCAGCATCGCTTCCTGTTATCAATGGTGTATGAGCATATACGAAATTTCTTTCTTGGAAAAATTTGTGTATAGCATAGGCAACAACAGATCTAACTCTGAATACAGCAGAGAATGTATTTGATCTAGGTCTTAAGTGAGCTATTGTTCTCAAATATTCCAATGTATGTCTCTTCTTTTGTAAAGGATAAGATGAGTCACTCTCACCTTCTATTATTATATTGGTAGCCTGTATCTCTATAGGATTTTTTGGATTATCTACAGAAACCAATTCTCCTTCAACCAATATAGATGATGAAATAGGAAGTTTAGATACCTCCTTAAAATTTTCTATTTTATCTTCATCTATTACTATTTGTAGATTTTTAAAGAATGAACCATCATTTAACTCTATAAATCCGAATTTTTTTGACACTCTAGATGTTCTTATCCATCCAGCTACTGATACTTGTTTTCCTATATAGTCTTCTTTGTGTCTATAAAGACTTTTAACTTCCGCAAATTTCTTTTGCATTATTACTCCTCCTTTTTTAATTAAAAAAAGCATCATCCCCATATAAAGGGACGATGCATAGTTATCGCGGTACCACCCTAATTATCCATTATAACAATGGATCTCTTAGAAGAATATAACGTTTCTTACACGTCTAAGCCTACTAATATTTTCATATTTTCAGTTAGAAACTCAGAGATGTTCTTCACTGTCTATATTATATCGGACTCCCACCATAACCGACTCGCTGAATAATTGATAGAAAGCTACTCTTCTCTTCACAGTTTATTATTAAAATGATATTTATAATTATAGCAAGGCATTTTTATTTTGTCAATATAAAATATCAAACTATATTTTTGTTATTGCATTGGTCGTTTTTATTTTTATATTTGTACTCTCCTCCAAATTTTGTTTTACAACTTGCGCATATATTAATTCTATAACAAATAATTGTGCTATTTTTGTATATATAGAACCTGTTTCTAATATTCTTTCTTCTGCAGAATACCTAAGAAATATATCTGAAATTTGAGCAATTTTTGATGTTGAGTCACCAACAATAGATATGATTTTTGCATTATTTTGTTTTGCCAATTTTATTGTGTCTATAACTTCCTTTGTTTCTCCAGAATTAGATATGCATATAATCACATCTTCTTCTTTAATTATTGACGCCATCATAAGCATAAGATGATGATTATCGTAATATGTGCTGTCTATACCTATTCTCATAAATTTTAAACTCGAATCCAAGGCTGTAATTCCAGAAAAACCGATACCTATAAAGTATACCTTCCTTGAGTTTAATATTAAATCTGCAATTTCTCCTATTTTGTCTATGTTTAGATTATTAAGAGTGTTTTTCAATACATTAACCTGTGATGTATATAATTTATTTGCAGTATCAAATACAGGTTCATTTTGCTTTATGCTTATATCCAATATATTCTGTTCTTCTCTTATAGTATTTTCTTTTGTTATGCAAAGTTTAAAATCTTGAAAACCACTACATCCTAATTTTTTTACATATCTTGTAATTGTAGCCTCACCTATTCCTATTTTTTTTGCCATTGTAGAAATTTGCATATATGGTATCTCATCTATATTAGCTATCACATAATCTCTAATCCTAATATCTGACTTTGTTTGCTTGAATTTTGGTGAATTCATTTTTTTAATTATACTCATATCTCTACCTCAATACAATTTGTTAAAATTAATCTGAAAATCTCATATTTATTTTGACGGGACTTGAAAAACTAGATATTTGTCCATTTGGAGATATTGCAACCACATAAAAATCTGAATCTACATTATTTTCATATATTTTTACCAATGTATGATCTCCAACTACATTATTCTGTAGAAGATAATATCGTTCTTGATTCTTATTTAGGATTTTTTGATAAATCCTATATTTGCAACCACCTATTTTGTCCCATGAAAAATATATATTATTATTTTCCCTATCTAGTTTATAATTGACGTTTTTTACTAACTTCTTTGCAAAATCCGAACTGTTCTCGTCAATAGTAATTGTATTACTCTGTTTTGTGAGTTCATCTGTTCCATATCTATCTTTTGAACCAACTACATATATTTTATATGTAGAACCTATGCCGTTTTCCAATATAGTCTGGTATACTACCCTATTGCCGTTTATATCTAGACCTTTTTTTCTATAAACAGTGTCCAGCAATCTATAATCTTCGTCATCCTTTTTTATATATATTCTATAGTATTTTACATATTTGCTATAATCCCAACCCATGTCTAAATGGACATTGTTATTTTTTGAAGAATATGAATACTGTAGGTTTGTTATATTAATATTTTTGAATGATGGTGGATTTACAACGACTTTTATGTATTCTGATTTGTTTTCAGCCGATAACCTAACCAAATATCTACCTATTCTCTTTGCATGTATAAATCCATTTTTATCTATTCTTATACCTTCTTCTTCTAACTCTCCCCTATTAGAAAATACCAACTTATTGTTAGAATCAAAGTATTCTTTACCGTATTTTATATCATCACCTGTCATAACTGAATATTTTACAGATACATTGGCATTATGTGGAGATGTGTTAATAGTTGGATTTATCTGTATTTCTTGACCTTCTTCTAGCTCATACAACTTATCTACATCTATGCTATCTACTCTAGGCATAATCTTTAACTGTGTTTGTATTTCCTGTCTGTCATACCTACCAATTAATTTTACGTCTCCTATTCCTACCGCTTCTACATAATTACCCTTAACCTTTAGAATCTTTGGATTTGATGATTTGTATACAAGTTTATAACCTTTTTCTAGTTTTTCATAATCATCGATTTGAACATTTGCCTTTACATGTGCCTTATCTCCATATTCTTTAATGGGATTAGATAAGTTAAATTCCATATTTTTTATTGTAGGATTTACTACCATTATAGTTGCTTTTTTTATCACTCTATTTTTATTTAGAATACCTATCGAAGAATATCCAACCTTTTTGGCTATTAGCATATTCTTTTTTAACTCTAAAACACCATTATTATCTAGGATTACAAACCTAAGCGGCGGTTTTTTTGAAAAGGCCGGAACTACAATGTACCTACCTGTAGAAAGTCCGACCTTATCACCTACTTTTATAACATACTTATTCAAATTTGTTATAAAAGTTCCACCATATATCTTTATATCGATGCCTTTGATCATTGGATTTATATATCCAAACTTCAATCCTGCAAAAAGGGTTAGTAAAACAAGCGGTATCGCTAATATTCCTAATACCTTTTTCTTGTTCATATCCTACCTCTTACATCGCTTCATCAATAAAATATCTCTTGTACCATACTAAAAATACAAGTACAGTATATATCTTTCTTGCATTATTGATAACACCATTATAGTGATCATCTAGTATCTTATTTATCTTCTCCTTATCGAAAAATTCTCCTGCAAAGTCAGATTCGAAATAATCTTTTGCATATTTATAGAATCTTTCTTCCTTAAACCAATATCTTATTGGAACAGGGAAGCCTTTTTTCTTTCTCTTATACCACTCTTCTGGTAATTTTCTCTCCGCAGCCTTTCTTAATACATACTTAGTAGTTCCATTTGTTATCTTTTGATCAGATCCTATTCTTTCTCCAACCTTCATTACCTCTTTATCCAGGAAAGGAACTCTAAGTTCTAGAGAATGGGCCATACTCATCTTGTCTGCCTTTTGAAGAATATCTCCCTCCATAAATAATTTTATGTCTATAAGCTGTTTTTTCGTTACGTCATCTTTTCCCTTAACCATATCGTATATTGGTTGAGTTATCTCTCTAACTGATCTAGATTTTTGATATTTCGGCTTTAAAATATCCTTAGCCTCATCTTCATCAAATATAAATGCCTCTCCTATAAATGTTTCTTCTACTGGAAGACCTGCTCTCATTAGAGTTGTCTTACCTTTGAAATTAGGAAGGTTTTTCGCTATATTTGCTCCTGCTCTTAACAAAAACTTAGGTAATACCTTAAGTTTCTTCTGACTAGCATCTATATCATACCACTCATAACCACCAAAAATTTCATCAGCACCCTCTCCAGATAATATAACTGTTACATTATTATCCCTAACTAATTTGGATAAAAAGTAAAGTGGAAGTGTAGATGGATTTGCCTGAGGTTCATCCATATGATACTGTATTGTCGGTAACATGTTCATACAGTCATCACCAGATATTGTAGTTCTTACATTTTCAATGCCCAAAATCTTAGATAAATCAGCAGCCAAAGTAGATTCATCAAAATTTTCCTGTTCGAATCCTATTGAGAAAGTCTTATCCGGCATCAGACAAGCAGTTATATAACTAGAATCTATTCCGCCTGAAAGGAATGAACCGAATTGTACATCGGCATGCTTATGAAGTCTTACAGATTCATTTACAACTTTTTCTATTTCCTCTATATTTTTTTCTAATGTGTTTTTAGCATCGTTGAAATTTACGTCCCAATATTTATTTATTTCCAACTTACCATTGTCATATATGAAATAATGTCCTGGATGTAATCTCTTAACCCCCTTAAAAAATGTTTCATCTTTTTGAGATGAATATTGGAAGGTTAAAAATGGCTTTAGAGCCTTTTCATTCACTTCCTTTTTAAATTCTGGATGTTCTAAAAAGCTTTTTATCTCAGAAGCTATCATCATGCAATTTCTTCCATCCTGCTCATACTCATAATAGTAATATGGCTTTATACCAAAATGATCTCTAGCTCCAAAGGCCTTATTTGTAGTCTTATCCCATATACAAAATGCAAACATCCCTCTAAGTTTGTCTAGAAGTTTCACGCCATATTCCGAATATCCATGTATAAGTACTTCGCTATCTGTATTACTCTTGAAGTGATATCCCTTTTCTATAAGTTCTTTTTTTATGTCCATATAGTTGTATATCTCTCCATTAAATACCAATACCTTTGTTCCATCTTCACTATAAAGTGGCTGACATCCGGCTTCAGATAAGTCTAATATACTCAATCTTCTAAAACCTAGCGCTGCATTTTCATCATAGAATTTCCCTCCCATATCAGGTCCTCTATGTATTATTCTATTCATCATATTTTCTAGTATTATATCTTTATTTTCACTTTTATCAAAAAAACCTACTATTCCACACATACTATGTCCTTTCTGCAATTCATAAATTTATAAAATGATTGTATCAGCCATTAGCTAATTCATCCATAACTAATAGCTATGTTTGTACCTTTACTAATCTTTTATTTTACAATTTATAATAACACAAAAATAACTACAATTCAAGTTGTTGAAACTTTTGAGCTTCCAAACCTTTTATAGCAATTATATACAATTTATAGCAATTATATACAATATAATTTTATTGAAATGCAAGTTCTCTATTTATATTGAGTGTTTTCATTTTCTTATTTTTCTATTCTAAGCAAATTAGATACAGATTTTTCGCCACCTATTACAACTACCTCTTTTACACTTTTCGAAATATATTCATTTACATTAATAGGTAACAAATTATTTTTCGTAAGCAGTACTGGGGAATTTTCCTTTCCCGCTATTTGTGAAGCAACCAGTGCATCTGCACAATCTTTTCCACAGCTTAAAAATACTAATTTGCTATCTTTATTCATCAATTTTGCAATCTCAACAGATGTTTCATATCTGTTTTTTCCTGATACCCTCTCTACCTTATCAGAAATTTTCTTTATTTCTCTAAGTAAATTATTAGATATCGATTCTTGACCTCCAATAACATATACCTTTGCATTTGGATTTTTATTTATTACATTTTTTATTTCTTCATCCAAACTTTTTCCATTCGATATAAATATTGGTACATTTTTCGCTATAGCATAAGGTGCCACAGATACTGCATCTGAAAAATTATATCCACTAGATATTATTATCTTATCTATGTTTTCATTTGTCTTTTCTAATATTCTTTTGTTTATCTGTGACGATGTTTCAAATCTATCCTTTCCAGAAATTCTCTCAACTTTCAATCCCTGTTCTTCCATATATCTTTTCTGAGATGGAGATATACTTCTGTCACCACCAACTAATAAAACTTTCTTTGCTCCAGACTCCTTTAGGTAATTTATTAAATCTTTTGGAGTAGATCTTTGCTCTGTATATAATATTGGAACATCCATAGAATTTGCCAATGGAACAACAGATAATATATCCGAGTATTTTGATGCATTTACAACTAATACAGTGTCACTTCCCTTTGGATAAAGTTTTTTTGCAATATTTATAGATGTTTCAAATCTATTTTTTCCTGAAATTCTAGATACCTTGTCTAAACTCATTACATCTTCTTTTTCATTTAATTTATTTTTAGACTCACTACTTTTTATTTTGTTCTTATTATTTGAGTCTATATTATTCAATCTTTTTTCTATTACAACTCTATCCTTTGACTCATCTTTTGATTTAGTCTTATCACCTGTGTTCACTTCTTTTGACTTATCTTTTGATTCAGTCTTATCACCTGTATTCACTTCTTTTGACTCATCTTTTGATTCAGTCTTATCACCTGTGTTCACTTCTTTTGACTTATCTTTTGAT
>F241_Great_Cormorant__coassemble_493_pt1 | contig 102222 bp, 89 predicted proteins | sample F241_Great_Cormorant__metabat2_high_PE_009 | metagenome-assembled genome bin F241_Great_Cormorant
AGTAGAATCATATTTTCTTATGTATTTAGTCTACTATAGCAGATATATACTCTTACCTCTTATGTGTTTAAACTACTATAGTAGAATCATATTTTCTTATGTATTTAGTCTACTATAGCAGATATATACTCTTATCTCTTATATATTTAAACTACTATAGTAGAACTATTTTATATTACCTTATTTTTTGGAATGGAAAATTGACAGTTTTTATCTCCCTTAAGCATCTTATTTTTACTTACAACTACGCCCTTATCTGCAATTACATAGTCAAGTTTTGCACCAGACTTTACAACTGTTCCAGACATTATAATACTATTTTTGACCTCTGCTCCATCTTCTATCAAAACGTCTCTGAATACAATACTGTTTTCAACCTTACCGTTTATATGACTTCCATCTGCAAGCAAGCAATTTTTAACCTCTGCCTTTTTTCCGTATACAGTAGGTACACTATCCTTTATTCTTGTTAATATTTCAGTACCTGATAAGAATATTTCCTTGGAAATTTCTTCATTTAGTAAATCCATATTTAATTCATAATAGCTATCCAAACTATCTACTATCCTACAGTATCCGTCAACCTTATATGCATATACGTTTAGTTTGTTGAAATTTTTAGATATGTAGTCACCAACTATATCTTCCCATCCCAATGTATTTCCCTTTTGAATTATCTTTAACAATAATTCTTTATGTAAAATTGTAACCTTAAATAAGGTATTGCACTCACTATCTGAGCCCTGTGGATGATACAATGAATCATATGCCCTATTTTTTTCATCCAACACCATTTCTATCTCCTTTGGTTGTGGCCTACTTCTTCTAGTAAATACTGTTATATCTGCATTGTTTCTTTTGTGATATTCTAAAGCTTCTTTAAAGTCTATATTACAAACAATGTTTGCGTCGGCTAGTATACAGTAATCTTGTAGCATACTTTCTATATATGCCTGCGCATTTATAAGAGCTTCAAACTTATTCTTAGGTACAACTGTATCAGCTATAGACAGTGGAGTAAGTATTTTTAGACCGCTGTTTTTTCTATTTAAATCCCAATCCTTCCCCCATCCTACATGGTCCATAAGTGAATTGTAATTTGTAGTAGTAAGTATTCCGATATTTGGAACATTGGCTTTTACCAAGCTAGATAGCATGAAATCAACCAATCTATATCTACAACCTACATGAAGCGATGATATAGTTCTATTCTTAGCAAAACCTCCAATATCTTGTTTTTTAAATGTGTCTGCGAATAATATACAAAAAGCATCCATCTTACTTACCTCCTTCTAAAGTTTTCTTAAAAACCTGATCTTTTTTTATAGATTTTTTACTTGCAACAACAGTGATCATATCCTTGCCAAGTTTAATATCCTTATGACCAACACTGCATCCTTCTTCTAGGATGGCTTCTTCAGCTATAATTGAATTATAAACCTTTACATTCTTTCCTATATATGCATTTTTCATAATGACACTGTTGTAAATTTCAGCACCTTCTTCAATGATAACATCTGAAGATACAACGCTTTCAACAACCTTTCCCTTCACTATTGTTCCCTCAGAGATCATAGATCCCGATAAAACAGCAGTCTTTGATATATACTGTGGCATAGATTCGTAATGCCTACAATATATCCTCCAAAGTGGATCATGTATGTTAAATTCATCTTCTTTATGAATTAAATCCATATTTGCTTGCCACAAACTTTCTACAGTTCCAACATCCTTCCAGTATCCATCGAATGGATATGCAAATATTTTTTTGCCATCGTTTAACATCATAGGTATTATATCTTTACCAAAGTCATGAGATGTATCCTTTGCACATTCGCACTTCACCAAATATTTTTTTAATTCACTCCATGTGAATATATATATTCCCATTGATGCCTTAGTAGATATAGGATTTTTAGGTTTTTCAACAAATTCACTAACCGATAAGTCTGATAATGTATTAAGTATTCCAAATCTACTTGCTTCTTCAAGTGTTACGTCGATGTGAGCAATAGTCAAGTCCGCACCTTTTTTCTTATGGAATTTCAACATTTCATTGTAGTTCATCTTATATATATGGTCACCTGATAGTATAAGAACATAATCTGGACTATACTGCTCTATATATGTCATATTTTGATATATAGCATTTGCTGTACCCTTATACCAATCTCCTGTTTCACCACCTGTATACGGTGGAAGTATAGATAATCCACCATCCATTCTGTCCAAGTCCCATGGCGATCCATTTCCCATGTATGAGTTTAGCTCTAGTGGCATAAACTGTGTCAGTACACCAACTGTTGATATTCCGGAATTTACACAATTTGAAAGCGGAAAATCTATTATTCTATACTTTCCTCCAAATGGAACGGCTGGTTTTGCCATAGTTTTTGTCAGAGCTTGAAGTCTTGTTCCTTGACCACCTGCTAGTAACATTGCTACAATTTCTTTTTTTAATCCCATGTTAATCCCTCTTTTCTATCTATTTTGACTAAGCAGTTTGCTGCTATTTTATATTTTACAATCTCTTGATTGTTTTTGTATTTTCTATATAGTTTGCTGATATTTTTTATTATATGATATTTATTGTTTTTATATTTTCTATATAGCTTTCTAATATTTTCAATCAATTTATTTCTATTTTTTCACTAGGTACATTGTCGAAAATGGTGGTATCTTTAACTCAAGGGTATATTCAAATCCACCCCATGGTTCTTTTATGGATTTTAAATTTCTATTTTGATATCCATGTCCCCCATATTTTTTGGAATCCGTATTAAACAAAATCTTATAAGATTGCTTTTTATCTACACCTATCTTATACTTCTTCAATTCCTGTGATGAGAAATTACTTATAACTAATATTTCAGACTTCTTTGCCTTTCTTGTGAATGCAAATACGTTATTTGTTTTATCATCAACAATATTCCAATAAAATCCTTCCCAACAAGTGTCATTTTCCCAAAGTGAAGGTGTTTCCTTATATACCTTATTTAGTTCTTTTATGAATCTATTATTCATATTATGACTAGGATAGTCTAACAATAACCAGTCGATTTCCTTAGATTCATCCCACTCTATAACCTGAGCTAAATCTATTCCCATGAATGTGAGTTTTTTTCCTGGATGAGCATACATATATGCCAAAAATGCCCTCATATTATCAAATTTAAGATTAAATTCAACATTTGCTCTATCTAGAATAGACTTCTTACCGTGGACGACTTCATCATGTGATAGAGGTAAGATATAATTTTCTGAGAAGGCATATGTCAGTGAAAATGTCATCTTATCGTGTACTCCTTTTCTAAAAAAAGGATCCATTGATAGATATTCCAAGCTATCATTCATCCATCCCATATTCCATTTAAAGTTAAATCCCAACCCTCCATCTTCAACAGATTTTGTAACATTTGGCCAAGCTGTAGACTCTTCTGCTATCATCATAACACCTTTGTGTTTTTTTGAAATATACTCGTTTAATTTTCTAAAAAATTCTACAACTTCAAGATTTTCATTACCTCCATTTTTATTAGGAGTCCATTCACCATTCTTTCTTCCATAGTCTAGGTATAACATAGATGAAACTGCATCTACTCTTAATCCATCTATGTGATATTTTTCTATCCAATATACGGCATTTGATATAAGAAAAGATATAACCTCATTTCTTCCATAATCAAAAACTCTTGTTCCCCACTCTTTATGCTCCATCTTATATGGATCAGAGTATTCATATGTATATCCTCCATCAAATTCCATCAATCCTGATTCATCCTTTGGAAAATGTCCTGGAACCCAATCTAAAATCACTCCTATATCGTTTTTGTGCAATTGATCTACCAAATACATAAAGTCCTCGCAGACTCCATATCTAGATGTTGGTGCATAATATCCAGTTACTTGATATCCCCAACTTTTATCATATGGATGTTCCAATATAGGTAAAAATTCTACATGGGTATAATTCATTTTTTTTACATATGGGACTAACAAATCTGCTATTTCCCTATAATTATAAAACTGACCATCCTCTTTTAATCTCCATGACCCTAGATGTACTTCATATATATTCAGTGGTCTATCATATGGAACCTTCCTATCCTTTATCCATTTATCATCTCCCCATGGATAATCTGATATTTTATATACCTTTGAAGAAGTATTAGGTCTAGTTTCAAAGTGAACTGCATATGGGTCTGATTTGTATATTATTTTATCTCCATTTATAAATACATATTTATAGCAGTCATACTGTTTTACGCCCTTTATAGTGCACTCATATACTCCTTCGTCACTAATTCGACTTGCCTTGTATTTTTTTGGTTCCCAATCACAAAATTCTCCTGTAACATATACTTCTTCAGCATTTGGAGCCCACACCCTGAATGTACACTCATCATCTTTCAAAAAAGAACCTAGGTAATCATATGAATTATAATTTGTTCCTTCATGAAACAGATACTGAGCCATATTATTCGATTTTTTTGTAATTTCTGAGTTTTTCTTTTCCATCTAATCACCACCTATAATTTAAAGAATCACATTTTGAGATAAAAGTAATAAATTATTTTTTTATATCTTTATTTTCTTTAAAAAAAATATTCTTAATATTATATTATCATAAATTTGTTATTTTAACACTATATTTGCAATAATTTTCTTATTTTTATATTTTAAATATTTGTCACTAGGATTAAATTAAACTATTTTGTATAATATTATTACAAATTTCATACTATCCATATAATATTGGAATATTTTCCATAATTGTATGGCAGAGTTCAGATTATCCATATAATATTGGAATATTAGCCTTAATCATATTACAAAGTTTTATTCTAGATATGTAATTTTATATTATTTTCTATAATTCTATTGTAAATTCATATTCTAGGTATATAATATATATAGAATTTTGTAATGGAGGTGATAAAATGAAGAATATAATATACGATCCTATTGATTTTAATATACCTCGTGGTTCGATAAACAATAAAGAAAAAAAGATTTTTAGGATTTTGTTAAATGAAAACTTAAATAATTCATGGATAAACCTTATTATATATAATTACATCGATTCTACACATAGGTATAGATATCATATGGAAAAGATCCGTAAAATAGATGAATATTGGATATATGAATGCGAGATAGAGCCTTTAGAAGTAGGTATCTATAACTACTTTTTTGAACTAGGTTATAATATGGAAACAAAGATTATATCCAGACATAATTGGGAGGCTGAAATAACAGATAATATGATTCCGTGGCAGATAACTGTATACGATGAAAATTTCTCCACTCCAGATTGGGCAAAGGGAAAAACTATGTATCAGATATTCCCAGATAGATTTAATAAAAGTTCTAGATTTGAGCCTATCGAAGCTAAAAATGAAGATGTTCGTATAAGAGTTAAGGATTGGTATGACACCCCACAGTCATCTATAGATACACCTTTTTATTCTGCCAAGGATTTCTTCATGGGAAATTTAGACGGTATAATAGACAGGTTGGACTATTTCAAAAAATTAAATATAGATATTATCTATCTTAATCCAATTTTTGAAAGCCCAGAAAACCACAGATATTCTACCGCTGATTATTTCAACATAGATCCATATTTGGGAACTAACGAAATCTTTAAAAAAATGGTAGATTTATTCAATGAAAATGGGATTAAATTTATTTTAGATGGAGTGTTTAGCCATACGGGGTCAGATAGTATATACTTTAATAAAGAAAGCAATTACAATAGCATAGGAGCATATAATTCGATTGAATCTAGATACTATCCATGGTATACATTCATACACTACCCGGATAAATACAATTCATGGTGGGGATTTGACAACTTACCTACAGTAGATAAAAACAATGAAGATTATATAAACTTCATATGTAAAAAAGATACCGGTGTCTTAAACTTTTGGCAAAAAACCGGTATTGGTGGCTGGAGATTTGATGTTTTAGATGAGTTTCCTGATAACTTTATAGATAGGATGAGAGAATCTATAAAATCGTACAATGAAGACACACTAATGATAGGAGAGGTCTGGGAAGATGCTTCTAACAAGGAATCTTATGGTGTAAAAAGAAGGTATTTGCTAGGACAACAAGTCGATTCAGTAATGAACTATCCGTGGAGAGATGCAATTGTAGATTTGCTAAAGAGTAAAGACGTATTGTTATTTTTGAGAAGAGTTTCAGAAATTATAAATAACTACCCTAGCCCATCACTAGACACTCTTATGAATTTTCTTTCTACTCACGATATAGAAAGGATTCTAACTTCTTTAGGTGTCAATGAGCATGTAGAATATTTAAATACGAAAAATTACCGATTAAGTGAAGAATCGTATAATGCTGCAAAGAAATTACTAGAATATGCAGTTTTCATCCAATTTACCTTGCCTGGAATACCATCCATATACTATGGTGATGAAATAGGTATGCAAGGATTTAAAGATCCTTATAATAGGTTTGCATATAATTACAAAAATATTGATAAAGAAATCTTAGACTTACATATCAATATATCTTCTATTAGACGTAAATACAATTCATGCTTTGTTTCAGGGTTTGAATTTGTAGATATAGAAAAAAACTATTTTTCATATAGAAGAGGACATCTTTTATGCGTGGTGAATTTTGATAAAAAACCTATTATTATAGATTCTATAAAATCAGGAAATACAGTATTTGGAAACAAAAAAGCATTTTTTACAGATTACGGAACTGTTATAGCACCTGAATCAACAACTATAATCGATATAGGATTTACACCAAAATCACGACTTATAGAAGGAGATGAGGTCTATAAACGTTCAATAAATTTAAGAAAGGATAATATTATTTATTAATATAATTTAAGTATGAGAAAAGCAGGTATATTACTTCCTATTTTTTCCTTACCCTCAAAATATGGGATAGGAAGCCTTGGAAAAGAGGCGTATGATTTCATAGATTTTTTAGTAAAATGTGGGCAATCTGTATGGCAGGTGTTGCCTATTACCTCATTAAATAGAGAGGATTACTATTCTCCATATAAGACATCCGGTGCATTTTCTGGAAACCCTCTTTTCATCGATTTAGACATCTTAGTTGAAGAGGGCTTGCTAGACAATAATTTTATAAATGAAAACTATTTTTATCTAGATGGATTAGATCCTAGATATGTAGACTACGATAAGGTAACTTCATTCAAAGAAGTATGTCTAAAAAAAGCCTTTGAAAATTATAAGACAGTTATATCTGGAAATGTTGAGGAAAAAAATAGGTTTGATAAATTCTATAATGAGAATATATTTTGGTTAGATGATTATTGCAAGTTTATGTCATTGAAAACAATAAATGACAATAGACCGTATTGGGAATGGGCTAAGGTAAAATCAGTCGACGAAATAGATGATGAAAAAACACTAAGTGAATACGAGTTTTACTATAAGTATAATTTGTTTTTACAATACAAATTCTTTGAACAGTGGTCTAAATTAAAAGAATATGCGAATTCAAAATCAATTGAGATATTTGGGGATATTCCTATTTATGTTTCTCAAGACAGCAGTGATTTTTTCTATAAAAGAAACATATTTCTTGTAGATGAAAAAGGAGAGATTGATAAAATAGCAGGAGTTCCACCTGATGAATTTTCAGAGACAGGTCAAATATGGGGAAATCCTCTTTATGATTGGAAAAAACTTAAAAAAAGAAAGTATGATTGGTGGATGCATAGGATAAAAAAATCCCTTGAATTATACGATATCCTTAGAATTGATCATTTCAGAGGATTTGAAAGTTTTTATTGTATAGATGCTACTACTAGAGATGCAATAAATGGCAAATGGGAAAAGGGACCTGATAGAGACTTCTTCAATGTATTAAAGAAAGAAATTCCTAACGCTAATATTGTCGCAGAAGATCTTGGGATAATAACTGATGATGTAAAAAGTTTACTTGAATATACAGGTTTTCCAGGTATGAAGGTCATACAGTTTGGTTTCTCTACAAACTCTTACAACGACAACCTACCTCATATGTTTTATAAAAACACAGTTGCCTACACAGGTACCCATGATAATAAAACCCTAGCTCAATGGCTGGATACAACTCAAGGTGGACCAAGGGAATACGCTATGAAGTATCTTAGACTAAGCACATATGAAAGGTACACTGAAGGCTTTATAAGGGCTGTTATGGCATCTTGCTCTGACTTATCCATAGTTCCTATCCAGGACTGGTTGGATTACGGTGGATGGGCTAGAATCAATACCCCTTCTACAGTAGGAACTAATTGGAAATTTAGACTTTTAGAAAATGAATTAACCGATGATTTGATATCCTACATAAGTGAAATTTCCGGTATATATGGAAGATATGTGAATAGATAGTATTCATATTATTACAAAAAAACGACTAAGAATAGATATAAAAACATCTTATTCTCAGTCGTTTTTTTTATATTTTTTAGCATTTATTTTTATATAGATTTTAATACATCTCTATTGCATACTACTTATTCATTTTGAATGATGATTTTAGAGGTACTATTCTGTTAAATACCAACTTATCATCTGTAGTATACTTGCTATCTACATTATAGAATCCATTTCTTATAAACTGATATTTCTTATTTTTTTCAACGCCTTCTAATGCTGATTTTTCTACAAATCCATTCTTTATTATCAACGAATTTTCATTTATCTGCTCTAAGAAGTGTTTGTCTTTATTCTCTGGCTGATCATCTAGTATCAATGGTTCATATAGTCTAAATTCAGCTGGTTTACAATTATTTGCATCTACCCAGTGTATTGTAGCCTTAACCTTACGTCCTACAAAACCTGAACCACTCTTTGTCTCTGGATCGTATGTACAATGTATCTCTACAACTTCTCCTGAATCATTTTTTATGACTTCGTTACATTTTACATAGTATCCACCTTTTAATCTAACCTCATTACCAGGGAATAGTCTGAAATATTTTTTCACAGGAACTTCCATAAAATCATCTCTTTCAACGTATAATTCTCTTGAGAAACTAACCATTCTTGTTCCCATTTCTTCGTTCTTGGCGTTGTTTTCTATTTCTATTAACTCACTTTCACCTTCTGGGTAATTTGTTATTACAACCTTTAGTGGGTCAATTACAGCCATTGCAAGTGGTGCTTTAGGTTGTAGATCTTCTCTTAGGAAGTAGTCCAACATTTGACTATCAACCTTTGAATCCGCCTTAGATATACCTATCTCCTGGCAGAAATTTCTAATAGACTCTGGAGTATATCCTCTTCTTCTAAGTCCAGATATAGTAGGCATTCTTGGATCATCCCACCCATCAGTTACACCTTCATCTACAAGTTGTTTTAACTTTCTCTTACTCATAACGGTATTAGTCATATTAAGTCTTGCAAACTCTATCTGTCTAGGAACTGAATCCATTTCACATTCTCTTACAACCCAGTCATAAAAAGGTCTTTGATCTTCAAATTCCAAGGTACATATAGAATGAGTTATTCCCTCTATCGCATCCTCTAATGGATGTGCAAAGGCATACATTGGATATATACACCATTTATCTCCTGTGTTGTGATGACTGTTATGAGAAATTCTGTATATTACTGGGTCTCTAAAGTTAATGTTTGGAGATGCCATGTCTATTTTTGCTCTAAGAACTTTTTCTCCATCCTTATATTTTCCTTCTTTCATCTCTTCAAACAGCTTTAAATTTTCTTCTATACTCCTATTTCTATAAGGACTTTCTTTTCCTGGCTCAGTTAAAGTTCCTCTATATTCTCTTATCTGTTCTGCATTTAGATCATCTACATACGCAAGGCCTTTATTTATAAGCAAAACTGCCCTTTTATACATTTCATCGAAGTAGTCTGATGCAAAAAATAAGCCATTCCAATCAAAACCTAACCATTTCACATCTTCCTTTATAGATTCTACATACTCTACATCCTCTTTCACAGGGTTTGTATCGTCAAATCTAAGATTTACTTTTCCCTGAAACTCTTTTGCCAAACCAAAATTCAGACATATACTCTTTGCATGACCTATATGTAGATAGCCATTTGGCTCTGGTGGGAATCTAGTTACAATGCTATCATGTTTTTTGTTTTCTAAATCATCTATTATGATGTTTCTTATAAAGTTGGAATTTTCTCTATCAAACGCCATAATTTACCTCCTAATGTTATTTTGTTTATTTAAAATATTAATATTTGCCTTTTAAATCACTGTCATATTCTTTTATAATATTAATCTGGATATCGTGAAGCTTATTAATATCATCTTTAGAATACAAGCCATCCTCTCCAAGCTCTAGCCCTTGTTTCATAGATTCTAATATGCTAATTAACTTCGCCTTATTATCTTTTATTCTTGCCTTTAATGATTCTATTTTTTTGTGTATATAATCATCATTTTGGGAATCCTTTGATCCATCTTTTACCAAATCCTTTAGCTTATAATCATAGGCTTTCTTTACCATATTGTCATCTATATTTTTTATTTCATATATCTTTTGTTCAAGTTTTTTTATCTGACCATCATATTCGGCTTTGTTGACCTTATATCCACTATCCTTTAATGAATCTACAAATGAATAAACATATTTAGAATACCAATTATATCCACTATCTAGTATTCCTCCTGAATATATGTTGTATTCATTTAAGGCTTCAACCTTCTTAGTATCATCCATTCTCTGGTCTTCATGAACCTTATTTTCACTATTACAACCACTTAATGCCATAGTAGTGAAACATATAAACAAAATTATTATTTTCTTCATAGTACACCTCTAATTTCTAAACTACATAGAATAATATACAAAGTCTGTTATACACAGTAGGTATATACTATAATTATCGTACATTAACCAATATTACCTTACTAATATTTAATAAGGCTCTATCATTTTTATATTTTCTAACTTCTGGCGTCTTATTAATATTTAATAAAATATTATCATTTTTACGCCTTTTAGTTATACCTTATGAATTTTATTTATTCTTTCATACTATCTTATAACTTTTACAAGCTCTCCATTTAGCGAGAATGACTTTGGATCTGTTATAAGTACATCCACAAGTTTTCCTATCATTGAGTCATCTCCACCTGTAAAGTTAACAGTCTTATTTTGTCTAGTTTTTCCAGTGTATACTGAGTCGCTTTTTTTGCTCTTTCCTTCTACTAATACTTCAACAACCTTATCCTTATATCCCATACTTATTTCATTAGATATTCTATTTACAACATCCAATACCTTATTGAATCTTTCATGCTTTACATCCTCAGGTATCTGGTTTGTCATCTTAGCAGCAGGAGTTCCTCTTCTCTTTGAGTATATAAATGTAAATGCTGAATCATATCTAACTTTTTCACATACATCAATTGTATCCTCTACGTCTGCATCTGTTTCCCCAGGGAATCCAATCATTATATCAGTAGAAAAAGCTATATCCTTAACTTCTTTTTTTGCCTTTTCTATTATTCTTAAATAATCTTCCTTTGTATAGTGTCTGTTCATTTTCTTTAATAACTCTGTGCTTCCACATTGACATGGGAGATGTAAAAATTCACATACCTTTTCGCAATCTCTTATAGCATATATTACCTCATCAGATATATCCTTAGGATGAGATGTCATAAATCTTATTCTTTCAAGTCCATCTATCTCATTTACAAGTCTAAGCAATCCAGCAAAATCTATTTTGTCCTCTTCGTTCAAAGTTTTCCCATATGAATCGACATTTTGTCCTAACAATGTAACTTCTTTAGTTCCATTTTGTACCAATTCTTTTATTTCATTTATTATGTCTTGAGGTCTTCTACTTCTCTCTCTACCTCTAGTATACGGTACTATACAGTAAGTACAGAAGTTATTACAACCATACATTATATTTACAAATGCCTTTATGCTGTACTTTCTATTACTTCTCATACCTTCTACAACTTCTCCATCTACATCCCAAACATCTACTAGTATCTGTTCTCTATCAAATGTACTTGCCAACAACTCTGGGAATTTATACAGATTATGTGTTCCAAAAATTAAATCCACATGTTTGTACTTTGTTTTTATTTCCTCTACAACATGTTCTTGCTGCATCATACATCCACATACAACTATCTTTAAATCAGGCTTTGACTGTTTTAGATGTTTTAGATGCCCAAGGTTTCCGTATACCTTCAATTCTGCATTTTCTCTTACTGCACATGTATTATATATTACTATATCCGATTCTTCTTCAGACATAGCTCTTACATAGCCCATAGACTCTAAATATGATATCAGCATTTCCGAATCGTGTTCATTCATCTGACATCCTATAGTGTGAAGTATGTAAGACTTTCTTATTCCATTCTTATTAAACAGATTTTCATTTATTCTATGAATCTGTTCAATATATTGCTCTTGTTCCTCTAACTTCTTAGGATCAAGGGTAACTTGCTCTCTTTTACTCATATATTACTTCCTTCCTCTTATCTCTATATCTAAATTCTTTTTAAACAATATTTCTATTTAATATACACTCTTTCTATTTTATCATAAAACGCAAAATTAAAGTAGGGTATATTAATAATTTAACAAAATTTAATAAAAAGATTAGTACTATTTTATCTGTGCAAAAAAGGAGACTTAATAAAAGTCTCCTCCAAATTCTAATTTAAAAGCAATTTTAATATATCTTTTTTCAACATTTCATTTTTTAAAATATCTTCTTTGCAATAATCCTTACTAAAATCTATCTCCTTTACAATTTTTGCCGGTTTGTTTGAAAGTACATATATTCTATCTGACAAACGTATTGCTTCGTCAATATCATGAGTTATCATTAAAATTGTCGAATTTACCTTTTTTCTAACATCCAAAAACCAATTTTGCAGTGATAGCTTTGTTATAGAATCTAAAGCTCCAAAAGGTTCATCCAATAACATTATATCGCTTGATTCTATATAGGTTCTTAGAAAATTCGCCCTCTGTCTCATACCACCTGATAACTCCTTAGGATATTTGTCTTCATATCCTTTTAAACCAAATACATCAAAATATTCTCTTACATTCTCCCTTGCCTCTTTTTTATTTAAAGATCTTATTCTAAGAGGTAGAGATACATTATCAATTATTTTTTTATACGGCAGCAAAAGATCTTTTTGATACATATAACTGATTTCTCCGTCTACCATTTTTCTTCCAGTATAATCACTTGTTATTCCTGAAATAATATTAAAAATTGTACTCTTTCCACAACCACTAGGACCTATTATTGAAACTATTTCACCATCACATACATATAAATTAATATCTTTCAATATTTCTTTATTATCATAGTTCTTCGATATATTTTCTAAGCATATTTTCTTTTTTTTCATAATACTTTTTCTCAATTAACTATTTAAAATTAATTATTTGGCAAAAATTCATTAGTGAATGCTTCTTTTACATTTAGATCCTTCTTTATCAATCCATTTTTCTTCATGAATTTTGCATAGTTTTCCCATACTGAAGCCTTCATCAATCCCCATTTTGAAGCATCTGCCTGGTATTGAGTTGCCAAAAATTCTTGACTAGGTATAACAAGGTTTTTGTCCAATTCTGGAACTGCTTTTAATAAAATTTTTCCTGCCTCATCAGGATGCTTTATAGAGTAATTATACCCCATTGATGTAGCCTTCATAAATTTTTTAACTAAATCAGGATCATTTTTTATAAGTTTATTGTTAGTTATTATAAGAGGAGTATAGTAATCCAAAGCTGGATCTATGTCTCTAACAGGTATATAATTTATCTGTTCATTTAACTCCTTAGCCTTTATGCCATCCCAACCATAGAATATCCATGCAAAGTCTATGTTTTTCTTTGTTGCTGCAAAGAAATCATCCTGACCTATATCTACTCTTTTTAATTTATTAAAGTCAGCTCCATATTTTTCCATTGCAAGCTTTAATATCGCTTGTTCTGATGGAGAACCCCAACCACCATATGTCTTTCCTTCAAAATCCTTAGGTGTTTTTATGTTTTTTGATACTGGAGATGCAAATCCAGATGTATTATGTTGTATTATTGCAGCTATTGCAGTTATTGGTAGTGGATCTTTTTCCCTCGTCAATGCATATGTAACGTCCTCTTGATAGCTTATCCCAAAGTCAGCCTTACCTGTTGCTACCAAAGTAGCAGCATCACCATCCGATGGTTGTTCAATCTGTACATCCAATCCCTGTTCCTTATAATAACCTTTTTCTTTGGCAACATATATACCCGTGTGATTTGTATTAGGAGTGTAGTCTAATACAAGGGTTACCTTTTTTAGATTAGCTCCCTCTTTTTTTGAGTTGGAATCATTATTTGAACCACAACCTGTTAATAATGAAAAACTAAGCAACCCTACTAATCCAAGTGATAATATTTTTTTAATTTTCATTTTTTCCTCCATTTTTATATTATTATTTTTTTTTATACTTTTATTTTATATAATTGAGTATTTTTTTCAATACTAATTTGTATTATGACTATTATTTGTAATTTTTTCATTTATTATTGATGTTAGAATCTTTTAAGTACAACTGCCCTTATTAACTTTATAATTCCAACAAATATAAGGCTAAAAAATACAACTAAAAGTGTACAAGCAAATACCTTGTCTAATGCATAAGAGTTTTTTGCTCTAACCATATATACACCGAGTCCATTCACACCACCAAGCCACTCTGCAACAGTAGCTGCAACGAATGCATAGGCAGATGAAATTGTAAGCCCCGTAAAAAATTTTTCTAGTGACATCGGAAATTTCAAATGTATGAATGTTTTTATCTTCCCCGCCTTCATAACCTTAAATAAATCAAGATAGTCTTCATCTATTCCCTCTATTCCATCTGTAAAGTTTATCAAAATTGGAAAAAAGCAAGTCAGCACTACACATAATACCTTGGACTTTATTCCGAATCCAAACCATATAATCAAAAGTGGTGCTATTGTTATGACAGGTATCATTTGTGTCACATACATTAATGGATATAATGTTTTCTTCAAAAATGGTACAAAATCTATTAATATTCCAATTATAAGGGCTGTGATAATAGAAATTAATAAACCTAGTACGGTTTCCTTTAATGTAACCTCACTATGCATTATAAGTAGATTCCAATCCGATTTGAATTCTTCTAAAATCATAAGTGGAGTTGGCATTACATAAGAAGGCACCTTCATATAATCGACCACATACTGCCACAATAACAAAAGAACTAAAATTGTCAGAATTGGATAAATGGCTGTCTTTATTTTTTTATTTATGATTTCTAAGCTTTTCATCTATAGTAATTCCGCCTTTTTTTTCATCTACCCTAAAAATCGTTATTACCCTTTCGCATCCCAGTTCAAAAGGAAGTGAATGAACACGTTTGCACAAATCAAATACGACATCCAATTCCCCTTCAACTATTGTGCTATTTGCACAAATTTGATATTTGCAACCACTATTTTTTATAAGTTCTATACAAGAGTCTACAACCTTGTACATTTCATCTTCACATCCATAAGGTCTTAGTGGCATAACAGCTATATCAGCAATAACCATATTATCATCTCCTATCTGTAAATTATATAAAAAAAATGCCTCCCTGAGAGACATGTAAAACTTTACACTGGCATTATCCAATGTTTTATGGGTCGAATATAATTCCTCTCAGCAAATTAGCTCCCCTTACTATATTATTATATCACTAAAAAATAAATAATTACAAATTTATTTTGATGTATCTTATTCATAAATCCTATATGTTTTTTATTTCATTTATCAATTTTCTGTTAGTTCATCATTTTTTAATCTGTATATTTTAAATCTTATCTTAATACATCATCTAATTTTAATATTATAATTTATTTATACCTTAACCCACATCGATTAGCTATTTTTTTTAGCTCTTATAAGGGTACTCTTTGATATCCCCGTAATTTCTTCTACTTTTTTGTAGGAATACTTATTCAATAGTTCTAAGGCATTTTTTATTTCTTCATCCTTGTATTTTTTTGGTCTTCCTTCTCTGAACCCATCCATTTGTTTCGCTCTACTCTTGCCATTTTGTATCCTTTCAACCAAAACAGAATTATTAAAATCTCTCATAGCCTTTATAGTGTCATAAATTATATTCCCCAAAATAGAATCATCTATCTTTCCTATATTAATTATATGAACTGCTATATTTTTTTCTCTTAATCTATCTATCTTCTCACAGGCGTCTTCTATTGATTTTGAAAATCTATCCATACTGCTTACTGCAAAAACATCGCCTTCTTTCATTATATCGACTAGTTCACCATACACTTCTAAATTATTTATATCTATTGAAGACTCTTCATAAAACACGGCTTCGTAATATCTATTTTTTATTTCCTGCTTTTGAACAGCTATAGCTCCACTTTCTAATTGTTTCTTTGTAGTAGCCCTACAATAACCATATATCATACCTTCACCCCACTTTCAAAAAGTTTCATAACTTATATTCAAATTCTGTGTTTTTAACAACAATAGTATTATACCATAAATTAGTATCATAAATCAAATCGATCAACCAAATATAATGGCTGACCGATTTTCAAACTTTTTTTATGATTGAACTATTTTCTTTATTTTATGATTGAACTATTTTCTTTAACAGTGACTGTATATCAGGACTTTCTATAAAGTCATCAAAGTTCATTTTTCTATCCAAGATTCCATTTTCACCTATAAATATTATTCTGTTAGCTATAGATGATATGAACTGATGGTCATGTGATGTAAATAATATTACGCCTGGAAAATCTTCCAATGACTTATTTACAGATGTTATTGATTCTAGATCAAGGTGATTTGTTGGATCATCCATTATCAATACGTTAGAGTTTGATAACATCATTTTTGACAACATACATCTAACCTTTTCTCCTCCACTCAATACCTCTGCCTTTTTCAAAGCTTCATCTCCACTAAACAACATTCTTCCTAAGAATCCTCTTATATAACTTTCAACTTTTTCTTCTGAATACTGTCTAAGCCAATCTACCAATGATAATTCACATCCATCAAAGTAATCATTATGATTTTTTGGCATATAGTTTTGGCTTGTTGTTACTCCCCATTTGAATTCACCTTCAAAATCTTCATCTTTCCCACATAGGATATCGAATAATGCAGTTGATGCTATATCATTTCCCATGAATACAACCTTATCATCTTTATCTAATCTAAAACTTATATTATCCAACACCTTATTTCCATCTATTACCTTAGTAAGATTATTAACTTCCAAAACTTCATTTCCTATTTCTCTCTCTGGCTTGAATGCAACATATGGATACTTTCTTCTCGATGGTTGAATTTCTTCTATATTAAGTTTTTCAAGCTGTTTTTTTCTAGATGTTGCCTGCTTAGCTTTTGATGCGTTAGAACTAAATCTCGCAATAAACTCCTTTAATTGAGCAATCTTTTCCTCAGCTTTCTTATTTTGATCCTTCATTAACTGTAATGCCAATTGGCTTGATTCATACCAGAAGTCATAGTTTCCTGTGTATAGTTGTATCTTTCCAAAGTCTACATCTACTATGTGAGTACAAATAGTATTTAGAAAATGTCTATCGTGTGAAACTACTATTACAATAGTATCGTCAAGACCCATTATAAACTCATTTAACCATTTAATTGAAGCGTAATCAAGATGGTTTGTAGGCTCATCAAGTAATAGTATTTCTGGATTACCAAATAAGGCCTGTGCCAATAATACCTTTACCTTATCTCCTCCAGATAATTCATTCATCAAAGAATAGTGAAATTCTTTTTCTATACCTAGTCCCATTAGGATTTTTTCTGCATTTGTTTCAGCATCCCATCCATCTAGTTCTGCAAACTCACCTTCTAATTCAGCTGCCTTTATTCCATCTTCATCAGAAAAATCTTCCTTCATATATATGGCATCTTTTTCTTTCATTATCTGCCATAATCTTTCATGACCCATTATTACAACGTCTATAACAGGTGTATCATCGTATTTAAAGTGGTCCTGTTTTAATACAGACATTCTTTCCTTATCTGTTATTGAGACACTACCTGTATTTGGCTCAATTTCTCCTGATAATATTTTTAGGAATGTACTTTTTCCTGCACCATTAGCGCCTATAATTCCATAGCAATTTCCCTTTGTAAACTTTAGATTTACATCTTTATATAATTCTTTATCTCCAAATCTTAATCCGACATCAGTTACTTGTAACATTTTTTTCCCTTTCCTTTGTTTTTTATTGAAAATAGGCTATTGAAAATTCAATAGCCTTATCATCTCAATGCGTACTCTAATATTAAAATTAGGCTCGCTTTATATTTTACTATATAAGAAAGAATTAGTCTAGTATTTTGAACAAAGTCATCTATCTTTATTACAAGAATAGTAACTTTATCATAAATAGTATTGCCAATACAACCATAACTGGAGATATCTTCTCTTTTTCATGCTTTTTAGCAAATAGGTTGTACACCAAATTTATTATTACATATGATAGTATACCTATTGTTAATCCATCACCTATGCTATAAGTTAATGCCATACTTATAACTGTTATAAATGAAGGTAGACCTTCTGTTATATTATGTATATCTATTTCGTGAATTGAACTCAACATCAAATATCCAACATATATCAAGGCCGGAGCTGTTGCACAAGTAGGGATAGCTATAAATATTGGCGAAAAGAACATCGCTATTAAAAATAATACACCTACTGTAATGGCTGTATATCCTGTTCTTCCCCCTTCTATGACACCTGTTGATGACTCAACATAAGTAGTTACTGTAGATACACCTAACATTGCACCTATTGTAGTTGCCAATGAGTCTGAAATCAATGCTCTACCTACGTTTGGGACATTTCCATCTTCATCCAACATGTTTGCCTTAGAACAAACCCCTACCAAAGTACCTACTGTGTCAAAAAAGTCTACAAATAACAATGTACATACGATAACAAAGAAATTTCCTATATCTTTCGGATGTTGTATAAATCCAAAATCTACCTTTCCAGCTACAGGTGCTATTGATTCGAATTTAAATATTCCATTAGGTAAAAATATTCCCAACTTAGATGCAGCTGCTGGATCAAAAGCTGCATACAACCATGCACATATAGATGAAACTGCTATTCCCGCCAATATAGAGCCCTTTAATCCTTTTTTATCCATAACGGCAATAACCAATATTCCAATGAAAGCAAATCCAATAGTCGGGTTCATATGTCCCATACTAACAAGTGTTGCCTCATTTCCTACTATTAACCCACATCCTTTTAATCCAATGAAGGCTATAAATATACCTATACCTGCTGTAACAGCATGCTTCATATTTAGGGGTATAGAGTTTACAACAGCTTCTCTGACCTTAAAAATAGTAAGTAGTAAAAATATAATACCTTCAACAAATACAGCCGTTAATGCGACCTCCCATGGTATATGGTTTTTCAAAACTACAGTATATGCAAAGAATGCATTCAATCCCATACCTGAAGCAAGGGCAAATGGTAGGTTTGCTACAAAGCCCATTATAAAGCATCCTATTGCAGCTGCAAGACAAGTTGCCGTAACCAAAGCCCCTGCATCCATACCAGCAGCTGATAAAGTATTAGGATTTACCGCAATAATATAGGCCATTGTAACAAAGGTTGTGATACCTGCTACTATTTCCTTTTTCTTATTGAGATTTTTTTCACCAAGGATAGGAAATAGCCTCTCCATTCCTTTTAGTTCTTTTGTCGACATTTAATCATTCCTCCATTTCACTAACACAAAAATCAATTTTCTTATATATATAATATTGTCTCCACTTTCGCTAAAAAGTCGCACAATTTTATATCAAAGTAATACGATATTTCTTCTATACTATATTGTGAAGTTAAATATCGTATTTTAATCAAACTTTTCTAATGTATAACCTATACCCTTTACCGTCTTTATATATGGTTTCCCCAATTTCTTTCTAATATTTTTTATATGTGCATCTATTATTCTGCTATCACCAAAGAAATCATACCCCCATATACTATCAAGCAAATTTTCTCGCTTTACCACCTGTGGATATTTCTGAATAAGTATTTTTAATATATTAAATTCCTTCAAAGTAAGCTCTATCCTTTTTCCTGACACATCAGCTGTATAAGTATTCAATCCCAATGTCATATCACCAAACTTTAAACTATCCTCTTCTTCTATACTTACACTCCTTTTCAATATAACGGCTATTTTTCTTATCAAAATATTATATGAAAATGGAATTGTGATGAAATCATCACACCCTAAATCATAAGCCTTTATCTGTGTCATTTCATCACAATCTGAAGAAATGAAGATTATAGGAATTTCAGATTTTTTTCTTATTATTTTACATATAGTAAATCCGTCTATTTTGCTCATATTAACATCAAGGATTACCAAGTCGTAATCAAATTCTTTAAATCGAGAAATTCCTTCAAGACCATCAACCACAGTATCAACCAAATACCCTTTTGTAGAAAGAGACTCAACAACTAATTCTCTAACTATATCATCACTTTCTATAACCAAAATCCTATGCTGGTTCATATGAAATTCTCCTTATCTATATTTAATTTTCTATTTCACGAATATTATAACATAGTTTCAACTCAATATCAAATAAAATTCATACGAATATTTTTTATTTATTAAAGCAAAAATATATGTATTTTTTCTTTTATTTAGTGTATAATATTTATAGGTATATTTTATGGAGGTATATTATGACACATATAGTATTATTTAAGTTTTTACAGAATGATAATAAAGAAATTTTAATTAAAATTCTGAATGAAACGTACATTAAGCTTAGAGATGAGTTTAATGTTATTGAAGATTATTCTTTTAAGGCTAATATCCTTGATAATAGTGATAATATGGACTTTATTCTTTTTGTAAATTTAAGAAATAAAGAAGATCTAAGTGCCTATATAAATCACCCTGTTCATAAAGAATTTCTTCAAAAATTCAAAGAATATGGATTGTGTGGTAAATCTGTTATAGATGTATAATCCGTACATTCTCTTATAAAATATAGGATTTATTCACAGTCCTACTTTATTTTTTGATAAACGCTAAATACCGAACTATATCCACCTATCTTCGGGTGTATAGTTCGGTATTTGTGTTTTCTGGCTATTATTAACCTATATATTCTATTCTTTTTCTATTCCAATATTTCCAATTTTACATCCTTATTTTAGGAATATATCATTCATATTTGATTTGTAATTATTTATTATTTAAACTTTCTTAGTCTCAATGCGTTTGAAACCACACTTACGGAAGATAAACTCATGGCCGCCGCTGCTATTATAGGGTTTAGAAGAGGACCACCAAATATGTGAAAAACACCAGCTGCAAATGGTATTCCGATTACGTTATATGCAAAGGCCCAGAATAAATTTTCCTTTATGTTTACAATTGTAGCCTTACTTAGTCTTATAGCATTTACAACATCATTTAAATCATCTCTCATAAGGACGATATCTGCAGACTCTATCGCTACATCTGTTCCGCTTCCTATTGCAATACCAACATCGGACTGGGCCAATGCCGGAGAGTCATTTATACCATCTCCTACCATTGCCACAATACTTCCATTGCTTTGATATTTTTTTATTGCATCTGACTTTTCATTAGGTAGTACCTCTGATTCTACTATATCTATTCCTACCTTTTTAGCTATAGCTAAGGCTGTCTTTTTATTATCTCCAGTAATCATCGCTACCTTAATTCCTAATTTATGTAGCTTTTTTATAGCCTCATAACTACTCTCTTTTATTGTATCAGAAACTGCGATAACACCTATACATCTATCCTCTATACCTATATACATAGGTGTTTTGGCTTCATCTGAAAAACTGCTACCTTTTACATATATATCTACATCTATATTTATATTTTTTTCATCAAACAACTTTTTATTTCCAAGAATTACCTTTTTTCCTGATACAGTGGTTTCAATTCCCTTACCAGTATAACTAACAAAGTCTTCTGGTTGAACTATATTAATATTTTTTTCCCTAGAATAATTAACTATCGATTCTGCAAGTGGATGTTCAGAATTTGATTCTGCAGAACCTATGTAATGAAGAACTTCTCTTTCATCTATTTCCTTTTTTATGTATATATCTGTTACTTTAGGCCTTCCATATGTTATAGTTCCAGTCTTATCTAAGGCTACCACTTTTACCTTATGTGCCAACTCAAGACAATCTCCACCCTTTATTAATATTCCTTTTTCTGCACCTTTACCAGTTCCTACCATTATGGCTGTAGGAGTGGCTAATCCTAAGGCACAAGGACAAGCAATTACTAAAACAGATATGAATATATTTAGAGCAAAAGAAAAATCACTGCTTCCAACAAAATACCACAAAAGACCTGAAATAAGAGCTATACTCATTACTACCGGAACGAATACTCCCGCTACAATATCCGCCATTTTAGCAATTGGAGCCTTTTTATTTTGTGCTTCTTCTACTAGTCTAATTATACTAGATAATACAGTATCCTTTCCAACTCTATCTGCTCTAAATTTTATGTACCCATTTCCATTAATACTAGATCCTGTCACCTTGTCTCCAATATTTTTTTCCACTGGTATACTTTCCCCTGTCAACATAGACTCGTCAACTGATGTATTACCAAATATAACAGTTCCATCAACAGGTATTTTTTGTCCGGGTCTTACTACTACTATATTTCCAACAACAACATTATCTATATCTACTTCTTTTTCCTTTCCTTCAATTTCAACAATTGCTGTTTTTGATTGAAGTTGCATAAGTGATTGTATAGCAGATGAAGTTTTTTTCTTACTTCTTCCTTCCATAAACTTTCCTAGCATTATAAGTGCTATTATCATAGTTGCACTCTCATAGTATATAGGTAGATGATGGCTATGCGATATTATCGATTCCAAGAAATTCTTATCGACAATCAATTTATAAGAATTATAAAAGCTATATAAAAAAGCACTTAGAGTAGACACAGCCACCAAAGAATCCATATTAGGACTCATCTTAAACAATGTTTTAAACCCATTTGTATAAAATTTCTTTCCTGCAACCATCACTACTATCGATGATAATAATTGTATAAGAAGATAATTTTTTACATTGTATTCCGGTGAAATGAGCCTAGGTAACTTTAATCCAAACATAGGTCCCATCGATATAACAAAAACAATCGATGCGAATAGAATCGCTATTAAAAATCTTTTAAAACCTATTTCGGATTTATCTTCCCCCTTTTTTCTATCTTCTTCTATTTCGATACCAAATCCTGCCTTTTCTACAGATTTTTTCATTTTATCTAGATCACATAATGAGTCATCATACACTACATTTGCCTTTTCAGTTGCTATATTTACAGTTGCAGAGATTACACCCTCAGTTTTTTTCAATGATCTCTCCGCAGATTTTGCACATGCTGCACAACTCATTCCTGTCACCTTAAAACTTATATTTTTTCCTTTTTTTTCCATTTTTATTGACTCAGTCATGGATTCACCTCCTAATGAATTTCATAAATATATTATAACATATAGAATTATTCTATCTAAATTCATACCCCTTTTTTAATTAAAAAAGCATATTAATTAATATCAATTCTACATAAATCCGTAATACAGAAATTTAAAATAATAGTATTTTGTAATAGTAGTTTTAATTTCCTGCAGAGATATTTTTTATAAATGTCACATATGTTTGACAATCCTAGACTTCAACTTAAAAAATATTTTTTTATACCTATACTTTTAACTGATATTTTGATATAATATAAAAGTTATGGTAAATGTATTAGTTATTATGATATAACTTTTAAAATAAATATAATAAATATATAAAGGAGAAATTTAAGTGAGTAACAAACATAATATAATTAATATTGCAGTTATTGCACACGTCGATGCTGGTAAGTCTACACTTGTAGATGCTTTTTTGAACCAAAGTGGCGTATTTAGAGAAAATGAGGTTGTAAGAGATTGTATAATGGATAGCGATGACATAGAACAGGAAAGAGGTATAACAATATATTCTAAAAACTGTTCTATAAGACATGGTGATTATAAGATTAACATAGTCGACACACCTGGACATAGTGACTTCTCATCAGAAGTTGAACGTGTACTTAAAACAGTTGATACGGTAATTCTTTTGGTAGATGCTACAGAGGGACCTATGCCTCAGACAAGATTCGTTCTTCAAAAATCGCTTGAACAGGGTCTAAGACCTATATTATTTATAAACAAAATAGATAAAAAGGATCAAAGAGCTGAAGAAGTTGTTAATGAAGTATTCGACTTATTTGTCGAATTAAACGCAAACGATGAACAGTGTGAATTCCCAATAGTTTACGGTATTGCTAAGGAAGGTATTGCAATAAAAGATTTAAGTGACGATGGCAAAGATTTAAGCCCATTATTTGATACTATAATAAATCATGTAAATGCTTATCCAGATTATGACAATGAGCCTCTACAGGTTCAAATATCTGCATTAGCTTATGATGACTATATTGGTAGACTAGGTATTGGTAGAGTATTCAAGGGTAAGGTAAATTCTGGAAGCCAGATAAGTATATGCTCAGAAGGTAAAGATCCTAGACGTGGAAAAATATCTAAGCTATCAGTTTATGAAGGATTAAAACAGGTATCTGTTGATGAAGCTTGCAGTGGAGATATCGTTGTAATAGCAGGTATATCAGATATAGAAATAGGTGAAACTATATGTGAAGATGGCCAAAATATGCCTTTAGGAGCAATTCTTATAGAAGAGCCTACTCTATCTATGAACTTTATGGTTAATGACTCTCCATTTGTAGGTAGAAGTGGAAAATTCGTAACTACAAGACATATAAGAGATAGATTGGAAAAAGAATTAGAGGTAAATGTTGGGCTTAAGGTTGAACCTCTTGAAACTACTGATGGATATAAGGTAAGTGGACGTGGTGAATTACATTTATCAATACTTATAGAAAATATGAGAAGAGAGGGATATGAACTTGGAGTTTCAAAACCTCAGGTATTGATGCATAAGGATGAAAACGGAAAGACTCTTGAACCTGTTGAAAGAGTTATAGTAAGTTGTCCAGAAGAATACTCTGGTACTGTAATCAGTGAACTTAACACTAGAAAAGGTATGATGGAGTCTATGGAAATAATCGATGGCGGATATGTAAAGATTCAGTTCATAGTTCCTACAAGAGGATTGCTAGGATACAGAAGTGAATTTATAAATGCTACAAGAGGAGAAGGTACGCTTTTATCATCATTTGAAAGATTTGAAGAATACAAGGGTGAAATACCTTCAAGACTTAATGGTGTTTTAATATCTCAAAGTGCTGGTAAAACTATGGGATATGCATTAAACGCCCTATCTTCTAGAGGTGTTTTATTCGTTGATCCAGGCGTTGACGTTTACGAAGGAATGATTATAGGTATGAATTCTAGAAAAGAAGATATGGTTGTCAACCCTACAAAAAATAAAAAAATGAGTAACGTTAGAGCCTCAGGTTCTGATGATGCAATCAAGCTAGCTCCACCAAAGATATTCACTCTTGAGGAATCTCTTGAATTTATAGAGGATGATGAGTTAGTTGAGGTAACACCTGATGCTATAAGACTTAGAAAGAAAGTTCTTAATGAGCAAGACCGTATTAAATACAATAGATCATTGGCTAATAAGTCTTTAGTATAATAGTTTTTAGCTAATGACAAATATTCACTTTAGTGCTTATTTAAAATATACTATATAAATTCAATATAATGTATTTTTAATTTAATAATAACAGTTAAGTATAATCTATTTTTAAAAATAAAATGTTATCAGGGTAATTTAACCTTGATAACATTTTTTATTTATGTTTTTATTTTATTCCATCTGATTTTAAAAATTCTATATCAACTTCATCGACATAGAAATCGTCTATTAATTCTATTTTCTTGTGATTAATACCTATATTAGAAATAACATCTATATTTTCTTCCTCTATATATGATAAATTGACTAATACTATTTCATTCCCCTGAATAAATATGACAAATTCTCTATCATCATCTAAATAAAAGATCTCATTATTTACGTGGCTATTGTCATGCCTATATTTAAGAAGTATTGTCATATTCTCATCATCTACTAACCTATCTGCTCTGTATATACCTTTATATCTTTCTTCTAATTTATCTATCAATAATTTCTTGTTATGAACTAGGTCAAGATCATAGGTAAATTTGTACTCATATGCATTGTAACACCTGTCTAGCAAATCCATTGTTAAATCGAATCCATTGTATTCTTCGATTTCAGTAATAGAAAAACATTTTACATCAAATAGTTTTCTACCGCTATTATTTCCTTCTGTAGAAAAACTTAGATTTGATCTAAATTTATAACTACATCTTCCATTATTTATGAGTGTCTCTATTTCTACCTCCCTAGCTTCTTTATACAACATCGCATCCTTACCTGTATTCTCATTGTAAATACTATCTATTCTCGATGTTATATTATTTTCTATAATTTTGTTCACGATCATACTGTAGCCCTCATCGATATGAAGCTTTCTAAATTGCTTGAAATCATTTAATATATTAATAAGGATTGAATCTATTTCACACATATCTTCTGGAAAATAAGATTTGAATACATATATAAGCTCTAAAACTATTCTTCTATAATTGACCATCCTATTAAGACTTAGTTTTTTAAATCTACCCTTGTTAATATCCTTATCTTTCTCATTTAGATTTATATTTCTATTATTATCATTTATATAACTTACATTACAGTCTGTAATTCTTTTATTATTGCCGATATTTATTACACCTAAATCTTCACTTTTATCGCATTGACTTTCACTTACATTATACTCAAATTTTATCTCGTTATTCGTTAAAAAATACCTAAAAAATTTTCTATCTTCATTAACAAATTTCATCATATAGTAATGTATAAAGGCCTGAGATGTTTCAAGTGGTTCAGAAAGTTTCATATATAGCTTTTCTTCCTCTTCATAGGATATGCTGGAATTTATATCGGTATTTATGTCTACATATTCGTTATATATTGATAACAGCTCATAAAAAGATTTCTCTAAACCTTCATATCTATCAACTATATTTTTCTCCAAATCAGTATTATCTATTATATTTTTATTGCCTATATCATTTATATAATTTATATCCTGATTATGGGTTATAATATTTTTAAAAATATCATTGTTTATAAACCTACTATATAGACGACTATTTGTTATATGTTTAGATTTTATACAATCTCTTAAATACTTCTCTTTATTTTTAACTAATTTGAAAATATTCTCTCCCTCTTTGTTTAATTGAACTATTTTTTTGCTATAATCATCAACATCATCCCTTAAAATTCCTTTGTAGTGAGATATAAATTTATATACACGTTCATTGTACCCATATATCATTTTTATTAAGTTTATGTACTCTTTCTCACTTAGGTTTACAAATTTGCTACCAAGTGGTATATATTGCTTTTCATATTTGTTTATTCCTAAAATTTCGATTCCAGTTTCATAGTCCAATATGCAATTTTCAAATATATCTACTCTCATCATTTCATATATTGTATTCTTTTCTTCGTCAATCCATCTAGTATAAATAAAAAGCGAATTCATCAATATCGATTGACTACATCGAGAATCTATAAATTTCATATTAATTCCCCCCATTTATTATAATCTTTATACTCATATAAAAATACTATTCCTTAAATCTATTATTTTAGGAATAGTATATCTCACCCATCGTTTTGTATGCTTTTTTGATATTATTCAAAACTATTGTTTTTTTTGATATTTAAGATTTCCTCTAATTTTATTTGTCCCGGTGCAGACTCTTTTCCAAAACATAGGTAATTTATTCTTGTTCCAATTTCAAGGCCCCTATATCTAGTTATCTTTCCAATTTCTGACATTGATATTATAACTGCTGGCTTACTTACAACCTCGTTTATATGATTCATTACATTCAGTACATTTTCTACATCCTTATCGCAATTTGGCATGAATACTAGTTTTATAATATCAACTTTTGTTGAATCAATCTTTTTTGCCATTTCATAAATACTTTTTACGGCAGGGGTTTTTTCAAAATTGTGGTATGATCCTATTACATCTACTTTTTTACTCTTCGCCTTATTTATAATATCAGAAAAATCTCTGTCCATACTAAAGACCTCTATGTCGATAAGGTCGGTATTTCCAGTATCTAATATCTGCATATATATACTTTTATAAAGATTTGAATCTCCCTTAAATCCACCACCCTCTTTATCTGTTCTAATTGTACACAAAAGTTTTTTATCTTTAAGATTGGACTTTATAACCCTTGAAACAGTAGCGATTGAACTTTCATCTGCAAATTCTTTATAATAATCTATTCTCCACTCAATCATATCTACGTCAATTTTTTTTAATAGGTTTATTTTTTTCATAACACCTTCATATGTTGTCTCTGTTATTGGCACACATAGGTTAACATCCTTATCACCTAGATTCTCAACAATGGATTTATTCATTATCATTATTCATCCCTTCAACTATTTGTTCTGTTTTTTAGTATATATATTTCCATATTTATTTTCATAGTTTAAGGATATTAACCTATCATCTAAAATAGATTCTAGATTTTCACCCAATCTATATATAGAAAACTTCTCCCTTGGATTTTTACTTCTCTTTTCCGTATATACTTCCTTATACAGAGAGAAGGCTGTATACCTATCCAAGAAATCTATGTATTCCTGATTAGGATAATACAGTATTATATCTACTATTCGTGGAAATTCATCAACTGATTCTATTATTTTATTTATTATACTAATAAATATACTACAGGCAAATGGGTTGAAAAAATAAAATTTGTTTTCAAATTTACCTATTTCATAATCTTGAGCTGGCTGATTTACATAAAATAACTTACCTTCTCCTCTTTTATGTTTGTTTTTATAGTTTTTAAAATTTTCTACTGCTAACTGATGAAATTCATTAACTATTTCAACACTTGTGCAGCCTGTATTATAATAATAATTTACAAAAAATGATATCCTTCCTTTTCCTGAACCAAAGTCTACAATATGATCTTCTTCTCTAATCTCATATTGACTAAAAAGAAGATTTAAATCGCTATATGGAGTAGGTTCATATCTATTATAATATCTTATAGCATCCATCCTCGTTTCTACTCGAGATGTATTTATACATAATAATTTTTCCATCAAATATTCATCCATAGCATTTCTCCCAAATTATAGAATTATCTATATGAACATATTTATATAATTGTATCTACATTACAATATCTTTGTATAATTATATCTACATTACAACATCTTCTTTCTCAGTAAGAAAATTGTAGATAAGGTACATACAATTATTGAAACTACCACTACTAACCAAAAACCAAAAGGACTTTTTTCAAATGGTATTCCAGGTACATTCATCCCCCAAAATCCAGAAAGTATAGTTGGAACTGCCATTATTATGGTTACTATCGTCAAATATGTCATCACGTTATTTTGGTTATTACTTATAATTGCACTAAATGCATCCATTATTCTACTCAATATATCACCATATATTTTAGACATTTGCAAGGCCTGTTTATTCTCAATTATAACATCTTCTAGTAACTCTTCATCTTCTTCATAATGCTTTATAACATTCATCTTCAACAGTCTATCCAGGGTTGCACCGTTAGCCATTAAAGAAGTAGAAAAGTATACTAACGATTTTTCTAATTGCAATAATTGTAATAATTCCTTATTCTTCATAGACTGATAAATTTCTTGTTCTATAATACTAGTAGTCTTATTAATTCTTCTAAGGTAAAGAAGATAGTAGGTTGCATTTCTATACAGTATTTGTAGTATAAACCTAGTTCTCATATATGTATAAAAATCCTTAACATGACCTACTATAAAGTCATTTAATATCCTTACCTGCTTAGAACATACTGTAATTATACTGTCATTGCACAATATGATGGCTAGAGGTACTGTTATATAATTTGATGAATTTGTATCCGATACGTCAAATGGTATGTCTATAAGTATTAATGTATAATTATCATCCAATTCTATTCTCGAACTCTCTTCATCATCTAGCGCTGCTGTCAACACATCTAGATCTAGATTTAACATCGTTCCTATATCTTCCAATTCATTAGACGTCGGCTCTGTCAAGTTTATCCAACATCCTTTTTCGTACTCATCTAATTTCTCTAGTTCAGTGTTTACAGACTTGTAAAATCTTATCATATCGTACCTCCTCTCCTATCTTTATATCGATTCTTTTATTTTATACCCATTCATATTTATATAATATAGAATATTTTACACATCCAAGTTTTCAACTTCACCTTGATCAAGTGCCATCCATTTTTCCTTGTCTTTAAAGTATACTGTCAAATCTTCGTTAAAATCAAGTATGTATAAAGGCTCTATCTTAAACTCTGATTTTTCTATCTTATATGGTTCTATATTAAAATCAGTCATAAGCAGGTTATCAGCTATAAAATTTAGATTCTTTACATCCTTTATTATATCAACTGTGTTTTCATAATTAATCTTTGCAAGAGCTCTAAACATATCCATTGACTTTCTAAAATAAAAGCTTGCTAGAAAATATTCACATCTTTTATTTCCTTTTTCTGTCCCCATTTTTAAATACTTTTCTGCTTTTTCATATTCAAAATTTCTCAATAATAATTGAGCTAAATTATACATTGCCTCAGTACAATCCTTGCTAATTGCCTTTTCATAGTATTCTATAGCCTTCTTTGTATCAGAGAAAAAATTATCATATAATATTCCCAAGCTATTTAATGCATATACGTTTCCATCTTCTGCTGGTTTAATCAAATACTCTTTTGCACCTTCATAATCTTCCTGTTTAAATAAGAGGTTTGCCAAATATATTTTTGAGACATTATGCCCATTCATCGCCGCTATCTTATAGTATCTTATAGCCTTATCATTTCCCTTTTTTTCATATATATTCGCAAGTTTAAAACAAGATTCTATATCCCCATTATCTGCGGCTTTTTTATACCAGTAACCCATTTCATCTATCTTATTTTTTCTTTCATACAACTGAGCTAGTTTAATTTGACTAGATAGTCCATCAGTTTTAATTTTGTAATAGTCTATTGCTGTATCGTATTTGTTGATGACTGTACACAAATCTCCCATATTCTCCGCTGCATCCAAACACCCCTTATTTATAGCCTCATCAAAATACATTGCAGCCTTTTCATATTCCTTATCTTCAAAAAGGATGTTTGCTAGGTTATTCATAGCTTCTTTTATTCCATCTTCAGTTGCCATCTCATAATATATCTTTGCATTAGCTAAATCATCATTTCTATTATAAACATTTCCTAGTCTATATTTCGCAAGAGATAAATTTTGTTTTACTGCCATTTCATAATATGTTCTGGCATCAGAAAAATCACCCTTCTTTTCATGAATATAGCCTAGTCTATATTGAGCAATTTCATCTCCACCTTCAGCTGCAATGGAGTATACTTTTTCAGCATCTGCAAGATTATTTGCTATCTCATATTGCAGTCCTAGGTTTAGACAAGCCTTCACATGTTTTTTTCTGACAAGTTTTTTGTACAAATCAATTGATTCAAGATAATTACCGCTTTGCATCTCTATTACAGCTAGATTATATGTTGCATCTTCATCATTTAATTCTGCACCATTTCTGTAATTTTTTATAGCCTCATCTTCTTTTCCACGCTCATAATTTAGTAACCCTAAATTAAAGTATGATTTTGCAAAACCTAATTCTGCCGCTTCTTTTAATACTTTTTCAGCCATATCATAATTTTCTAAAATATAGTATATGACACCCTTATTATTCTTTGCTGCCAATATTCCCTTGTTTGCAGCCTGCTCATACCAAAACAACGATTCATCATACAATTCGTTATTGTAATACATATTTCCTAGATTAAAAGCCGCATAATCTATTCCACTTTCAAAGGCAAGTTCATACCAATACTTAGCCTTCTCCAACTCACCTGAATTATCATATATCTGTCCAAGTATTAATTGTGCTCTATCGTATCCTGATTTTGCTGCCTCTTGAAACTTCGATACCGCTAATTCACTTTTACCTATTTTATCATAGAAATTTCCTTTCAAATAATCCATTTTTGGATTTTGAGACATACGATTCACCCCTTTAATACCTAATAAACATAATTTTACATATTCTATTATACCATAATATTAAAACTTTGTGTAATTGCCCTTTAAATTAATATCATCTGTTGAAGAAATACATATTCATTTCTGTACAAAGCTTGAAGCAAACGTATTTCAACTTGTTAATAATATATCCTATATATGTATTTATTCAAAAACGTTGTATATAATTGATGAAATAAGATATAATTGATATATACTATTTTATGGAGGGTTAATATGAGCTATAGTAAATTGTTTTTGATTTTTTTCAAGATTAATATGTTTACATTTGGTGGTGGTTATACAATAGTTCCTGTTATCAGAGATGAGTTTGTAAAAAAAAATAAACTTATTACAGAAACAGATATGTTAAACATAATGGTTATCGCACAATCTGGACCTGGTCCTATGGCAATTAATACATCTATACTTACCGGCTATAAAATAAAAGGTTGGAAAGGCGCATTAACCTGTCTTTTGGCATCTATACTGCCTTGTATAATTATAATCACTATAATGTACTATATATATAATTTCATATCAGATAACAAGGTTGTAAAATCCGCATTCTTATGTATGAGTGGTGCTATAAGTGCAGTTTTATTTATAACTGTATATCAGATGGCACAAAAGGCTTTATCAGAGCATAAACTCTTCGGCGTCACTCTTATGATATCAGCTTTTCTCGTATCATATTTCACTAAGATAAATACTATTTTTATAATAATAATTGCAGGTTTAATAGGCCTTGTTACATTTTCATTATTCAAGGAGGATAAGATTAAATGATATCCCAACTAATTAATTTATATCTTACATTTTTAAAAATAGGATCCTTTGCCTTTGGTGGAGGATATGCGGTATTACCACTTATTCAGAGATATGTAGTAACAGAACAAAAGTGGCTTACAATAAAGGATCTAACCAATCTGGTATCACTATCCCAAATTACTCCTGGTCCAATAGGTATAAACTCCGCTACCTTCATTGGAACTAAGGTTGCTGGACTAACTGGTGCAATAATAGCTACCATAGCTGAGGTTACTCCTTGTTGTATACTTATGCTAATACTTGCACATTTTGTTTTTAGAGGAAAAAAAATTAGTTTCATTGATAAAATTCTACTTGGATTAAAACCTGTTATACCTGCCCTAATTCTTATAGCTGCAATAGATATGTTTAAATCATCTCTATTTTTAGGAAGTGACATTAAGATTATTGGTCTTATAGGATTTATTGTTGGTGGTATACTATTTATCTCAAAAAAAATAAGTATAATAAAAATAATAATGATTACAGCCTTTTTGGGATTTGTTTTGAATTTCATAATATAATCGAATATAAAACAAGTGCTTATCATATGCGATAGGCACTTGTTTTTTGTATAACTTATTCTTTTGTATATAACTTATTCTTTTGTATATAACTTATTCTTTTGGTATATTAACCCTGCTTATTTTTAGTTCTTCATCTAATAATGGTGTTAGCCCTCCACTTGCACCTGCCCAAACATACAAATACTGAACTCCAGTTTCTAAATCTGTAAGAACATATGTAGAAACTGAATTTCCAAAACCTGCTTCCTCAATATGAAATCTCTTTTCTCTATCTTTTTTTGAGAAATTTAGCATAGCAATCACCCTTTCAAAGTAAAAATCAATAAGATTAAAATATATTTCTTATTAACTTTATTATATTACAATTAAAGGTGAATTTCTAGTATATTTTGACATTTTTATAATTTTATTTTTATCAATAATTTTTTATAATTTTCAATTTATCTATGTGCGTAGTAATTATTTTTTAAATTTTTTTCTATAAAATCATCAAAGTAACCAAGGTACTGCTTTCTCTTTTTCTTCAGAGATTGACAGTGCCCATTATTATCTATTATATGTAGGCTTATATATTTTTTATTATTATTTGCAATTCTTATACTTTCTGTATAAGGTATCTTTGGATCTCCCTTTCCATGCATGATCAACATGGGTATTTTTAAATTTTTTACATACCCTCTAGGATCAACCTTATTTATATCAAGGCCTGCTATTTTTTCTTCCATCGATATTATAATTGGCATAAATGGAAAATTAGGTAAACCCGACCACTTTGATAAGTTGTTTTCTAAGTATTCCTTTAGATTCGAAAATGGACTGTCACATATGGCTCCTATGACACCATTTGGATTTTTACTTGCGACACATACAGTTGTAGAGGCTCCCATCGATATTCCATACAAAAAAATGGGCGATTTTGATTTCTTCTTAGCATATTTTATTGCATTCTTTAGATCCTGCTGCTCTCTATAACCAACAGTTACAATTTTTCCTTGAGATTGGCCTTCTCCAGAGAAATCAAATGTAAGGAAATTTCCTCCTAACCTATGTACTTCCTTCATCATATCGTATGCAGTTAATGAAGAACTTTCTCTATTACCTTTATATCCATGAGAATATACTACTGTGAACTTATTTTTTTCTGATGGAATATACCATCCTTTGATTTTATTTCCATCTGAATCAAAAGATATATCCTCATATTTCAATCCAATTTTTTTCATAGGATTAGACATAACCCTAGCTCTTTCTGGCATGATTAATTTCATACTTACAATATAGGATAATACTAATACACCAACAACTATTATCGTTGATATTAATATGCCTATCCCTATCAATTCCTTTTTCTTTTTGCTCATAAACTACCTTCCTTATTTATTTTGATATTCTAAATTATATCATCTTTTTTCTATAAGGTCCATAAAATTTATAAAAAAGCATCCTATAAATATATCTATTTTCCAGTGAATAAAATGTATTTATAGGATGTTATATAATATTTTACATTATGAATTTCATTTTTAATTTAATAAGCTAAGTATTTCTCAAATTTTATATATTGCATTTATACGTTTATTCAAATCTCTTTTTATACTTGGCTGTTTCCAGTTCTTCTTTTGAAAATACACCTTGTTTATAGTGTTTTCTACACAATGCTATATACTTATCATTTGCTCCTAATTCTATCTGTTCTCCTTCTCTTACAATTCCATTTTCATTGTATCTTGCATTACAGGTAGCTTTAGAGCCACACCAACATACGGTTTTAACCTCATTTATCTCATCTGCTATTGTAATCAATCTTTCAGAACCTTCAAATAGGTTATTTTTAAAATCTGCCCTTAATCCATAACACATAACAGGTATTGATAATTCATCAACTATATCAGATAAAAAATCAACCTCTTCCTTTGTTGCAAACTGAATTTCATCTACTATTATGCAATCGTATTTTTGTATTTCTTCCTTTGGATAATTTATAAAGTTAGAAAGTAATTCACATTCATTAGATAGACCTATCCTTGATTTTACTGTATGTTTTCCATATCTCAAATCTAGGTCTGGTTTTACTAATAATGCCTTTTTCATTCTCTCATGGTAATTATAGTGTACCATTAATGCGTTTGCTGTTTTTGAACTTCCCATTACCCCATAATAAAAATATAATTTTGCCATTTCAAACTCTCCTTTATAAGAAATATGCTACCAAGTATATGATAATTGTTCCTACTATCCATACTATTGTCATGTATATATCATCACCTGACTTGTCTTTTAGGAATCTATCCTTAAATTTATCATCGATTTGTTGTGAAAACTCCATGTTTGACAGTATTTTTTTGTAGTACATATATTCCCCATATACACCTGTAAGAAGATATAAAATATATGATGATATGTATATGCCTACTGTAATAGGACCTGTTAGATAGTATGCAAATATGCTCAATATAACTTGTAATCCTATAACAGATATTCCTGTAAATGTCATCCTCTTATATATAAGCCAATATGGTGCAAAAATACAGGCATATATATTGAAATTCGATTTATTTCCCTCATCAAATTTTTCAAATATCGCCTTGTAGTACTCATCATATTTTTTTCCTACTAATTCTTTAATTGATATTTTTCTATCGTTTTTTATCTTAGTAGGGACAGAGTTTTTCCCAAATAAACCCATAATTAATTCTCCTCTCATACGTATATCGCTATATTTTCTAAAAAATATAGCCTAATATAAAAATATATAGGCTATATTTGTTTTCTATTAAATTATACTATTAATTTGCTCTATTGTATACTATTTTTGGCATTAAGTTATCTTATAGAGTTATCTTTATTGATTTCATCTAAATCTAGTATTATAGTATTCTTTGAAACCTTTACGCTATTGTTATCATTTTTTTGTTCTTCAATTTTATTTTTTTCGGACTTAGCCCCTAAATCATCAGAATCGAGTTTATTACTATTTGTTTCATCTGTATTCTCAGACTCATTTTTATTGATTTCCAAAGAAGAATCATCATTTTTATATACATTAGAATCCTTATCTGTATCGATGTCTTTGCTAAGTTCAACCTCATTGGAATCTTTTTCTGTATTGATTTCTTTTTCAGATTCAATATAATCTAAATCCTTTTCTAAATTCGTAGTTTTATTAGCCTCATTCTTAGCTTCTAATTCTTCTTTTTTCTTCAGTTCAGCTAATCTTTCAACTTCCTTTATATCTTCTTCTGGAACTTTTGTTATGACGTACTTATTTTCAAGTATGTCCATAAATTCTTCTCCTGTAATTGTTTCATGTCTAAGAAGATATTGTGCTATTTCATCTAATTTTTCCCTATTTTCTCTCAATATATTTATAGCCTTGTCATGACATTCTTTAACTATCTTGACAACAGCCTTATCTATAAGAGTCGATGTATCTGGAGAGCAAGCTAATGATGTATCTCCACTTAAATATGCATTGTTTACTGTTTCTAGAGCAACCATACCGAAATCATCATCCATACCAAACCTCGTTATCATAGCTCTAGCTATCTTGGTAGCCATTTCTATATCATTTGATGCACCTGATGTTTTTACGTTAAATATAAGCTCCTCTGCAGCCCTACCTCCAGTGTATGTTTTAATCTTATCCAATGCTTCATCCTTAGTCATAAGTACTTTTTCAACCTCATCAACCTGCATTGTGTAACCTAAAGCTCCACTCGTTCTAGGAATTATGGTTATCTTGTGAACTGGTGCAGAGTGTTTTCCATTCGCTGCTACCAAGGCATGTCCAACTTCATGGTATGCAATTATTCTCTTTTCTTCCTCGCTTATAACCGCACCCTTTCTTTGATATCCAGCAATTACCGTTTCTACAGATTCTTCAAGATCTTCTTGAGATACCTTAGTTCTTTTCATCCTAACTGTTCTAAGTGCAGCTTCATTTACTATATTAGCCAATTCTGCTCCACTCGCCCCAGAAGTTGCTCTAGCAATTTGGTTATAGTCTATATTATCTTCCATCTGTATTCCCTTTGCGTGAACCTTTAGGATTTCTTCTCTACCTCTCAAGTCTGGAAGTTCAACTGGAACTCTTCTATCAAATCTACCTGGTCTCAATAAGGCTTTATCTAGTGACTCCGGTCTATTTGTAGCAGCCAATACTACTATGCCTATATCATTTTCAAAACCATCCATTTCACTTAAAAGCTGGTTAAGAGTTTGTTCTCTTTCATCATTTCCACCAAATTTTGCATCTCTTTTTTTACCTATAGCATCTATTTCGTCTATGAATATTATACTAGGTGCCTTTTCCTTAGCTTGTTTGAATAAATCTCTAACTCTAGAAGCACCCATACCTACAAACATTTCGACAAATTCAGATCCAGATATGGATAGGAATGGAACCCCAGCCTCTCCTGCAACGGCCTTTGCAAGCAGTGTTTTACCTGTACCTGGAGGTCCAACAAGAAGAGCACCCTTTGGCATTTTGGCTCCTATTTGAGCATATTTGTGAGGATTGTGTAGGTAGTCTACTATTTCTGTCAAAGCTTCTTTTGCTTCATCTTGTCCAGCTACATCGTTGAATTTAACACCTGTAGATTGGCTATACAATTTCGCATTGCTTTTTCCCATAGACATCATTGAACCTAATCCTCCACCCATTCTTTTTCCCATGCTATTTAATAGGAATTTTCCTATCATCCAGAATAAAAAGAATGGTAAAATCCATGTCATAATAAAGTATACTATTGGAGAATTTTCATTCGGTATAGTTTGTTTATACTTTGCTCCAGATTTTTCTAATTGATTTATAAGTTCAGGGTCGTTCATAACACCTGTTATATACTTATCCTTTTCCTGCTTACCTACACCGGTGAACATTATTTTTTTATCGTCTATAGTTACATTTCCAACTTCTTTTTTCTCAAGCATTTGTATAAATGTGCTATAATCTACTTCCTTAGATCTATTCCTCTCCATACTAGGTATGAATATACTGTTCAATAATAGGATAACTAATAATAAAACTCCATAAAACCACATAAAACCTGGACTTGGTTTTTTATTATTAGAATCATTTTGATTATTAGGATTCATCTCAATCACATCCTCTCGCTAATTTATATATTTTGTTTTAAGATATGATATAGTATCATCTATTATCCAATCCGGAGTGGAAGCACCTGCCGTTATCCCTACAGATTCGTAATTCGATAAATCATATGCATCCAATTCATCCTTTGTTTCAATTGATATAGTCTCTACTATTTCTCCACATATCTGTACTAATTTTTGGGTATTTGAACTGTGTCTACCACCAATAACTATTACTAAATTTACGTCCTTTGCTAGATCTCTTGCAGCATCCTGTCTTACTCTAGTCGCTGAACATATGGTATTTTCTATAGTTATGTCTAGTTTTAATCCTTCTAAATACCTCACTATATTTTTAAATACTTCTTCATTCATAGTTGTCTGAGATACTACAATATATTTTTTCTTAGGGTCAAAGCATACCTCTTTTACTTCTTCTAAAGTTTTAAATATCTTAGCACTATTATCACACCAACCATTTATTCCAACTACCTCTGGATGCTTACTATCTCCTAGCAATAATATCTCCACATTTTCTTCCCTTGATTTATGAACTATGTAATGAATTTTTTTCACAAAGGGACATGTAGTATCCACTATTTGTATATTTCTATTTTTGGCATCCTCATATACAGATTTAGACACCCCATGTGACCTTATTATTAGCTCTAATTCATTTTTTGAACTAATATCATTTATATCATCTACTACCTTTAATCCCATTTCCTCATATTTGCTAACAGCTTGTTTATTATGTATCAAAGGTCCTAATGAATAAATTTCTATATCTTGTTTTTTTTCTAATTCATCTTTTGCGATATTCATCGCTCTTTTTACTCCAAAGCAGTAACCTGCTCTATCTGCCAATACTATTTTTTTCATTTTAACACCTCTTTATCTTATAATACCCATATTTTCATTTTTTAATTAAAAATCTTACTTTTATTTTAAATTCAGAATCTATTAACTAATCAAGGTTGTAAATATTAAGATATTCGTAAAATAATAGGCTTACATAATAATTTACTCAGCATTATTGTAATTTTCTATGATATCGTCCATTATCAACTGAGCTATTTGTGGATATTCCTCTCTATCTACCTTTCTAGAATAATATTCGTCCAAGTCTACTCTCTCTCCTATAATTATTTTAACCTTAGAAAATATTCTGTAAGAGGTTACGATTGACATTGGAATTACATCTGCCTTTGTTTTAAGTGCAAATAACGCAACTCCTGGCTTTGCTGGCAAAAATTCATCCATCTTGCTTCTCGTCCCCTCTGGAAAAATACCTAATATGTTTTCATTTTTTATTTGAGTTATTATAGCCTTTATGGTTGATATACTTGGATTTTTTCTATCTATAGGTATTACATTTAATTTTTTTAATATGTTTTTTAACAGGAATATATCGAATAGCTCTTTTTTTGCAACAGGTACGATTGATCTACCCTTTAATGCTATCATCATAAATATTGGATCTAAAAAACTTTTATGATTTGCTGCTATTATTATCCTTCCACTATTTGGTATATTATCTAATCCGATAACTTCTATCCTAAATAATATCTTTCCTAGACATCTCAATATAAATACTATAAACCTATAAAAATAATTATTTTCCTTCATCACTTTTCCCTCTAACCTTATTCACTATGATATCTACTACCTCATCTATAGTTTTATTAGTAGTATCTAATTCAAAGGCGTCATCTGCCTTTATCAATGGCGATACCTCTCTCGTTGAATCTATCAAATCTCTCCTTTTTATATCTTCAATAACTTCTTCCAGTGAGATATCTTCGCCTTTTTCTATAAGTTCTTTATACCTTCTATATCCTCTTTCTTCTGGAGTAGCTATTAAAAAAAACTTATGTTTTGAATCTGGAAAAATGCAAGTTCCCACATCTCTACCATCTAGGATTACATCACTTACCTTGCCTATTTCCCTTTGTTTATCCACAAGAATTTTTCTTACAGCTTCTATTTTAGCTACATTCGACACATTATTTGTTACTTCCTTGCTTCTTATTTCATCTTCCACTAGTTCACCATCTAGATATACTTTTCCATTCATAAAATCTATATCTGTATTCAAACATAGTCTAGATACATCTTTCTCATCTAGTGTGTTTATATTATTTTTTAAACATTTATAAGTAAGTGCCCTATACATAGCCCCTGTGTCTATATAATTAATATTTAATTTTTTTGCTACAATTTTTGATATTGTACTTTTTCCAGCTCCTGCTGGTCCATCAATTGCTATCACTATATTCATAATAACACCTCTTTTTTATTCATTCATATTTATGCTTCTTCCTGCTAATACTCCTGTTGAAAATGCTATTTGCAGGTTGTATCCCCCGGTTAGAGCATCTACATCTATCATCTCTCCTGCAAAATATATCCCTTCATCCAATTTAGATTCCATAGTATTTGGATTTATATTTTTTACATTAACTCCCCCTGAGGTTATAGTTGCTGTATCTATCTTTCCCAAGCTATTTATATCTAGTTGTATATTCTTTGTCAATAACAACAACTCATTAAAATCCTTCTTTGAAAAATTTGCAGCCTGTATAGTCTTAAAATCGGCAACAATGGATTTATTTTCTATTTCATCAGAAATGTTTTTTATGAAGTTTGTAGGAAATATTTTTTTTATATTTGATGTTACTGCCTTTTTAGATTCAAGCTTACATATAGAAAAAAATTCTTCCTCCGAAATTTCTGGAATCAAATCTAAACAGACCATATATTTCTTTATGTCTTTATTTATATATGAAGAAACTTTTAACGCTGCCGGACCTCCAATCCCTCTATGTGTAAATATAATTTCTCCTCTTATTCTTTTTATTAGTTTTTTTCTTCCTTTTGATGTATCAAAAATACTAAATTCTATGTTTTTAAAAGAAATACCCGGCATATTTTTTATCCATTTATCACTCAAATTAAAGGGTACTAATCCTGGCCTAGGTTCTATTATATCATACCCCTTTTTCCTAAGTATATCAAGCATACTTCCATCTGAGCCAGATTGAGGATAACTCAAACCTCCAGTTGAAATTATCACCTTATTAGCAGAAAACATTTCCGAATCTGTATATATTAGTTTTTTTTTCGGATCTATATCCAATACCTTAGTATCATAAAATATATCTATGTTATTCTTTTTTATCTGTCTTTCAAATGCTTCTATCAAATTTTGTGAGTTTTCACAACTAAGATATACTTTATTGTAATTTTCTTTTTCTACTTTATAGTCTAACCCTAGTTTTCTAATGTATGACTTCATATCTTCATTTGAAAAACCGTATAAGGCGGAATACAAAAATTTGCTATTTGTTACTATATTATCAAAAAAATCTCCTATATCGTCATTATTTGTGAAATTACACCTTCCTCCACCTGTCATCCTTAATTTTTTTCCAAGTGATGTTTGAGATTCCAAAATAACAATAGATATGTCTTTATTATTATCTCTAGCCTCTAATCCAGCCATGATTCCTGCTGGTCCAGCTCCTATAATCACCAAATCATATTCTAATATCATTTCTTCACCTATTATTCCAGTGCACTCTTTTTTGCATTTTCACCATTATTTTTATCCGCTTTTAGATGACTTGTATCATTCATCTTTACTATCATAGGACCTAATTTCCCATATTCTACTATATTCAAAGCTGTATTATACTGCTTTAGCCTATATATATTTTTTATGTCTGAATTTAAGAAGTTTAAAAGCATTACCTTTACAACAATAGCATGTGATATAAGTAATATATGCTTTCCTGAGTGTTTTTTATTCAATTCATCTATGAATTTACTAGATCTATCCTTTACTATTTTCAAGGATTCTCCACCTTGTATAATAGTTTCCTCTGGTCTATTTCTCCATGTATCATATTCTTTTGGATATTTTTCTTGTATGTCTTCAATTTTCATACCTTCCCATAATCCAAACCCCATCTCTCTTATTGCATCTGTCTTTGATATTGAAACATCCAATATATTCCCTATAATTTCTGCTGTTTCTACGGCTCTTCCCAAATCACTACAATATATATAATCGATTGGATAATTTGTCAATGCATGTGCTAAATCCTTCGCCTGCTCTCTCCCTAAATCTGTAAGTGGTGAATTACCATGACCTTGAGTTTGACCTAAGGTATTCCACACTGTTTGACCATGTCTTACCAAATAAAATGTATTCTTCATTTTATACCTCCTTTTTTCACTAAGAAAATAACCTAATATGTAAAACACATCAGGTTATTTCAAAACTTTATTCATAAATTTCAAATTCATCCCATATATTCTCTAATTCATTGAAATATTCTACTATGTCTTCTTTTTCTCTCATAGCTACACCTATAACAATTGCATTTGCAAGACTAAATGCAGGAACAAGAGAATCCACAAAAGAAACCATGTTGTTTTTTACTGTACATACCACATCTGCTATCTTTGATATAGGTGCATTCATGCTATCTGTCAATGCTATTACATTAGCACCCCTATCTTTTGCAAATTTTGCAACCTGGAAAGTCTTCTTTGAATATCTTGGGAAACTTACTGCTAATAAAAGATCCCCTTCAGTCATTTTAAGTAGTTGTTCTACTGGTTCACCCATGTCCATTCTTACAATTACAACATCTTTTAAAATGTAGTTCAAATAGTAACCAAGATATTTTGCAACATATATAGAGCTTCTAAGCCCCATAACATATACCTTTTTTGCATTTAACAACATATCAACACTCTTTTCATACGAACTTTGATCAAGTGTTTCTAAGGTCTCCTTTATATTATCTATATCCATTTTCAAGACGTTTTCTACAATTTGAGAATTGCTAGAAAAATCTACATTAGACATCTCCACTCTCTCAACAGTAGTAAGCTTTGTCTTTATAAGTTCTTGTAATGAATCCTGAAACTTTGGATAACCGGAAAAACCAAGTGCATTTGCGAATCTAACAACAGTTGATTCACTTACACCTACTGTCTCTCCTAATTTTGAAGCCGTCATAAATGCGACTTTTTGATAGTTTTCCATAGTATACTTGGCCAATAGTTTCTGACCCTTACTCATTCCTTTGTATTTTTCATTCATAAGCTTCATTAAGCCTTCATTCATGCCATCATTTATGCTATCATTCATAAGATACCCCTTACACGCTTTTTAATCATTTATTACTATTACATTATAACCTATAAAGAAAAATAATTCAATAATTATACCAGATAATACTATTGTCTAATAATTTTATTTCATTATTTTTATGTATGTATTGACTATTTATTTTTACGCTTTTCAATTATAAATAATTTTGGTGGCATATTAGACTGATTTATGAATTCGATTCTAGAAATATTATACTCTTTTTGATCTACATTTGAAAGAAATTTTTCTATATCTTTACATTCATCATCGCCTCCGATATGACCTCTATATGATGCAATAAAAATCCTGCCCCCATAGTTTAGTTTTTTCATTACTTTTTTTATTGCTTCTATTGTTGTTTTTGATTTAGTTACTATTTTATGATCTCCCTTGGGAAGATATCCAAGATTAAAAACACAACAATCTATCAACTTATCGACATATAAATCTATATTTTCATGTCCATCATTTATAATTATACTATTTTTTTCCAAATTGTATTCTTTAATCCTATTTATCGTTGTCTTTACCGCATCTTTTTGTATATCAAAACCATAGCCAACTCCACTATCTCCTACTAATTTTTTTAGATATACAAAGTCATTTCCATTTCCAAGTGTAGCATCTATAAAATTCATACCTTCTTTTAGCGTATTTGTCGCCGTAAATTTAATAATTTGGACCACATTATTGAAATATTCCATAATATCCTCCTTTTATACACCCTAATAATCTAAAAATACATTTTTAGAATTTGTATTTAAAATCCTCTGAGTCTAGATGTATCTCTATTTGAATTATTTCTAGTTTGAGTATGAAACATTATTCAATTATTACTTAAAATTATATTTATTTTATATATTTATTTTATATATTTTTTAGATAATCTACTTCCTCTTTTGTCAACATTCTATACTTGCCTACATCCAAATCACCAAGCCTAATTTTTCCTATTGATATCCTTCTTAGATTCATCACAGGATGATTTATAGCTTCAAACATTTTTCTAACCTGTCTATTCTTGCCTTCGTGTATTGTCAACATGCACACTGAATAATTTTTTTCATGATTTTCTTTTAATATTTTCAATTTCGCCTTTGATGTAACATAGTCTTCTATTTCTAAACCGTTTTGTATATCATGTGATTCTTTTTCGTTTAAAATCCCCTTTACAGATGCAAGATATGTCTTTTTAAACTCATGAGATGGATGAGTTATCTTATATGTCAAATCTCCATCATTAGTCATAAGTAATAATCCACTTGTTTCATAATCCAGTCTTCCAACAGGATAAACCCTCTCCTTTATTTCAGGTATAAGGTCCATAACGCTTTTTCTATCAAATTGATCCTTAGATGTAGTTATATATCCCTCTGGCTTGTTTAACATTATATACACCTTTTTTTCATCATTAATGGATATTACTCTTCCATCTACTTCTACAACGTCTTTTTTTTCATCTATTTTATATCCCAATTCATTTATTATATTTCCATTAACCTTAACCCTTCCTTGCAAAACTAACTCTTCAGCCTTTCTTCTAGATGCAATTCCAGAGTTTGCAATATACTTATTTATCCTCATATAATACCTCCTTTATTTATATTTCAAAATAGTACAATCATAAAGTAAAAAATGCTACCAAGGTGGTTTAAAATCCCTGATAACATTTACTTTCTCATGTAAAACTTATTTCATGACATTTTAACAGCTTTTCTTATTGATTTTGATTTTGTGATTGAGAATTATAGCTGTTTACATTATTTCTATATCTATATGTCCTTTTTCTGCCATATCCATTAGTCTGGTTATAGCGATTAGACTGTGTTTGATTAATTCCATTCGTATTGTTAACATCATTGTTTTGATTATTCTGAGTTGCAGAATTATCATTTTGTTCACTTTCTAATCCATTTAAACCATTCTTTCTTCCGTATTTATTTTTTCTCGTATAATTATTATATCCATATCCATAACTAGACTTATATATATCGTATGTTCTGTATTTATTCTTGTTCTCTTCTGCAGATTTTTTTGCATTTTCTTTTCTTACAATTTCAGCTCTATTTTGATTTTTCAACAACTCTTGAGCCTTATCCAACATATCCTCAGCCTGACTTCTGATTTTAGATGAACCAGAGTTGTCATTTATCAAATCTTGTAATTCCTTTACTTCTTGATCATAATATTTTCTGTCAGCATAGTATTGAGCTTTTTTCAATTTCATAGCTTGATAATACATTCCTCTAGCTTCTGAATTTGTGTCATCTTCTTCTATTACCTTAGATAAATTCGCCATAGCTTTATCGTACTCACCTTTTTCGATGAACTTTCTTGCACCCGTCATCAATTCACTAGATTCTGTTATTCCACATCCACTTAGAATAGATGCACTTATAATCATTACCAATGCTGTTGATAGAATCTTTTTTATCATAGTTTATGTTTTATACCTTTTAACACTAAGTATAAAACGCCCTCCTTTCTCATTACTATATGAACAACGTATCTTAATCATATATGAAAAATTTTAATATTCATTAAAATACCAATTACATTATATCATATTTACTATCTTCAATCAAACAAAAGCTATTTTCATACTTTCCGTCTTGTTAAAGCTAATGTTATAGCCCTTAGTATTGTTTTAATACCCACCATAACGCTGAATAGAACACTTTTGTTCTCGGTATCGTTAAAATACTCTCCTTTTTACTAAATAGAGTATTTATTCTCGGTATTGTTAAAATGTTCTTTATTTTGTTAAATAAAATACTTTTGTTCTAAATATTGTTAAAGTTTGTTTTATATATTATAATTATATAAAGTATTTTAAAATTTCACTCGGAGGTGGTTATAATGAAAAAAGTTATTGGAATATATAATGCAAATGGTGGTTTTGTAGGTGAATTAGAGTATATAGTTGGAAAGGTTTTAAAGGCGAGACATTGTTCACTTTGCGATATTACACATGGTTTGTCTATAAAAGGCAAGGATGAATGGATTGAACTTGTTAAAAGCTTCCCTATACCTGTTGAGACAAGACATCTAAATGAACTGGACGAAGATATTTATAATTTAGTAAAAGACAATGCACCTTGCATTGTTTATGTAGATGATAATGAATCAAAAATTATTCTTGATGAAAATGAATTAGATAGTTGTAATAAAGATCCAAAAATTTTATTCTCTCTTTTGAGGACAAAATTAAACCTATAGAATTATTTCTGTATAAGAACCTTATATCTGCATTTATTTTTTATTTGTCTGAATTATCTTATATTAAGTTAATTTAGAAGTAAGTGACTCGACAATTAAATTATAAGCGTTGGTTGTAATTTTCGCCTTCATTATCTTTTAACTTTGAAGGATTTTTTACAATCAACGCTATATGTTATAGAACAAAAATGCCTTTCTGAAATTATTGTGTTTTTTAACCTTGCTTTTAGGTCGGCAAATTTTAACATAATTAATCTATATCATCTATTGAATGAAAATATTATTCTTATCATTAATATGACTTCTAGAAATTAATGCTACATCTTTTACTATTCGAATTGGCTTTTTATATTTAACACTCATATTAGATGTGACAATATCCATTAATACATCCTTATCAGACTCATAAATGTATGCTTTTGCATTAGGATAAAGTTTTTCTACAATCAACTTTGATGTTTCAAATCGATCTAATCCAGCAATTCTTCGAGCTTTTGTCCCTTTATTTTCTATTTGTTTGTATACACCTTTATCTATTGTTTTATACCCACCAATTGCTAATATACTTGATTCACTATTTAATAAATCAAAATTATAATTTGGTATTTTATTTTTCCTAGTCAATAGTATTGGTATTTTATTTTCATATGCATATGGAGATATTGATGGTATATCATTAAAGTTTTCTCCACTCGCTAATATAAACTTATTATCCTTATTTATTAGTTTAGCTATTTTGTTAGAAGTTTCATACTTATCTACACCTGAACAATCGATTATTTTATATCCCTTAGAGACTAAGGCTTTCTTTACATTACTAGATATTACATTATTTCCAGATGTTATATAAATATTTTTTACTTTAAGTCGCTTTAATTCATCAACTAAATTGGGATTTAAGGTATTCTTATCAGATAACAATATCGGTGCATTTAAATACCCTGCGAGAGGTGCCGAACACAGTGCATCAGATACCCTATTTTTTCCAGCTAATACTACGTCATTACTTCTAGCAAAAGTCGCTTTAGATACCTCGATAGAATTTTTTACAGGAGTAGAAATATTATCTATACTTGGTCTGTAATTATTATTTATATCAATACTTATATTTTCAGTTGAATTTAATATTTTTACCAACTCACGATATACATTACTTCTTGTCTTATATGTATTGTATTTATGAGGATTCGTATTATCAATTATAGAAAATACATAATACCCATCATCAATAGAGTGATTTAAAAAACCTATCTTATATTTATCCGTTGATATAATAAAATCATACGTTTTTATTATATCATCACTTGTTTGATAATCATTTTTATATAAATTTATCTCCATGGCTACCTTATCTTGAACTTCTTTATCATTCAAATTATACTTAGCTCCTAAGAAATTACCAAAAGTAAATCTTTTGGATTGACTAATTGCTTTATATATATCTATATCTATTTTTTCAGATGCATAAATAGATGGTGAAACTGAAGCAATTATATTAGTAACCATAAACACTGTTAGTATCTTTTTCATTTTATCTCCTCCTAATCAGAAGTTCCATAGAATGTACTATTTCCGTAAAATTTAGGTCTTACATTAGGTCTTGTTTGTCTATAAGCCTCATCCACAGCTTTTAGAATTGGTCTTCTTCCATTTGCTTCTCTCCAAAATACTTTACCAAATTCATAAGCATCAGATTCATAAACACTATCAGACCATCCAATAAAAGCTCCCCAATTACTGTTTATTTTAAAAGTACTCGCCCAACCACTGTTTTCTCCAGTCGAACAAGCGTCCAAAAATACAAACCTCAATTTTAAGTTTGGATAATTTCTTCTCAAATAATCTCTATCCAAATAATAACCGTTAGTAGAAATCCTATCTGGAGAACCGTGAGAATCAACATATAACGCTCTAAATCCACTAGTAGTTATTGCACCCTCTATAGGAGAACTAATATTACCTGTCAATACATACTCGGGTAACATTGAATACCCTAGTCTTCTTAATCCATTATTTGCCATATTTAATGATTCTCTATAGTGTGAAAATCCATCGTATGCAAAAGCTTTTCCTTTATAACCTTTTACAACATCCTCTTTGACTACTTTTGAGTCTTCTGGGTTTATTACCACTTGTTTCCCATTTTTAAATTTAATAACATACCCTAATTTTACAATATCATTATCATCCTTATATACACCTAGTATAGAATTTTCTATATTAGTACTTTCTTCCTTTGAATATTTTAAGGCAATATTTTTTGCTTCATTCAAAGTAATACTTGGTTTTTTATATTCCACAGGATTGTGTACTTTAGTTAAACTAACTATATTTTCCTTATCTGGATCATAAACAACAGAATACGAATCATACTTATTAGTTATATTTCCTTTAATTACCTTATCAAAAGCATAAAATTTATTTCCCTCTCCATAATTTTCATCCAAATCGGTCAAAACATATCCTTTATCTTTCATAACAGCCTTAAACATATCTATACTACTTTCATTTCCTACAGTTCTATTTCTTATAGTAAAATCAGATTTAGGAACTTTATAAAAAAATGTATCCGCTTCAACTAAATCTCCATTTTCCGTAAAAGAGATATAAGAATTTCCATTATATATCATCTTATAATAGTCTTTATATCCACTTATACTGTTAGTATTAATAACTTTAAAAACCTTTTCCGATTTGCCATCATTTTTAATATTTAAAAACAATAAAAGAGAATTAGCTTTTTTTACAATGTCCGTTTTTTCATTTTCATTATTAATTTCTTGTACTTGTTCACCCTCTTTCAAAAACGATGACTCTTTATCATTCAATTCTTGAGCCAAACTTTTGTTCCCTAAAATAAAAACAAAAGCACAAATTACTACTAGTGACAACATTTTTAAATACTTCTTCATTAAAAAACCTCCTTTTACTATAAATTGCTTTTATTATATCATTATCATAAACAAAAGTCAATAAGAGAGGTTGATAGGGATAGTGTCAAGTTTTTATGGAGTTTTTTTCATCCTAATTGCCAAAATAATCGGGAGTTTGACACTTTGCGAAGCAAAAAACATATTCAAGAGCTTGAAAAAGCTTTATTTTTCGTTTTTTTTAGAAAAATATGGTAATTTATAGTTTTGTTGTGTAGTAGAACCAAAGTATATCGGCATAAGACTTATATCTGTCTTATGCCGATAATATTTTATATATAAATTTAGGGTTTTCTATTTATTATCTAAGTATTTTTCTCTTAGGTATTTATCTATTGATGCAGCTGCATCTCTTCCTGCACCCATAGCTGATATAACTGTTGCAGCACCTGTTACAGTATCTCCACCAGCATATACTCCTTCTAATGAAGTCAATCCATTTTCATCTGCAACTATACATTTTTTCTTGTTAACTTCTAATCCATCTGTTGTAGAAGCTATCAATGGATTTGGTCTTGTTCCTAATGACATTATTACCATGTCTACATCTAATACGAACTCTGAACCTTCAACTTCCACAGGTCTTCTTCTACCTGATTCATCCGGCTCACCTAATTCCATCTTAACACATACCATACCAACTACATTACCATTTTCATCAACCTTGATTTCTTTAGGGTTTGTAAGTAGGTTAAATATTATACCTTCTTCTTTAGCATGATGTACCTCTTCCACTCTAGCTGGAAGTTCTTCTTCACTTCTTCTGTAAACTATATGTGTCTGAGCCCCTAGACGCAATGCAGTTCTAGCAGCATCCATTGCAACATTTCCTCCACCTACTACTGCAACCCTCTTTCCTACCTTGATAGGAGTATCGTAATCGTCTAAGTATGCCTTCATTAAGTTTACTCTTGTTAGGAATTCATTAGCTGATAAAACTTCATTTGCATTTTCACCAGGTATTCCCATGAATGATGGAAGACCTGCTCCTGAACCGATGAATACAGCCTTGAATCCTTCATCTTCAAACATCTCTTGTATAGTTATAGTTCTACCTACTATAACGTTGTGTTCTATCTTTACTCCAAGTTTTTCGATTGAGTTAACCTCGTAATCAACTACTTCTGACTTAGGTAATCTAAACTCTGGTATACCGTAAGTTAAAACCCCACCTGACTTATGGAAGGCTTCAAATATAGTTACATCGTAACCCAATTTAGCTAAGTCACCTGCACAAGCCAACCCAGCTGGACCTGAACCTACAACTGCAACCTTTATTCCATTTTTTACAATTTCACCTGTCAAGTCTATCTGATTTTTTCTTGACCAGTCTGCAACAAATCTCTCTAACTTACCTATTGCAACTGCTTCGCCCTTGATACCTACAACGCACTTACCTTCACATTGGTGTTCCTGTGGACATACACGACCACATACTGCAGGAAGTGAACTACTCTTTGCAATTACCTTTGCTGCTTCTTCAAAATTCCCCTTCTTTACTTCTTCTATGAATTCAGGAATGCTAATTCTAACTGGACAGCCAGCAACACATCTAGGATTTTTACAGTTTAAGCATCTTAATGCTTCTTCCATAGCCTCCTCTTCATTGTATCCATAGCATACTTCCTCGAAATTAGTTGCTCTTACCTTTGCATCTTGCTCTCTTACTGGAACCTTTGGTTTAAACGCCATTAGTGTTTACCTCCTATTTTACAATTTGGACTTGAATGAGTTTTACCATCTTTATTTCTTAATATCTTTCTTCCTTCTTCAGTCTTGAACATACGTTGTCTGTTCATAGCCTCGTCAAAGTTTACTAACCATCCATCAAACTCTGGACCGTCTACACATGCAAACTTAATTTCATCACCTATCTGTACACGACAAGCACCACACATACCTGTACCATCAACCATGATTGTATTCAAAGATACAATAGTAGGTATGTTTAATTTCTTAGTAGTCATACAAGCAAACTTCATCATTATCATTGGCCCTATAACTATCGCCTGATCGTAAGTTTTTCCTTGATTATTTACCAAGTCATCTAATAGCATTGTTACATTTCCATGGAATCCATATGAACCATCATCTGTACACATGTATACATTTTTAGAAACTGCCTTCATCATATCTTCAAATATTATAATATCCTTATTTCTTGCACCTATTATAACATCTACATCAACACCGTGTTCATGCATCCATTTAACCTGTGGATAAACAGGAGCTGCACCAACACCACCTGCGATGAATATAATTTTTTTCTTTTTAAGTTCCTCTATATCTTCATGTATAAATTCACTTGGCTCGCCTAATGGTCCAACAAAGTCAGAAACTGTGTCTCCTACTTCAAGCTTGCTCAATCTTGTACTTGAATCACCCACTACCTGGAATACTATACTAACTGTACCTAACTAAGCCAGGTTCTTAGATTTTATTAACTTCAATCGTAACTTTGAAGTCGTTTAACACTTATGAGTGAAAAGTGCTAAACTTCTTATGCTTTCACATAAGAGTAGACTATATGTTCATCTAATAAAATATTTTATTCCTCTGAGAAAATCGTTTTCAAAGTTGTTAAATAAAACAAAACATCAATTAGATGTTGAATTTTTCTTCTATCTAAATATGGAGACATGTCTCAACCCATATCACATGATAGCTTTACCTTCCCAGTTTTCTGGTTATCTCTTTTTAAGAGGGTGGCGCAACCACCTAGTCGTTTGAGGTTTACCTTATTTTTAACAAACATACATACTTCTATTGCCTAGTTTTGATACAAATCTTATTGATATAAATTACTTTTCTTATTAAACCTATAATTTAACCAATCAAACCTTATTACATGTATGTATGCATAGATCATGATTCTATCCATAGTTAAAAACTTAGGTATTTCCCACATGAACACCCATAATATCTCTAATAAATCAAAATCTCATAGTTTCCTCTCGTCTTTTGACTACATAGGTTTTAGGGTTTCCCACGTTTTAACTCAAAGTACCTACATATCTCTATGTAAGCAAGGTAATCTAATGATAGCCTCTTTCTACATCGTAATCTGCAATAGTTAAAGGTATTCTTTCTCCTTTTTCATCTATGATGACAATTATAAATTGTCCTGGTTTTGCAGATTTTGCTACTCTAGGAGCTTCAATGTCCATTAAGTAGACAACATCATTTAGTTGTTTCTTCTCAACTATCTTATAGCTCATCACTATATCCGAATTTAGCATTTGCTAACATTTACCATAGGGCGTAACTCCCATAGCAATTCTAAATATTTTTTAGAATTCTTATACTTTCATATAAGCGTAGACTATATGTTTCCCATAACTAATAATAGTATCGAATTTTTCTTCTACCTAAATATGGAGACATGTCTCAACCCATATCACATGATAGCTTTACCTTCCCAGTTTTCTGGTTATCTCCTTTTAAGAGGGTGGCGCAACCACCTAGTCGTTTGAGGTTTGCCTTATCCTTGTTAGACTTAGGCACTTCCCACATGAACACCCATTCATTTACCCTTAGCATTTGTGCATAGGTCATCCGATTCTATTTTTCTGTTTTCACTACATTCACACCTACCGTTTCCAGTTATGTTTTAGTTAAAATCGGCTTTAGGGTTTCCCATGTTTTAAATCGAAGTACTTCAGATTCATTTTAAAACCTGAAGCAGGGTAATCTATATATAGATAGCCCCCTTATACCATATTAAAATTTTAATTTTAAGCGTATTATTTTCATGTTTTCTTCACAAAATAATATGACTGATTACATTATACACCATATCAGGAAAATATTGTATACTTTTTTTATTCAATTTTTTATTTCTTTTTTTAAAATAAAATATATGATATAATATAAATAAGTTAATTAATGTGTTTTAGGTGTTTTTCAACAACCCAAAAACTTTTAATTCTTAGTTTAATTTTTTAAATTAATTTCATAGGAGGTATAATATGAAAAGCTTAATATCAATCGATGATTTTATAAAATTGACAAAATCAGATGAAAAATACATCATTTTTGATTGCAGGTTCGATCTGCATGACAAAACATATGGAAGAAAATCTTATTTAAGCGGCCACATAGTAGGTGCTCATTTTATAGATGTCGAACATGATTTGACAGAATCAATATCAGAAAATGGCCATGGAGGTAGGCATCCCTACAAAAATCCTAGAACACTTCAAACTCTACTGCAAATTCACGGTATCACAAATGATACTACTATCATAGTCTATGATGACGGTGAGATGCAGGGAGCTGGTAGATTGGTATTTCAGCTTAGAAGCATAGGTCATAAAAAGGTTTATGCCCTTGACGGTGGTTTAACAGTTTACAAATCTAAGAATCTACCTATCGAGACTACAATAAATTTACCATCTTATAAACTGTACACAGATAATAACTACGAATTTTCAAAGCACTGTCCTATGTTTAAAAAAGGCCATAACGTATTCGATTGCAATAAGGACGATCAAGAAGATGGAAACTTTAGTATAAATGATTTAAGGGAAACTAATTCCGTTGAATCAAAGTACATAATCGATACTGACAATGATATGTTTGTAGATATGAATTACGTGAAATCAAAATTATATGATGAAAATACAGTAATTGTTGACTCACGTTCTCACAACAGATATAAAGGGGAAATTGAACCTATAGATAAGGTTGCAGGTCATATACCTAGCGCAAAATCATATTTTTATGAAGACGCACTCGATATAAAAAAATTATTAGATGGAGCTAATACTTCATTTAAAAACATTGATGTTTTAAATGAACATTTTAAAAACCTAAGAGATAAAAATGAGGTAATTATATACTGTGGTTCTGGAATATCACTGAATGTAAATGCTCTTGCCTTAGAAATGTGCGGTATAGATTTTAAAATTTATCCAGGAAGCTATTCAGATTGGATAAGCTATGATGAAAATGATATAAAAACTGGAGATGAATAATAATTATACCCTAAGTTTCTATTTTAATATTGCAATCTCTTATTTTTTAATGTAAAATTAGTATATGATTTTTTGTATTTTAAGAATATATTATATTTAATTACGAAATTATATTAAATATACAAGGAGGTTTACATGTCTTTTAAAGATAAAATTAACACTGGCTTAGAAAAATTTAAGACAGATAGGAAAATTAAAATCTATGTAGGTGTTGTATTGGTAGCAGTTATAGTCGTAGTATCAAGTGCGATTATAATAAAAAATATTGCTCATCAAGAAAAAGAAGAGCAAAAAATTGTCACTTACACAATACCAGAGAACGAAAAAATATTTATAAACGGACTTATAGTTCCTAAGGAAAGCAAGGCAATAATGCCACCAGCGAATGACCCAAATCCAGATATAAGGGTTTCTAATGGACAAAGCGTTAAGGCTGGAGATGTGCTTTATATTTCTAAAAATGAAGCCGCAATAGAAGAAATAAATGGCATTAAAAACCAGATTAGAAATCTTCTAAATGAAAGAAGGGTTTTAAAACCTGATGACCCTACTCTTCCATCTATAAATGCACAGATTTCAAATTTGAATACTAGTTTATCTGCAGCTAATGCAAAAGCCTATACAAAGGTTAAGGCTCCATTTAGCGGTAAGGTATTTCTAAATACAAGTCAAAATCGTGACAGCCAGGCAGCTGGAGCACTTATGACTGTTCAATCTACTGACTATGTTATGAATGGACAGATAAGTGAGCAGGATTTATCTAAATTGAAAAATGATATGACTGCTTCTATAACTATCCTTTCTACAGGAGATGCATTAAAAGGTAGAATAAGTTATATTTCAGATAGACCTGTTATATCATCTTCTGATAGTAATTCAAATACTGACTTATCGTTTTATAACATTGTATTTGCCCTTGATTCACAAGAAGGTATAGTAGATGGATACCACGCTCAGGCATCAATAGAAGTAAATACTGATAAGCATAGAGTTCCTACTTCTGCAATTGTAAACAATGGAAGTGAAGTTTATGTGTTTGCTGAGGTTGATGGATACTACAAGAAAGTAAATGTTGAGGTTATATCAGATTCAAATAACTACTCTATTGTATCTGGTGATCTTAAGGAAAATGAAATAATAGTTAAAAACCCTACTAATAAAATAAAAGAGGGAGATCCTATACCTAGTAACTCTCCTGTGTCACCAAGTTCTTCAAAAGATAAATCAAATAAGTAAGGAACACTAAGAAGGTGACTAATATGCAAATACGTTTAAGTAATGTGAATAAATATTATAAAGTAGGGAGAGAAAAAATTCACGTATTAAAAGATTTAAGTTTAGATATTGAATCTGGAGAGTTTCTTATGATAATGGGAAAATCTGGAAGTGGTAAAACTACTCTACTTAATATAATGGGATTTTTGGACAATTTAGACTCAGGTAAATTCTATTTTAACGGTAATGATGTAAGCATTCTTTCAGATAATGTAAGATCAGAATACAGAGCTAAAAATATTGGGTATGTATTTCAGCAATTCAATCTGATTGATACACTAAATATTTTTCAAAATATAGAAATACCTCTTATTTATTCTGGTGTTAGAGATAAGGAAAAAAGAAAAAGTCTTATTCTCAATCGCTTGAAGGAGGTTGGTTTGGAAGGTTATGAAAATAGCTTCCCTAACCATCTATCTGGTGGACAGCAGCAAAGAGTTGCTATAGCAAGAGCCTTGGTCAATAATCCAAAGGTTATTTTTGCTGATGAACCAACTGGAGCCTTGGATTCTGAAACAGGTGAAGAAATAATGAAACTTCTAAAGAGATTGAATGAAGAAGGTACGACTATTATAATGGTAACTCACGATATGGATATGACTCAATACGCATCGAGAGTTTTAAACCTTAAAGATGGTTGTTTTGTAAAGGGGGTTTAGTATGGTTACTTTAATAAAAAATTCCCTTGCAAATTTAAAGGGTCATAAACTTAGACTTATAATAGCTCTTATTTGGATAATTATAGGTATCACATCTGTAGTTTTTATAAATTCTGTTGGTAAGGGTATTACAGAATTATTCAAAACTAACTTTGAATCTATAAAGCCTAGAACTACTGTTATATATTATGAATATCCTAATGAAGGAAAAGATAAGTCTGGTATGTTGGCATACCAACCACCTATAATGAATTCGGATGTAGATATAATTCGAAGTATCGATGGAGTCTCTTCTGTTACTACATCTAATAAAAAACCATCTTTATTTGATTCATATGCAAATAAATTTGGTTATGATGTGGTCTTCTATGGAAAGAGTTCATACTCTACAATAGCGCCTTATGGTGAAGAAAAATATAAGATTTTAAAAGGTAGAGCTATAGAATCTAATGATGATGGTTCTCGTGTAATTGTGATACCATCAAAGTTATCTAATGAAATCTTCGGCAAGGATGTAGATCCTATTGGTAAAGGTGTAACTATAAAAGGACTTACATTTGAAGTTGTTGGTGTTTCAAATTCTAAGTTTTACTACGATAAAATCAACAAAAAATTTAAGAAGGTAGATGTATTCAATAGTGAATTTGATACTTCTATTGTTCCTCAATCTTCATATGATATCCTTACTGGTTCTAATTTAAAGACAGGGCCTATAAATTCACTTGAAATTGATGTTAAAGAAGGTGCTAATATCAGTAAGGTAAGCGAAAAGGTAGTAGAAACTCTAAAAGACCTTCATCCAAAGTTCAATGGTAATTATATGATACAGGATAGAAATACAATCCAGAAAAAGGTTGATGAATTTACTCATGGAATAGATAAATTCGTAAGCGTAATCACTGTCATTGCAATGATTGTAGGCGGTGTTGGTATAATGAATATAATGTATGTTTCTGTTATGGAAAGAACGAAAGAAATAGGTATAAGAAGAGCCTTAGGAGCAAAGTCTCATACAATACTAACTCAATTCTTGATAGAATCAGTTTTTATAACTTCTATTGGAGGCTTAATAGGTGTTGTAGTAGGATATGCTGTTACAATAAAATCTCAAGGTATACTTCCGTTCGTACCTATTCCAAGTTTTGAAGGTTTTATATATGCATTGATATGTATAGTGATAACAGGAATAATCTCAGGATTAGTACCAGCATATAGAGCTTCTAAAGTAGATCCTATAAAAGTTATTTATAAATAAAATTATAACTTCGTATTATCGAAAATTTATAGAAAAGATAGCATAATTAAACATATGCTATCTTTTTTGTTACTCATATTATTTTCATCTATATAGCTTTTTTATTACTCATGTTATTTTCATCTATATAGTTTTTTTATTATTTTATTTTTCATATTATTTTTATTACGATTACTCGCGTCATTCTTTTCATTATACATTTCTACAGATGTTTTTTAGCACGACTTACCATTTGTTTTATTACTCTTGTACATTTTGTGGTATAATAATACTTAAATATGTATTTGACTAATAGGAGGATAATATGAGTAGTATATTAATAAAAAATGGAAGAATAATAAATCCTGCAACAAAATTTGATAGAATATCAGATATTTTAATCAGAGATGGAAAAATAGACATGATTAGAGATAATATAGACTATGATTCTGAATATGAAATAAATGCCAGTGGAATGATAGTGTGCCCTGGTTTAATAGACATACATGTTCATTTCAGAGATCCTGGCTTTACACACAAAGAAGACATACTTACAGGAGCCAATGCTGCTGCAAAAGGAGGTTTTACAACAGTATTACTTATGGCAAACACAAATCCTAAGATAGATAATGTAGAATCTCTAAACTATGTAATGAACAAGGCTAAAGACGCTTGTATAAATATATTACAAGAGGCTGCTTTAACTTATGATTTCAAAGATGAAATAGTTGATATGAATGCCCTACATAAGGCTGGCTGTGCTGGATTTACGAATGATGGGGTCGCTGTTATGAACACAAAAGTTTTAAAAGAAGCAATGTTAAAAGCAAAAGAATTAGATACAATAATCGCACTCCATGAAGAAGACAATAACCTTATATCCACTCATGGAATAAATGACGGATGTATTGCAAAAAAGCTTGGTCTAGTCGGTGCACCTAGGGTTTCAGAAGATGTAATGGTTGCAAGAGATTGTATGCTAGCCCTTGAAACAGGTGCTACAATAGATATCCAACATATTAGTTCAAAAAATGCAGTCGACATAGTTAAATCTTCAAAAAAACTCGGTGCAAAAGTTATTGCTGAGGTTACTCCACATCACTTTACTCTAACTGAGGATGCAGTATTAGAATACTCTACTCTAGCTAAGATGAATCCACCACTTAGAACTGAAGATGATAGAAGAAGAATAATCGAAGGTTTGAGGGAAGATACTATAGAAATAATAGCTACAGACCATGCTCCCCATACAACAGAAGAAAAAAATGTCGATTTCAAAAAGGCTCCAAGTGGTATAATTGGTCTGGAAACGGCTCTTTCTCTAGCAATAACAGTATTATATAAAAAAGAAGGTTTTGATTTGATGCATATTATAAGCAAATTCACATCTAATCCTTCTAAGTACTATAAATTAAACAAAGGAGATATCTCAGAAGGAAAGATAGCAGACATATGCATATTTGATCCAAATGAAGAGTATACAGTGAATAACTTTTTATCAAAATCTTCAAATAGTCCTTTTATAGGTTGGAATTTATACGGAAAGGTAAAATACACAATTTGTAATGGTAAAATAGTATATGAAGACATAGAAAATAAAAAGAATCATTAATATTCTAGTTATTTCAGCTGAAATTATTAATTAGTATTCTAGGATTATTAATCCTGTTTATAATTTTGAAATATCTGTAAATCGACCATAAATGACTACTTTCCTTATTGTTAATATGAATATGAATTTAAGTTTGATAAACTAGATTTGATATTATAAAATTAAGGATTGTATGGTATTATGTTGTGGTCATTACAGATATTTTACAAAATTAAATGTATAAACTTTTTTGTAATAATTATGTTTTTTATAACTATTATATAAAGTATACCTATTGATTTTATTTAAAATATTTATTTTTATTGACCAATTACCTAATTATATATTAAGCAAATTATTACAATAATGTATTTTTAATAAATATCTATTTTATAAATCCATTGTTTATAGTAAAATATATATTGTAATATTAATCTAAAGGAGGCTATTATGAAAAATAATGGTAAGACTAAATCAAATTCTAGTCTTTCTATAAAGAAGATTCTATTGTTTCTAATCATTGTTTTATGTACTGTCGGTGGAATAGGATTGGTATATTCGTACAAGCAATCTCAACAGTTAATACAAAATGATGAACAGAAAAAAGCAGATTTTGCACAAGTTCTTAAAGAAAGCAAGGAAACAAACGAAATAATTGGACAGAAACCTGAATTCAAAAAAGTATATGGTGTGGATTCACAGAAGGTATGGAATGCCATGAATACATATGATTACAATAATGATGGCAAAAAAGAAGTTTTCTTAACATTCGATGATGGTCCATCTTTAACTAATACCCCTCATGTTCTTAAAATATTGCAGGATAATAATGTTAAAGGTACATTCTTCGTAATGGGTAAATCATTAAAGGTCGAAGGAGCACCTGCAATATTAAGAAAGGTATATGATGCTGGAATGGCAATAGGAAATCACTCTTATTCACATGATTACAAGCATTTATATCCTCATAGGGTTCTAAGTATGAATAATTTTCTATCTGATTTCAATTACAATGATACCCTTATAAAAAATGCTCTTGGTAAAAATTTCAAAACAAGGGTTATTAGATGTCCTGGTGGACAAATTTCATGGAAGAAAACTGAACCACTTACTCAGTATCTTATAAAAAATAATATGACATCTATGGATTGGAATGCTCTTAATGGAGATGCAGAAGGTCCTAAAAAGAATGCGGAACAGTTGTATCAAGAGGCGATAAAAACTAGTCATAATAAGAATTTAGTCGTTTTATTGATGCACGATACCTATGGTAAAGAAGAAACTGTTAAGGCTTTAGATAAAATAATAAAATACTTCAAGCAAAACGGTTATAGTTTTAAGACTCTAGTTTAGTACTATAATTTTAATAAAAAAGCTGTTGATTTATATCCTAGTGATATAATCAACAGCTTTTATATTTACTTCATAAGCATCACTAAATTAAGTATATGTACAGTGAATTTATTTATACATACTAAATTTTATGACGCTTACTTTAATTCTTTTCTTTAATAAAATATACCGACATCACTGTAATTTATATTTTCTCATTATTAAAAATTATGATTACAGTATTAAATCATATAAATTTTATTTATATCATTCTACTCTGTTTATCGATATTTTCAGTAAAACAACTACTCTGATTAGTGGCAATCACAATCGCTTCCACAGTCACATCCACAACCGCAGCCTTCTTCATGAGCATCGATCAATGCCTTATCTTCTAAATACTGCTCTACCATTACTTCATATGTTGGAAGATTTTCTTCACCGTCTACTTCAGTCATTCTAGTGTCAGTATACATCATCATATCACCATTTGTGATTATCATTCTGTCAACACCTGTAACCTCTTCTATTAACTTGCATTTTTCTGTACATACAGCTATGACTTCTTCTGTCATCTCTATATCATCATCTAAACAGCTTATTGTCAATAATGGAGCAAATAGACCATCTTCATCTTCATATGTAACTGTCAAGTCTATGCTACCTTCTACTCCCTCTTCATACTCATCTAATGGTGTATCAAATTCCACCATATCTTCTGGAACACCTAATTCCTCTATTAAATAAGATGCTACTCTTTCTTGTACTAATCTTTTTGACATTATTTTTCCTCCTAATTTTATCTATGATATATAAATTATACCATTGAATTTTTTTCAAGTCCATATGGTATTTACTTATATTTTGTTATATTATAGCCATTTCATAGTTTTATATCTACTCAAATACTGTTCAAACTAGATATTTTATATGTTTTTTCTGCTTAAATATTGTATAATTAAATGTTTCGTATTGTTGTATCTGCTTTAGTATTATACAACCTGGATATTTTACATATCAGCTGTCAATTTAATTATTCTTAAAATTACATCTCTAGATTTTTTCATATCATCTAGACACGCAAATTCATATTGTCCATGGAAATTTTCACCACCAACAAATATATTTGGACACATAAGCCCCATATATGTTATCTTAGATCCATCTGTACCACCTCTTATAGGCTTTATATCCGGTTCTATATTTAGTGATTCCATAGCTTCCTTAGCTATGTTTACACTTCTCATATCTTTTTTTATTAAATCGCCCATATTATAATATTGATCGAATAAATCATACTCTACAATATTACCATAGATTTCATTTATTTTTTTTGCTACAGATACAGCAAAATCCTTTCTCGCCTCAAATTTTTCTCTGTCGTGGTCTCTTATTATATATTTTAGAACTGCTTTTTCAACACTTCCCTCTATATCCATCAACATATAAAAACCTTCATATCCTTCTGTTTTTTCAGGAACTTCATCCTTAGGGAACATAGATATAATTTCCCCTGCAACTAGGTTTGCATTTATCATCTGCCCCTTCGCTGTACCGGGATGAACTGAAACTCCTTCAATAGTATACTTTATTTGAGCTGCATTGAAGCTTTCGTATTCTAACTCTCCAATCGGACCTGCATCTAGGGTATATGCGAAATCACAGTTAAAATCTTTTACATCAAAATTATCCGCACCTCTTCCAATTTCTTCATCTGGACCAAAGGCAATTCTTATTTCTCCATGTTTGATTTCATCATGTTCTAGTAGGTATTGCATCGCATCTATTATTTCTGATACACCTGCCTTATCATCTGCACCTAGAAGTGTTTTTCCATCAGTCGTAATCAATGTCTTTCCAACATAATTTTTTAAGTTAGGGAATAATTTTTCACTCATTACAATATTTTCTTCTTCATTTAAAACTATGTCTCCTCCAGGATAATTTTCAATTACTTTTGGGTTTATTCCTATAGAATTAAAATCTGCAGTATCTACGTGAGCTATAAAGCCTACTTTAGGAACATCCTTTTCCATATTACTAGGCAGTGTTGCTGTTACAAACCATCCATCAGTTATATGTACATCTGATAGTCCCATTTCCTTTAATTCTGACTCCAACATTTTTAAAAAAACTTCCTGTTCAACTGTAGATGGCAAAGATGATGAATTTTCATCAGATCTTGTATTGATCTTTGCATATCTTATAAACCTTTCTAAAATTGATTCTTTCATAGTTTCCTCCTTTTAACAGTCAATAATTTCTAATATTCGTTTGGCTGTTTCCTCTTCATTAAAATTCATTATTTCATAATCATACTCACTAGGTAAGTTATAGTTGATATCATAGTAATTTTCCATTAATTCTCTTATTACCTTTTGGTAATCACCATAATTTATGTCTTCTATCATACCATCAATCTTCCTTTTTGAAATATGATTAGTTAATAATCCAAGTCTCTCTATTAATTCTTTATCTGTATTATTTACATAGTCCTCTAATATATTTTTTACCCTATGTTCTATAGGTGAATCTATTAAAATTGTTTTACTTGAGGATATTTTTTTGTACATATACTCTGGCATCACTATTCTTCCTATTCTTTTACTTTCACCTTCTGTAAAAAATATACCATCCTGATCTGACTTCAATTTATGGTAAACTAGTGATTCAAACATCTTTTGAGAATTCTGACTTCCTAAACCTACATCTCCCAATAATGAACCCCTATGATTTGCATATCCTTCCAAATCCAATACCAATTTTCCCATATCCTCAAGTTTTTTCAAAATCTTAGTTTTGCCACATCCTGTTTTTCCGCTGAGTACTACAAACCTTGCCCTATCTATTATCATAGGCAAATTTTCATTTATATACTTTCTATATTCTTTATATCCACCTTTTAGCTTATATATATTAAATCCCATTGACTTCATTATATAAAAAACAGATTTACTTCTATATCCACCTCTTGCACAAAATATTACAACATTGTCGTATTGATTATACAAATTTTCTATATCTAAGTATATCTGTGGAAGTTTTTGGCTACCTACTTTTATTCCTAATCTTTTTGCCTTCTTAACATCTTCTTGTACATATATTCTTCCTATTTCTGCTCTTTCATCTTCAGTCATTATAGGAATATTAATTGAATTTGGAATTGTACTTTCCAAAAATTCTTCTCTTGTTCTTACATCAACTAATACTGTACTTCCTTTTAGGCTTCCCTCTTCTATTTCTTTGTAAGAAATTTCTCCGTACATACATCCTCTCCATTTCTCTTTCTAATACACTACTTCATCATACCTATATTATAACACATAAAAAAATTTAATAATATATTTTGTTAGATATTATCACTAAATTGCGTAAATATTATTCCAAATTACTATAATTCCCCCTATATTTAGGCGTCATTACAACCGTAATTTAATATAGTTAGACTTTATATTTCGATAATTTCAAAAAAAAAAAGGGCAAATATGCCCTTTTTCATTTATTACAATATCATCTCTTTTTTCGTCAAATAGTACAATATTTACAATTTTAGGTTGAATGATATAGTACTTACAATTCTAGAATGATGGTATTATAGCACCCTTATACTTTTCTTCTATAAATTTCTTCACCTCTGGAGAAGTAATAGCTTCATCTAATGCCTTGATCTTTGGAGAATTCTTCTCATCAGGTCTTATAACTATAACATTTGAATATGGAGAATCCTTTGATTCCAAAGCCAATGAGTCCTTCACTGGATTTAATTTTCCTTGAAGAGCGTAATTAGAATTTATAACTGCTGCATCTACATCCTTTAATGTTGCCGGTAACTGTTCAGCGGCTAATTCTTTAATTTCTACCTTCTTAGGATTAGATGTTATGTCATTCTTTGTTAATAACTTCTTATCAGCCACTTTGATTATCCCTTCTTTATCTAAGAGTTTTAGTGCTCTTGATTCATTTGTAGGGTCATTAGGAACTGATATTACTGCTCCATCTTTCAATTTCTTTAAGTCCTTAACCTTATCTGAGTATATACCCATAGGCTCAACATGAACTTTTACAGTAGGTATCAGATCTGTATGATTCTTTGCATTGTATTCTTCTAAATACGGTATATGTTGGTAGTAATTCGCATCCAAAGATTTGTCAGATAATGCCTTATTTGGTAAAATGTAATCATTGAATACCTTAACTTCTAACTTATATCCCTTTTTCGCTAACAATGGTTTTACAACATCATTTAATATTTCAGCATGAGGATTTGCAGTTGCTCCAACAACTATTACCTTATCTGATTTATCATTTGTCGATGCGCTATCTTTGTCTGTTTTCCCACATGCACTCAGTCCTAATCCCAATATGGCAACTGCTGCCAATGTTAATAATTTTTTTGCTTTCATAAATATAATTCCTCCTAAATTGTTGTAATTGTTAATTAATTTTATATAATTATTCTAATATTACCCTAAAAATAAATTTTTAGTCATCTTTTTTTAAAAAATATTTTTATGATACATCTACATCGATGATGTACCATAAAAATATTAATAGAAACTGTTATCTAAATCATTGTATATGAGATTTGTGAATTTCTCCCAGATAAATTACTTTTATAAAATTATATATATTTATAAAATTTCTCATCTAGGATTTTGTTTATAATTCTTATCTAAGTTTTTTGTATATATAGTCTCCTATTCCTTGTATTACCTGAACTACTACTACCAATATAACTACTGTATATATCATTACATTATTATCGAATTGTTGATAACCATACATAAGAGCCACATTACCAAGACCACCAGCCCCTACTGCACCTGCCATTGCAGAATATCCTAAAATAGTTATTATAGCAATAGTAACAGCAGTTATTATAGAAGGTATTGCCTCTTTAAACATTACCTTGAATATAATTTGCATATTAGTTGCACCAAATGACTTCGCAGCTTCTATAAGACCTTTGTCTACTTCATCTAAGGCACTTTCTATAAGTCTTGCTAAAAAAGGTGCTGATCCAACAGTTATAGGTACTATTGCTGCCGTTTCACCTATACTTGTTCCCACTATCGCCCTTGTAATAGGTATCATTGCAAAAATAAGTATCATGAACGGAAAACTTCTAACAATATTTACTATTAACCCCAAGGTATAGTTTACGGCCTTATTTGGCTTTAAACCATCAGGTTTTGTAACTACAAGTATAATTGCCATTATAAGTCCCATTATAGTCGCTATGAATGTAGGTACTAATGTCATATACAGAGTTTGTACTATGGCATCTGGTAGTAAATTATGTATATAATCATTCAAACTCATTTATTTCACCTCCTGCCATCTTATTCCTTTTGATTCTAAGAAATTAGTAACATCGTCCTTGCTATTTTCTGGTATATTAATTACTAATGAACCAAGTATATTCTCTCTAAATTTTTCTAGTTTACCGAAAACTATAGATACATCTATATCCAATTGTCTTGCCATCGATGTTATTATAGGTTCTTCAGATTTGTCATTTGTAAAAAACAATCTGATATTTGTACCATTTGGTAGTACAACATCTTCTTCTCCCAATAATTTTCTCAACGCTGGTGGAGTATTTAAGAAGATTTCTTCTGTTCCATCAAGTTCCAATACTTGACCCCCATCCATTATTGCAGTTCTAGTACAGATTTGTTTTATAACCTCCATCTGATGTGTAACTATAACTATTGTTATTCCAAGCTTTTGATTTATTTCTTGCAATAAATTTAATATAGATGTCGTCGTGTTTGGATCTAGAGCTGATGTAGCCTCATCACACAACAATACACTAGGGTTCATGGTCAAGGCTCTAGCTATTGCCACTCTCTGCTTCTGACCTCCACTTAAATTTCTTGGTTTTTCATTTTTTTTATCCAAAATACCTACTAAGTCTAACAATTCTTCTACTCTATTCTTTATTTCTTCCTTAGTATATCCATGACATTGCATAGGTAGGGCTACATTCTCATACACTGTTTTTCTTTCTAATAAAGAAAAATGTTGAAATATCATTCCTAAATCTTTTCTAAGTTCTCTCAATTCACATTCATTTAATTTTCCTACATTTTTTCCATCTACAAGAATTTCACCTTCCTGGAATTGTTCCAATCTATTTATACATCTCAATATTGTAGATTTTCCTGCTCCACTATGACCTATTATTCCAAAAATTTCACCTTGTTCTATATTAAAACTTACATTTTTTAGAACCTTTGTGTCTCCATAAAATTTGCTTACATTTTTTATCTCTATCAATAATTCCACTCCTTTCTTTTTTGTTGATATAATAAAAAATGTCTAAGTAAATACTCAGACATGGATTATTTACTCATCTCTCAGCCAAAGCTGCTGGATTTAGCACCTTGATTTCTCAGGTTGCCGGGTTTCTAAGGGCCAGTCCCTCCACCACTCTTGATAAGGTTTATTAAGTTGTTATATATATAATAATATCATTTAAACAATTTGTCAAGCATATTTTATATTGTATGAACAAGTTTTTATAAACATAGGTGTTTATTATACAGAATTAATAAGGATTTCATACGGTTATAAAGTTGATACACAAATCTGTATTATAACTGGACTCATCTATGTCATTTGATATTGCTAAACATATACATATCATCAACAAAGAAGTTTTCATTATATATAAAACATTAAATTTGTATCTAGAATATGCCTAAATATATTTTTGCTAGCATATACAGACTATACAATATCATTATTCCAACCAATACTAGTTTAGATATGTCAAAAATAACACCGCTTCTAGAATATACCATCATACCCTTTAAATTTTTAGATTTACCTTGACTTATCAATAAAGATTTATATGAACCATATCCTATCATAAGGAGTCCTACTATTGTAACGGAATACTTGGAAAATGGTACGACTAAATACGTAGCATAAAATATTATCAAAAATCCAATACCTATCATAAAAATAGTATCAAAAAATGTTTTTCTCCTTACATCTTCTTTTTCCTCAACCTTTTGAGTTTCTGTTTTTGTTTTATAATACTGATTAATTTTTTTCTTTTTCTTTTTTGATTTACTCTTTTTTGCCATTTTATTCTCCATAAATTATATTTATACCTGAATAGGTATTCTAAAAAATATAACGTTGATAATAACAAAAGTTATCATCAACGCTATATGAATATTATAACTGATTAATTTTATTTTTCTGATTTAGATTTTACGAATAATCCCAATACAGCCAAAACAACTACAGGAACTACCCAGAAGAATCCAAATTGATGACCTGGCCAAGTATTCATAAACTTAGCTGCATTCACTAAGAATTTTACGTTCTTTAATGCTGCTATTGAACCAAGCTGTGATATTATACCTAATATTAAAGCTCCCCATATAGCAAATCTGAACACGTTATTATTCTTAATTACATCATTTAATAATCCAAGGAAGATATATGTAACTACAGCTGGATAAATCATTCCCAATATAGGTGCTGCTATCTGTATGATCTGGTCAACACCAAAGTTTGATACAACAGCTGAAAATACAGATACAACAACAACTGTAACTGTGTATTTTACCTTTCCATTTGATAATTCTTCAAAATAATTTCCACAAGCAGTAGTAAGACCTATAGCTGTTGTTAGACATGCAAGAGCAACTATTATAGCTACTATTACCTTTCCTGTGCTTCCTAATATTGCATTAGTTATATAAACAACTAATCCTGTTCTCTCTGCGTCTGCTCCGAACTGAGAAGATACGCTAGCACCTAAGTATGTCAAACCACCATACACTATAGCCATTCCTAAGAACGCAACTATACCAGCCATTATAGTAGCCTTAACCATTGATGACTTGTCAGTATATCCCTTTTGTGCAACAGATGAGATTATTATACCAGCAAATATACATGCTGCCATACCATCCATTGTCTGATATCCATCAAATATACCTTCTATTATTGAACTTGGAACTAAAACTCTATCTATTGGGTGTCCTATTGGTACTACAATACCTTTTACGATTAATACAATTAAACATATCAATAATGCCGGTGTTAAAAATGCTCCTACTATATCAACAACCTTTGATGGTCTTATAGTTAGCAATAGTGTAATAGCAAAGAATACTATTGAGAATATAATCGGATTTATGCTATTTCCTAATGTTGGAACTATACCTATTTCAAATGTAGTAGCAGCTGTTCTAGGTATTGCTAGGAATGGTCCTATACATAGAATCATTGCAGTACCTATAAGTATTCCTACTCCTGTACCTGCTCTCGTGAATAATTTTTTCATATCTCCATTAGTTCTTGTAAGTGCTATAACACCAAGTAGTGCCAAACCACCATCTGCAAACAAGAATGCCAAGAAACCTTGATACCATTCCTGTCCTGTTATAACTCCAAGATACGGTGGGAAAATAAGGTTTCCTGCACCGAAGAACATTGCAAATAGAGCGAATCCAATCACAATTATGTCTTTAAATTTTATACTCATAATTTTTCCTCCTTTTCTGAATTTTTTAGACAACCAATTATAAGTTCAACTATATTATATCTTTAATTTTCTGTATTGTCAAAACAATTTTTTTTGACGAAAAAATAATATTAATCGAAAAGAAGCATATAATTAATATATCTCATTTTATTCTAGTTTTTTCTTATTATTATAAAAAAAAATACTTCTTTATCTATAAAATATTTTTTTATTTATTTTTACTTATTTTTATTTATAGATAATTTGTATTTTTTAGACGTTAAATAACAACTTTTCTTTATATTTATGTGCATTTGTTATTTTTGTTTTAGACAAGTAAAAAGCCTAGATAAGAATTTATCTAGGCTTTTTGAATATTATTATTTTATTATTATATTTTCACCGTCTGTATCTATTACTATCCTGTCTCCTTCTGATATGTTTCCGGCTATAATCCTTTTTGCAATCTGTGTTTCTAACGTATTAGTAATGTATCTTTTCAACGGTCTAGCACCATATACAGAGTCATAGCCTATATCTACAATCTTGTCCTTTGCCTCATTTGTGATATCAAGTTCAATGTTTTTTTCTTGAAGTCTTTTTACTACCTTCTTCATAAATATATCAATTATCTTCTTTATTTCTTCTTTTTGTAAAGGCTTAAACATTATTATATTGTCGACCCTATTCAAAAACTCTGGCTTAAATCTAGACTTCATCAGATTATTTATACCCTCTTCAACCTCTTCTGTAATAACGCCATTTGATTCGAGTAAAATCTCACTTCCTATGTTAGATGTCATTATTATAAGTGTGTTTTTAAAGTCTACAGTCTTACCCTTATTGTCAGTTAATCTTCCATCATCAAGTATTTGTAAGAACATATTGAATACATCGCTATGTGCCTTTTCAATTTCATCAAATAATATTACAGAATACGGATTTCTTCTTACAGCCTCTGTCAAATATCCACCTTCTTCATATCCAACATATCCAGGAGGTGGTCCTACAAGTCTAGAAACACTGTGTTTTTCCATATATTCAGACATATCTATTCTTATTATATTATCTTCACTATCGAATAATTCTTTAGCTAATGTCTTTGCCAACTCTGTCTTACCTACACCTGTTGGTCCCAAGAAAATAAATGATCCTATAGGTTTGTTTTCATCGCCAAGACCTGCCCTTGTTCTAATTATGGCATCGCTTACTGCTGTAACAGCTTCATCCTGGCCTATTACCCTCTCATGCAGCTTTACTTCTAGATTTAACAACTTATCTTTTTCTGATTCTACAAGTTTTGTAACAGGTATTTTTGTCCATCTAGATATTATCTCACATATTTCGTTTTCTGTCACTTCTTCCTTTAATAGAGTATTTGTGCCATCGTGATTTTTCGCCTTTTCTTCATACAATCTCAATTGCTCTTCTAATGCAGGTATTTCTCCAAATTTTACTTCTGCAGCCTTATTAAAATCGTACTCTCTTTCGTATTTTTCAGCTCTACCCTTTGCATCGTCAAGTTTTTCTTTTATCAGTTTTATATCCATTATCTTAGCTTTTTCTGCTTCATATCTAGATGTCAAAATGTCATTTTCATCTTTTAATTCAGCTAGTTCAGCCTCTAACTCTTCCAATCTTTCCCTTGACTTATCATCTTTTTCCTTGTTCAAAGCCTCTTTTTCTATTTCAAGTGTATACAATTTTCTTCTTACAACATCTAGTTCTGTAGGTATTGAGTCTATTTCACTTCTTATCATTGCACCAGCCTCATCTATCAAGTCAATAGCCTTATCTGGCAAAAATCTGTCTTGAATGTATCTATCTGACAACCTTGCAGCAGCTACTATAGCATTATCATGAATTCTTACACCATGATGAATTTCAAATCTTTCCTTAAGCCCTCTCAATATAGATATAGTATCGTCAACTGAAGGTTCATTTACTATTACAGGTTGGAATCTTCTTTCAAGAGCCTTGTCCTTTTCTATATATTTTCTGTATTCATCAAATGTTGTAGCCCCTATACAGTTTAGTTCACCTCTTGCCAGCATAGGTTTAATAAGATTTCCTGCATCCATAGAACCTTCTGTTTTTCCTGCCCCAACTATTGTATGAATTTCATCGATGAACAATATTATCCTTCCATTAGAACTAGAAACTTCTTTTAAAACAGCTTTTAATCTCTCTTCAAATTCACCTCTAAACTTTGCTCCTGCAATTAATGCCCCCATGTCAAGTGAGAATATAGTCTTATTTTTTAAACCTTCAGGAACGTCACCCTTTACAATTCTTTGAACTAAGCCTTCAACTATAGCAGTCTTACCTACACCCGGCTCTCCAATTAAAACTGGATTATTCTTTGTTCTTCTAGACAATATTCTAATTGCCCTACGAATCTCTTCATCTCTTCCAATAACAGGATCTAATTTATTTTCTTTTGCTAATTTTACCAAATCCGTACCATACTTAGAAAGTGCATCATATGTTCCCTCAGGATCATTTGTATCTACCCTTTGATTACCTCTTACTTGATTTAGTACATTTAAAAAGTCTTGCTTATTAAATCCATATTTATCAAATATCTTACCTATGGTACTATTTTTTTCTAAATCAAATATTGCTAAAATTACGTGCTCAACACTTATATAAGAATCACCAAACTCCTTAGATATCTCCTCTGCCTTTACGAGAACAGAATTAATTTGTCTAGTTGCAACTACTCCCTGTGAATTTGCTCCACTTCCTGTAACCTTTGGTAGCTTCTTCAATTCCAATTCTATAGAATGTTTCAATGATTCATAACTTATATTCATTTTATCTATAATACTTGGTATCAAACCGTCTTCTTGATTTATCAATGAATATACTAAATGTATAACATCCACCTGCTGATTATTATTTTTAACTGCCTCTGCAAAGGCATCATTTAATGCATTTTGTACTCTCAATGTCATCTTATTTACGTCCATATTTATCTCTCCTTTTCTTCATTACAAACTATTATATTTTATCTAAAATCTATTTTTTATAAAGTTTATTATCAAGTAAGTAACCTTCAAATTATTTATCACTTAGAATTATAGATCTTCTCAAATCAATTATGCTATCTAATAAATTTTCACCTTTACTAGGTTCAAAACTTAGATTCAATTTAAAGGTTTTATCGAAATTAAAAAAGTCAAAACTTTTATTTGACAATGGCATCAAATACAAGTCTTCATCTATCACCCTTTTTTCTCCGACTTTTATATATCTACATTTTCTTATAAACTCATCATTATAATCTAGATAATATACATTGTCCAATGCTTGATAACTATATTTAGCAACGTTATTAAATACCTTTATCAATTGAGCATTTACGAATTCATACATACTATCATCGCTATAAATTGATATTTCATCGTATATATATTCACCAAAGAATGGATGTACGTTTTTTCTTAATTTTACAACATAATTTTTGGGTATGCTTATTTCTAATCTCCAATAATTTGTATTTGATTTTTCTAGTATTATCACATCATCATTTCTTCTTGATGAATCAAATTCTTGAATAGAGCATAAGAAATTATTTATATTAAACATATCTATACTATCTTCAAAAAACGTATCAAACCATCTCATGACTTCCCTGTCAAATCTAAAACTCATAATACAACCTTCTTTCCTATATATTTTCTTCATCTTTTAGAATAATCGCTGTATTCCTTTATCAACTTATCTCTTTCATACTTAGATCCCTTATACGAAATTAATGGATTTATCATATATACTCCATTTCTAATTTTAATCATAAAGTCATTTTTATAATATTCTCCAAATAAAACAGATAGTCCTGTTTTTGGGTAGGATAGAATTTCTGATAGTTCATCTAGGCTATTGAATATTTTATTATCCTTGTCCATAATACTTATAAGCATTATAGGGATCAAATTCTTTTTTGTACTTATATCTCCCATCGATTTTATGTAATTTTTTGGAGATATATTTAAAAACCTATTTTTCTCTTCCTTAAAATCTACAGCCCTACTTTCTGTATAATTAGGTCTATCAATTTTGTATGATTTTTTAAAATCTCTATCTATCATCTACTTCCCCCCTTTGCTACAACTCAATAATACTCCCATTTAAATCCATTGTCAACACTCACAAAGTCACTTATTTATCTTTTTTATAAATTTTTATTTATCTTTTTGATAAATTTATTTTCTATAATTCATTCTTTTCATCTCTTTTCTATAAAATTTTGTATAAAATTATTATTTTTTTATTACTAATCCTCATCTTTATTATCTAAATAACAATCCTAATCTTATATATTTATTTTGATTACTAAATAATTAGTGGTATAATTCAACTTACCTAATTTGTATATGAATCTACCTTAGATTATGGTTTTCCAAAGTTTTTTAGATTTATTTATGTTTTTATGATATAATTATATGTACGAATTATAAATGATAGGATGTGAATTGTTTGCTTACAAAAGAAAAAAAAATACCTATGGAGAAAAAAATCATATCTGTACTGGGATCTACAGGCTCTATAGGAACTCAAACTCTAGATATATGCAGAAAAAATATGGATTTATACTGTATCGAGGGTATTACAACTAATAAAAATATCAAACTTCTTATTCAACAAATTATAGAATTTATGCCAAAAAAGGTATGTATTTTCGATTATAACTCTTATAAAGAATTCATATATATATATTCTAATATATTGGGAGATAATAACAAAATCTCTAATATAGAAGATAAGAGTTTTTCCATTGAATTAGAAAGATTGATTTCAGATGAAGATATGAGATTTTACAGAGATTTAAAATCTTCAAAAACTCTTCCTACTATAGAGGTTTATCATGGATTAGATGGCTTGATTGAGATTTCTAAGTCTAAAAATATAGATATCTTAGTTACAGCTGTTGTTGGTATGATAGGCTTATTGCCTACTATAGAAGCAATAAAAAATTCTACTACTATTGCCCTTGCAAATAAGGAAACTTTAGTTACAGCAGGTGAAATTGTAATGTCTGAAGCAAAAAAATACAATGCGCAAATAATACCTGTTGATAGCGAACATAGTGCTATTTTTCAATGTATGAATGGAGATTATTCAACTGAAATTGATAAAATTTTACTTACTGCGTCAGGTGGACCATTTAGGGGTAAGAAAAGAGAAGAGCTTATAAACATAACAAAAAACGAAGCATTAAAACACCCTAATTGGTCAATGGGACAAAAAATAACTATTGATTCTTCTACATTGATGAATAAGGGATTGGAGGTTATAGAGGCTAGATGGTTATTTGATGTAGAACCAGAAGATATAGTTGTTCACGTTCATCCACAAAGTATTGTACATTCTATGGTTCAGTATAAGGATTCAAGTATAATAGCTCAACTAGGATGTCCTGATATGAGGGTTCCAATACAATACGCCCTTACATACCCAAAAAGAATGGAGGGAGATTTTGAAAAACTTGACCTGTTCAAAATTTCTACCCTAACATTTGAAAAACCAGATCTTGAAACCTTCCCATGCCTAGGATTAGCATATAGAGCACTTAGAGAAGGTGGAACTTCTCCTGCTGTTTTAAATGCAGCTAACGAGGTTTTGGTAGAGAAATTTCTAAAAGATGAAATAGGTTTCTATGATATACCTAAATATATAGAAATTGCAATCAATAAACATGAATTTATAGAAAAACCAAATTTAAACGAGATAATTGATGCTGATAAGTGGACTCGAGGCTTTATAAAATCTTTATTTTAACTTGAGTAACATTTTTACTACAAATAAAACTGTTGGTTTATGGATTTCCTTTAATAATCCAAATACATTACAGAAGGAGGATGTTGTTATATAGTTTATCAAACTATATTGTATGAACAACTAAATATGATATGACTATTATAGCTGCTTTACTCATGTTTGGATTTATAATATTCATACATGAATTAGGACATTTTTATTTTGCAAAGAGAGCTGGAGTTACAATACACGAGTTTTCCATCGGTATGGGGCCAAAGATTTTTAATAAGGAAAAAAATGGAACAGTATATAGCCTGAGAATATTTCCGATTGGAGGCTATGTTGCAATGGAAGGTGAGGATTCTGATTCTAATGATCCAAATTCATTTGGAAACAAGACTCTATGGCAGAGATTTCTATCTATAGTAGCGGGACCTGCAGCAAATATTATACTATGTGTAGTTTTGTTAATACCATTTTTCATGGTTATGGGATCACCTTCTACTACCTTATCTAGGGTTATGCCTAATTCTCCATCTTACGAAGCTGGAATAAGACCAGATGATAAGATATTATCCATAGATGGAACAAAGGTAGACTCCTTTGATAAGTTGACAAAGATAGTATCTAATAGCAATGGAAAAGAGTTGTCTATTGTCTATGATAGAAAAGGCGACCAAAAAACAGTTACTGTAAAGCCTAGATTGAATGCAGATAAATACATAATTGGTGTAGTACCGAAGTACGAAAAAAATCCTGTAAATGCTTTTTCAGAAGCATTTAAGACTACATATAACCTAACTGTTGGTATGGTAGATTTTTTTGCTAAATTATTTACAGGACGACTTCATAAAAATGTAATCAATTCACTTGCAGGACCTGTAGGTGTTATAAATATATTCTCTGCATCTGCTAAGTACGGTGTAATGAATATGATATATTTCACTGCAATAATTAGTTTAAACATCGGTATTGTCAATCTTCTTCCACTTCCTGCCTTAGACGGATGGAGAATACTAATGCTTATAATAGAATTTATAAGACGTGGAAAAAAATTACCTTCTAAAATTGAAGGTTATATAAATGGTGGTGGTTTGATACTGCTATTAACGTTTATGATATTTTTAACTTACAAAGATATACTTAGAATTTTTGTAAAATAATACATAGGAGGAATGGTTTGAGTTACAAAAGAAAAAAAACTAGAGTAGTAAATGTAGGTGGATTGTTGATAGGTGGAGACAATCCGATATCTGTACAATCTATGACTAATACAGATACGAGGGATGCAAATGCTACTATTAAACAAATAAAAAGACTTGAAGACGTTGGATGCGACCTTGTTCGTATAGCGGTTTTAGATATGGAGGCGTGTAAGAACATATCTAAGATAAAAAAATCTATTAATATACCTCTTGTAGCAGATATACATTTTGATTATAGACTTGCATTGGAGGCAATAAATCAAGGTGTAGATGCTATAAGAATCAATCCTGGAAACATAGGAAGTATTGAAAAAACTAAAATGGTAGTAAATGCCTGCAAGGAAAAAAACATTCCTATTAGAATAGGTGTTAATGGAGGATCTTTAGAAAAAAGATTGATAGACAAATACGGTTCTACTTCTCCAGAGGCTATGGTTGAATCAGCACTTGAGCATGTAAAAATACTTGAAGACTTGGATTTTTACGATATAGTAATATCGTTAAAAAGTTCTGATATTCTTAAATCAGTAGAAGCCTATAGACTTATATCTGAGAAATGTGACTATCCTCTACATTTAGGAATTACGGAATCTGGCGGTATTAAAAAAGGTACTATAAAATCTTCAATTGGGGTAGGTTCTTTATTGGTAGATGGAATTGGAGATACAATCAGAATTTCTTTAACTGGAGACCCAGTTGAGGAAATAAATGTTGGTAAAGAAATACTAAGAAGTATAGGCCTATTGAATGATAAGATAAAAATTGTATCTTGTCCAACCTGTGGTAGATGTCAAATTGACTTAATCAATCTAGCAAATACAGTGGAATCAAAAATAGAACATATAGAAAAAGATATCACAGTAGCAATCATGGGATGTGCTGTAAACGGTCCAGGAGAAGCTAAGGAAGCAGATATAGGCATCGCAGGAGGAAAAGGAGAAGGTCTATTATTTAAAAACGGAAAAATAGTAAAAAAGGTATCACAAGAAGATATAGTAGACACCTTATTAGAAGAAATCGACAAATTATAAAAGACTAATAGAGTATAAAAATCTATATTGGGTTTAATATTGACACCTAAAAAACCACAATCATCAAAAATGATGACTGTGGTTTTTTTTAAATAAAATAACGAATGAATATATCAAATACAAAGTATACAAATGGAGCAACTAATATTACGCTATCGAATCTATCTAAAACTCCACCATGCCCCGGTATTATTCTTCCAAAATCCTTAATTCCAACATATCTCTTTATAGAAGATGCTGTCAAATCTCCTAATTGAGCTATTATACTTCCAATCAATCCTAGTATTATCGATATAAATAGTGGTATTTTAAATATCAACCCAAAAATTATAGTCAATATCAAACACGATACCATTCCTCCTATACTTCCCTCTATAGTTTTCTTAGGGCTTATCAAAGGTAATAGCTTTCTTCTTCCAAATTGTCGTCCGATAAAGTATGCAAATATATCTGTTGAAAAAGATATCAAAAATACCAACCATACATACTTATCTCCATTTGGTATCGTATCTATAATCAATATAATATATTCTAAAAAAATACATATATATCCTATTCCAGCGAATGTAATACAAATATCAATAGGTGTATTTTTATTGTTCAATACAAAAAAAGTAGATATTATAAATAATGCAAACAAAAATGATGCTACTATAGATATCTTCCAGCCAAATGCATTCGATAATAACAAAAATACTGCATATATATAGCCAATAGTCTTAATTGGCTTATAATCTATTGCCTCAAATGCCAAATAAAATTCATGTAATGCTATTATCATCAATAAAACCCCACCTATATACAAAGGTAATCCTTTTAAAACTAATAAAATCAACAATGGTAGCATTATTAATGACGAAATTAATCTCTCCTTCATAAATACCTCCTACTTTATTCCACCGTATCTTCTATCTCTGTTCTGATATGAAAATACAGCTTTTTGTAATTCTTTTTCATCAAAATCCGGCCAATGAACATCTGTATAATAGAATTCTGAATATGCAACCTCCCATAATAGAAAATTACTCAATCTCTGTTCACCACTTGTTCTAATGACCAAATCAGGATCTGGTTGATTCGATGTATCTAAATTATTCTTAATTATTTTTTCATCTATAGAATCAATACCCATATCACCATTTTTTACTAATGAAGATATTTTTTTCACAGCATTTATAATATCTGTTCTCCCACCATAATTAAGAGCTAGGCTCAATGTCAATCCTGTATTATCTTTAGTTTCCTCCTTTGATTTTTCTAATTCATCTATGCAGGGTTTAGGTAACTTATATATATCTCCTATAGTAGTTATTCGCACATTATTCTTATCTAGCTCCCTCAATTCCTTCCTTAGATAGGTAACTAATAACTTCATCAATGCACTAACCTCTTCTTGTGGTCTCTTCCAATTTTCTGTAGAAAATGCATACAAGGTCAAATATTTTATACCTAATCTTTGAGCTTCTTTTACAACTTTTCTTATTGTTTCGACCCCAGCCTTGTGTCCATATGTTCTAGGCATCATCCTCGATTTTGCCCACCTTCCATTTCCATCCATTATTATCGCTATATGTTTTGGAATATTTTCTAAATCTATATCATAATATATATTTTCCATCATACTACACTCTATCCTTTCAGTTTAATTATCTAACTTACTACTTTATTATAACATATTTGTCTATTAATTTGTATAAAACTATGACAATGAATGTAATAATATAAAAATAGCGTTGAAGGCAAGTGTTTTTAAGATTATAAACACTACCGTCAACGCTATTAATTGTATTTTTAAGTACCTTATACTTCCATTAGGTCCTTTTCTTTTTCACTTGTTAGCTTTTCTATAAGCTTTACATACTTGTCTGTCATCTTTTGAACTTCTTCAGTTGCCTTCTTTGCATCATCTTCTGTAAGTTCTCCAGCCTTTTCTAATTTCTTTATTTCATCGTTAGCATCTCTTCTCTCATTTCTTATTCTTACCTTGAATGTTTCAGATGCCTTAGATACCTTCTTAGCTAATTCTTTTCTTCTCTCTTCTGTCAATTGAGGAACCACTATTCTTATAACTGAACCATCATTTGATGGAGCTATTCCTAGATCTGATTCTGCTATTGCCTTTTCTATTCCATGCATACTTGACTTATCCCATGGAGTTATTGTCAATATTCTACCTTCTGATACAGCAACCGCTGCCATCTGATTGATTGGAGTCAATGTACCATAATAATCAACTCTTATCTTATCTAACATAGATGGATTTGCTCTTCCAGCTCTTATAGTTCCATATTCAAACTTCATAGCCTCAATAGTTTTTTCCATTTGTTCTTCTAACTTTACATGTACGTCTAATTTCATAAATACCCCCGATAATTTTATTCTACAGTTGTTCCTATGTCTGCACCATAAACAACTTTTATTATATTTTCTGTTGAAAGTTCAAACACCTTTATAGTTATCTTATTGTCCATACATAAAGATGTTGCAGTTGAATCCATTACTTTAAGCTCTCTATTTATAACTTCTAAATAACTTAAGTTAGTAAATTTCTTTGCATCCGGATTAGTTTTTGGATCTTTGTCATATACTGCATCGACATTTTTAGCTAATAATATTACATCTGCTTCCATTTCTGCAGCTCTTAATGCAGCTGTTGTATCTGTAGAGAAATAAGGATTTCCAGTTCCTGCTCCAAATATTACTACCCTACCTTTTTCAAGATGTCTTACGGCTCTTCTTCTTATATATGGTTCAGCTACCTGTCTCATTTCTATACCAGTCTGTACTCTAGTAGCAACTCCTACAGATTCTAAGGAATCTTGTAAAGCCATTGCATTCATTACAGTTGCCAACATTCCAATATAATCTGCTGTAGTCCTATCCATACCTTTGCTAGTTCTTCCTCTCCAGAAGTTTCCACCACCTACAACTACTGCAACTTCCACGCCAACATCATTTAATTCTTTTATACCTAATGATATATTGTGTACTACATCATTGTTTATTCCAAAACCTGTACCACCAGATAAAGCTTCTCCACTTATCTTTAGCAACACTCTTTTATAAATAGGCTCGCTCATAATAAATCTCCTTTTTCTATATGTTTTCTCTATTTATTATACCATAAAAACCAGTCTTTCAATATTATTTTTGTGAAATTTATCTTAAAAAAGAGAACACAGAGTGCTCTCTTTATATTATTATATTATTACTTCATTTGTTTTGCTACTTCGTCAGCAAAGTTTTCTTCCTTCTTCTCTATACCTTCACCAACTTCATATCTAACCATTCTAGATACCTTTATTTCGCTTCCAACTTCCTTAGCTACATTTTCAACTAATTTTCCTATTGTAACTTCTGAATCTTTTACGAAAACTTGATCTAGTAGACAAACTTCTTTTAATTCCTTGTTTAATCTACCAACAACCATCTTTTCAACTATATTAGCTGGTTTTCCTTCGTTAAGAGCCTGCTGAGTTAATATTTCTTTTTCGTGAGCTAAATACTCAGGATCAACATCATCTCTTGATATATACTTTGGATTCATAGCTGCTATCTGCATAGCTATATCCTTTCCTAAAGATAATACCTTCTCATCATTTGAATCAGTGTCAAGTTCAACTAAAACACCTATCTTTCCACCACCGTGGATGTATCCTGCAACCTTACCATTTGAAGATATCTTCTCAAATCTTCTTATATCAAGCTTTTCTCCTATTGTAGCTATTCTATCGTTTAGTACAGCCTGTAGATCCTTACCTTCTTTATGGTTTGCCTGTAATAACTCTGCAACGTCCTTAGAATCACCTTCTAAAGCCATTTCAGCTACATCTGTTACAAATACCTTGAAATCATCATTCTTAGCAACGAAATCTGTCTCAGAGTTTACTTCTACTATTGCAGCAACCTTTCCATCTTCTGTTGTCTTTATAGTTACCAAACCTTCTGCAGCAACTCTATCTGCCTTCTTAGCAGCCTTTGAAAGACCTTTTTCTCTTAGTATATCTACGGCTCTTTCCATATTTCCTTCAGCTTCTGTAAGTGCCTTCTTACAATCCATCATTCCAGCACCTGTTGCTTCTCTTAATTCTTTTACCATCTGTGCAGTTACAGCCATTGTAAAATTCCTCCTAGTTTTGTTATTGATATTTTGGGGATAATCCCTTTAGACATAAGTCTTTATTTAGAAAAAGGTAAGGGCAATGCCCTTACCATAAAAGCTTTACATATTCAATGCTTGAATTAATTTTTACTAAAAATTAATTACATTTCTTCTGTAGCATCTTCAGTTTCAACTTCTTCTACAACTTCTTCTTCTACAGTTACATCATCTAAACCTTGTCTAGCTTCGATTACAGCAGTAGCCATTGCTCCAGTTATTAACTTTACAGCTCTTATCGCATCATCATTAGCTGGTATTGGATAATCTATTTCATCTGGATCACAGTTTGTATCAACTGTTCCGATTACTGGTATACCTAATCTATGAGCTTCCTGTATAGCTATGTTTTCTTTTCTTGGATCAACTACGAATAATGCAGCTGGTAATTCTGGCATATCCTTTATACCACCTAGGAACTTCTCTAGCTTATCCTTTTCAGCTCTAAGCTTTATAACTTCCTTCTTTGGTAGTACATCAAATGTACCATCTTCTTCCATAGCTTCTAATTCTCTAAGCTTCTGTATTCTTGTCTTTATTGTCTTATGGTTAGTCAACATTCCTCCTAACCATCTTTCGTTTACGAAATACATTCCACATCTTTCAGCTTCTTCTTTTATAGCTTCTTGAGCCTGCTTCTTAGTACCAACAAATAGTATTGGCTTTCCAGTAGATGCTATTTCAAACATAAACTTATATGCTTCATCTACCTTCTTAACTGTTTTCTGTAGGTCGATTATATATATTCCATTTCTCTCTGTGAATATAAACTTCGCCATCTTTGGGTTCCATCTTCTAGTCTGATGACCGAAGTGAACACCAGCTTCTAGTAACTGTTTCATTGAAATTACTGACATTAAATTTTCCTCCTTGGTTTTCTTCCTCCAACACGCTCTACTCCCTAAAAAACCTATGTGGCACCTTTTAAGGATCCCGTTGTTGTGTTTGATTTATTAAGTCTATTTAAGACCTTCTACATTTTATCATCCAGCATAACTTTTGTCAATATATTTTCATGAATTCATATAATTTTTTATATGAATTTTTCATTGAAATTACAAACAGTGTAATTTACAAGTATATCAACACAATTCAGCCTTTTTTTATTTCTTAACTATCTATCCAGCAATATTTCATGTATCATATACATAGTTTTACAATAATGACGTAGCCACAACACCTATTATGATAACTATCAAGAATATAATTATTATAGCCTTATTGCTTTTATTTTTCTTTACGGGTTTGGCGCTACTGTTATTATTTTTTTTATTTCTATTTACTTCTACCTGTATATCCTTTAAGAACATCTGATTTGTCTTATAAAAATCCTGTGGGTCTATCCTTCCAGTTTTATCCAATATAGACTCTAATTGTGGTTTTTTTTCACTTTCCTCATCTATCTTCGTTATTTTTGATGTCTTGTACATAAAGTTGCTCAGACTCATCAATACTTCATCATAGTTTTTATAACAAATCTTATCGTTTCTTTCTAATAACTTCTTTATTATCTCTACAAACTCTTGATTTTTATCACTTGTATTTACGTTCGTCCAAATTATTCCTCTATTTATAGCCCTTATAAGCTGTTTTTCTGTATTTGCTTCACTAAATGGAAACTTTTTAAATACAGATTCATACAGTATTACACCAAGACTATACAAATCGGTTTTTATATCTGTAAAGTCTACCGATAACTGAGATGGAGATAGGTACTTTAAGTTACCAGAACACCTTATATTAGTCCCCTTATTAGCTTCTGTAATTCCAAAATCTGCAATCTTGATATTATACTTTTCATCTACAAGTATGTCTTCTGGCTTCAATGAACCATGGTTTTTTCCGATTTTTTTATATGCAGATAGAGCTTTTACTGTCTGAGTCGCTATTCTTATCAATGCTTCAAGATGAAGGTAAGCACCTTTATTCAATGTAGATAAAGAAACTCCATTAAAATTTTCATATACTATATAGTAAAGTAAATTATCTGTTGTTCTGTGAACACCGACATCTACTATATTTAAAATATATGGATTCATTAATTCTGATATTATCATACTCTCATCTATCAAATTTGGAATAAAATCTAGACTTATATATCTATTATTTTCTATGATCTTGATTTTTACATTGACTTTTTTTTCAGAATCATAAGCATTATACAATTTATTTTCTTCAATATATACAGGCCTATCCGTAATTTCATATCTATTCCCAATAAAAATCACTTTTTTTAGCCCCTTTCATATAAATACTGTCCTAACTGTTACCTTTTATTTTACCACACATAAGAACATTTATCCACATTTTATGAAAAATATATGTATATTTTTTTGAATTAACAATTATATATATGCATACCAACATGAAAATTATGTAGTGTGATATCCTCTTAAATATGGTATAATTATTAATATCTAGGTTTTACCTATGTTTTCAACTATATTTAGGATTGGAGGTTTTCTTTTGAGCAATAGCAACAATACAAATAATAAAAACAATAAAACTATTAATTTTGCTGAAAAAAAGAGGGCTATTTACAATAAAAAACATCAAAGTAGCGAACAAAAAAATATCAAAAATGATAATAAAGCTATTAAATATGATTTAAATAAGATGAGGGAACAGATTAACCAAAAAACTAAAAACTCAAAATACGATTACAAGTACTCATACCTAGTTAAATACATATATTTATCTGCAATTTTAGTTTTTTCAATACTCTTAATCGCAAAAATTGTTACCTCATTCACTGATAATAGCACTAAGGTTTCAATCCCCAATAAATTTGTATCTGAAACCTATGTATTAAGCGAATCTGAAAGTTCTTACTACAAGGATTTTGTAACAAAATATCTGAATACCTATGTTAAATCGAATGGTGGTTTAGATGTAAATACTACGGATATACATAAAAATGATAAATATGTATTCGTTACCGGTTATTTTACATATCCAGAAGAAAAAAATAAGATATATTTTGATGCTACAATGAAAAATAAGGATGATATGCTTTCATTGATAATAAATGGAGTTGACATCACAAAGAAATAATTTAATATATAAAACGGCATTTTTTATAATAATAAAAAATGCCGTTTTTGTATGTTTGTTTTTTATAATCGTTAAATTTATATTGTATATGAAAAATACATAGCTAAAACACCTATTGCTATTCCCAATAAATTAAGATATTTTGTTTTACTAAAGTCTCTTTTTATTATAAATAATGTTATTATAGATATGACAACTGCTGCTATACCTAAATAAAATCCCTGTATTAAACCAAGATTTGACCTCAATATCGATAAAAGACCTAATATTAATATATATACCCCAACAATATTTCTAACAATATAATTATTTACACCTCTACCTTTTCCCGCTATCATGGAGTATGCAGCGATTAGGGATATAATAATTAGTATAATCAATCCTATTTTAGACATTTTTTATAGCTATCCAATTATATAGGTAGCCTTCCCCCTTTTCTATTCCCATTTTTTCAATATATACATAATAAATTTTTTTTAATAAAAAGTCAATCTCTTTTTTTTCTAGGGATTGAGCCTGGACAAAATATGAATTTCCTCCACCTTTTATTTTTGTATCCGATGCTATGTTTTTATAATCCTCAGACAAGTTTATATAACTAGAATTCATCTCTTTCGGAGCCTGTGCTAAAAAATAATATCTTCCACCTTCATTGTACATTGCAAAAAATATTATATTTTTATTTTCTACAACCCTATTTACAACTTCTTTGGCAATCCATCCATCAATACTGCCTAAATCCATAGAAACTACTTTTTCATTCACGTCTTTTAACTCCTTGTCTATGAATATATCTATATATCTATTCAAGACTAAGTCTCTTTCTCTGTAGAATTGATCCTTTTTTTCCTCTAAATTTTTAATTGCTTTTTCTATTGTTTCAGGATTGGAATTAAATTTTTTTTGAATATTTGAAAATACTCTATCGTTTTTTAACAGATAATCTACTGCTCTTTTCCCAGCTAAAAACTCTATCCTTGTAGCCCCTTTATTTCTATAAAATTTCTTTATTTTTATAATTCCTATATCCTTTAATTCCTTTACATGCACACCACAACAAGCATTTACATCTATACCCTTTATCTCAAGTATTCTAATATCTTCATCGGTTTTAGGAAGAGGCCTTCTAGTATGCACATCCTCTTTACATCCATCATATATATAAGTGTTTATCTGTATATTTTGAGATATCAAATAATTAGCTTCTTCCTCTATCGTCATTATCTCTTCATCTGTAAATTCACCTTCGATATCTAATTGTGTCACATACTTTCCTATGTGAAGTCCAAGAGTATTTCTCTTATAATTTTTGTATATAATTCCAGACAATAAATGTTGAGCACTATGCTGACACATCCCATCAAGCCTATTTGATCTATCAATATTTATAGTAACGTCATCTCCAATAGAAAAATTTACATCTGATATATCTTTACTTATTATATGAACAATCTTTTCTCCATCTTCATAAGCCTTATGAATTGGAAGTTGTTTTTCTTTGTAAAATAATGTTGCGACATCGCTTGGTTGTCCTCCGCCACCTGGGAAAAATATTGTTTCCTCAAATACTAATCCACATCCATATTCACACTCTATTATTTCTTTTATTACAGTATTGTGTTGCATTTTATAGCTATCTTCGTAAAATACTTTTTTCATAATACCCCCTATTGTAAATATTTATAAACATCATTGATATAAATATTTTTGATTTTAATGCAATTATGCTTAGTTAATTTTAGAGGGATTATTCTCTATTTAAAGATATCTTTCAATTCACCATATCCCTCTTCATCCATTTTATCATAAGGTATGAATTTAAGTGAAGCAGAATTTATGCAATATCTTGCTTTATTAGAAGTTAATGGTTCGTCGTAATATATATGTCCCAAATGACTATTTGCATTTAAACTTCTAACCTCTGTTCTTATCATCCCAAAACTATAATCTATCCTATTATATATCTTTGTGTCTCTTATTGGCTTTGTAAATGAAGGCCATCCACAGTCTGATTCTATTTTATCCATTGAAGAAAATAGCGGTGTTCCATCTACTACATCCACGTATATTCCCTTTTCAAAATTATTATAGTATTCATTTTCAAATGGAATTTCAGTCATATCATTTTGAGTTACTTCAAACTCTATACTACTGAGTTTTCTCTTTAATTCATCTCTATTATAATTATTTCTATCTAATCCTTTGACGAAATTATATCTACCAGACTGCTTATAATACATATTGTAATGATTCTTATTTTTTAGATGATAATCTTGATGACATTCTTCTGCAACAAAAAATTCCCCCGCCTTTAAAACCTTAGTCGCAATCTCTTTATTATACTTATTCTTTAAATTGGCAACAGAAGTCTCTGCGATACTTTTTTGTTCTTCATCTAAATAGAATATAGCCGTCCTGTATTGTTCTCCTCTATCAGCAAACTGTCCACCTGAGTCAAATGGATCTACCTGCTTCCAAAAAATATTTATCAAATCTCCATAACAAAGTATATCATCATCATAATCTATCATAATAGCTTCGTAATGTCCTGTATTCCCACAACATACTTCCTTATATGTTGGATTTTTCTTTTCTCCACCTATATATCCTGCTACGACTGTTTTAACTCCATCATAAAATTGAAATGGCTTTACCATGCACCAAAAACAGCCTCCAGCAAAAATTGCTTTCTTTATCATAAAATCCCTTCTTTCCATATGCAAAAATTTAAATTATATAATTTAAAATTATGTGTTTTCAATAATAATATATCAGTTATTAGTCCTTATTAATTCCTAGCAATTTATCTATTAAATAAATTAAAAATTTATACTCTATTATGTGATTTATTATTCATAAATTAAGGTATTTATAAATATATAACCTTATTATTTATATGTCTCATATAATTATTACCATAATTAGAATAATATAAACAGTTTTTGACATTAAATTACATATGTAAGTTTTTTAATTATTATTTGCAGTAAGGTCAAAATTATTCTATACTGTTAATAATGAATAAAATATGATACTGTGTTATATATTTATTTCAATTTCGTAAGAAAGGAGATGTGTTTTGTGAAATTTGAAAGTTTAAACAATGAAAACCACAGTAAAATAATTGAACTTTTAGCTTCAATACCTCTTTTTAATAATTTTACCAATGATGATTTATTCAACTTGCTTCATTCAACAGATGCAAAAGTTGTAGATCTAGAAAAAAATGAGATTTTATTTAACGAAAATACAACCTACAACAACCTTTGTATATTAATATCTGGAGAAATAGTATTGTATAAAAGCGATGAATATGGTAATAGAAATATCATAGATATAATTAGTAGTCCAAAGGTTTTTGCAGAGGTATTTTCATTTACAACTAATAAGGTAAGTCCAGTGACAGCTCAGTCTAATAAGGATTCCAAGCTTATTATTATAAATACCGACAAACTGAATTCAATAGATACAAGTTTGGATGGTGAAAATATTGCGCTTAAACATAAACTCTTAACAAATCTTTTAAATGTTTTTGCAAATAAAAATCTCACTCTTTTAACAAAAATAGAGGTTGTTTCCAGAAGAAATATAAGAGAAAAAATACTTAGATTTTTAGAAATCGAAAAACTCAAATCAAAAAATAAGATATTTGATATAGCTTATAATAGACAGGAAATGGCAGATTTCCTTGGAGTTGATAGAAGTGCCCTTTCTAGAGAATTAAGCAAGTTAAAAGACGAGGGTATAATTGATTTCGAAAAAAATAAATTCAAACTTCTTTAATTAATATTAGCTATATTTTATTTAATTAAACACTAGCTATATTTTGTATAAAAATACTAGCCTACACTATTTTTGATAACAATCAAAAAAGTATAGGCTAGCATTTTTCATTTTTATAATCACATGAATACCTTATTCTCTATATTCATTTTTATCAGTCGGCAATCCCTTATTTTTCAATTTATTATTTATTATTTCAGATATCAAGGTATACATTACTGCAAATAATGGAACTCCTATTACCATGCCTACAATACCGAAGAATTTTCCAGCTATCAAAAGCGAGAACAAAATCCAAAAAGATGATATACCTATTGAATCTCCCAAAATCTTAGGACCAATTACATTTCCATCTAACTGTTGAATTATAAATATTATAATTATTAACCAAAATGCCTTTATAGGATCTATAAGCAAGACTATCATTACAGATGGTATTGCACCTATGAATGGTCCAAAAAATGGTATTACATTAGTCACACCTATTATAAAAGTTATTAATATCGTATACGGCATCTTTGTTACATATAGTACTACAAATGTAATAACTGCTATTATACTAGAATCTAGAATTTTTCCCGCTATGAATCTACCAAATATTTTATTAGACAACCTTGTTATGTATATCAATTTATTGCTAACTTCCAATGGAAAAATTGCCATAGAAAACTTCTTTGACATTGCGAAAAAACCTTCTTTATCTGCTAATACATAGATTGATATGATTATACCTAAAACAGTATTCCATACACTCATTACAACGCCCAAAAATATATTTGCAAAATAAGGCATTAAGTTAGTACCAAACTCTATTGTCTTCTTTGCCAATTCATTTGCCTTAGAATCAAAAATATGTTTTACATCTTCTGACATATTCAAGCCTGATATTATTCCACTATAAGATTTATATGCATTCTCTATTATTTTAGGAAAATCTCTTAGCAATACAGCCAGACTACTTGCAACCTGAGGAAGTATAAATCTGAAGAATAAAGCTATCATCAAAAATACTGTTATATACGTCAATATCAAAGAGAACCCTCTTTTAAGTTTAAAATTCATTTCCTTTTTTGAAATCTTATTGATTATACCATCTTCATAAAAAACAAGTATAAAATTAAAGATATAGGCTAATGAAAATCCAAATATAAAAGGTTTTAATATAGATGATGCTGTAAAAAATATTTTACTTATTGAATCAAATTTTGTTATACCAAAATAAAACACAAGACTTAAAAACACTACGATCAATGTATATACCGATATAGTAGTATATTTTTTATTCCACTCTATTTTCATATTAGCAATCCTTTCTTTTCATTTTTTTACCCCTATATTTTACCATTTTTTTATGGCAATTACCATAAAATTAATACTTTTTATAGTAATTGCCACATAAATTACATATTTAAATTATATATTTTTCCACATAAGCTATACGTTTGGATTCTACATCTTTTTCGTATAAATTACATAGCTAAATTTTACATCTTCTCCACTTAAACTATGCAATCATCCCTTATATATTTTATTCATCAGAGTATTGAGATTTGTATAGTTCCTTATAAAATCCATTTAGTTTCATAAGTTCTTCGTGATTCCCTTGCTCTATAATATCTCCATCCTTTAATACTAAAATCAAATCTGCATTTCTTATTGTAGATAATCTATGAGCTATTATGAAACTCGTTCTATCTTTTATCAAATTATCCATAGCCTTTTGTATAAGCAGCTCTGTTCTAGTATCGACAGAGCTTGTAGCCTCATCTAATATAAGTATTTTTGGATCTGATAAGATGGCTCTAGCAATTGTAAGTAATTGCTTCTGACCTTGAGAGATATTTTTTGTATCTTCATCTAATATGGTGTCATATCCATTTTCTTGAGTTAGTATAAATCTATCTGCATATGCCATTTTTGCAGCCTTGTATACATCTTCATCACTTGCATCTAACTTACCATATCTCAAATTGTCCATTATGCTACCGTTAAATAACCATGTTTCCTGAAGAACCATAGCAAAGTTACGTCTATAATCATCTATTTTTATCTCAGATATATCTACTCCATCTATAAGTATTCCTCCGCTATTTGGAGAATAAAATCTCATCAATAATTTTACAAGAGTAGTTTTTCCAGCTCCTGTAGGGCCTACAATTGCTACTTTCTGTCCTTTTCTAACATCTACATTAAAATCCTTTATTATTATTTTGTCTGGAGAATATCCAAATCTAACGTGATCAAATTTTATATTTCCCTGTAGATTTTCAGAAATATTCTCTGTACAACCTGAATAATCAATTTCTTCCTCATCTAGAAATTCAAATATTCTATCAGCCGCTGCAACTGTCGATTGCAATAAGTTCATTATCTGAGCAAATTGATTAAGAGGTTGTGTAAAGTTTTTTACATACTGTATAAAGGCTTGTATATCCCCTACTGTTATCTTCCCGCAAACAGCCATGTATCCACCTAATATAGCCACTATTACATATCCTAGATTTCCAACAAATACCATTATAGGCATCATTATGCTAGATAGAAACTGAGACTTCCATCCCGTATTGTAAAGTTTTGAGTTTATACGGTTAAATTCCATTTCTTCAAATCTTTCACCATTGTAAGCCTTTATCATACTTATTCCACCAAAGGCTTCTTCTATTCTACCATTGATATCACCTAAATGTTTTTGCTGTTCTTTAAAATAAATCTGTGACCTTTTTATTATAAAGCTCATTATAAACATAGTTATAGGTATTATAATAAGCGATGCAATTGTCATCCATACATTTATAGACAACATCATGATGAATATACCAATTATTGTAACAAATGATGTTACAACCTGCATCAAACTCTGGTTTAATGTTTGACTCAATACGTCTACATCATTAGTAACCTTTGATAATATATCTCCTCTACTATGTGTATCAAAATATGAAATAGGAAGTCTATCAAATTTTTCAGATATTTCCTTTCTCAAATTATATGATATACGTTGAGAAACTCCACTCATAAGATATGACTGTAAATACGAAAATACAGCACTTAAAATATAGAGTATAAACAACATCGATATAATCCTAAATATCTTTAAAAAGTCTATTCCATCATTTGGATTTGATATTTTTCTTATTATACCGTTGAAAATCTCTGTAGTTGCATTTCCTGATATCTTAGGTCCAATTATCATGAAAACTGTCGACAATATAGAAAACGCAACTACAATTAAAAATGTAATCCTGTCATTTTTCATGTATTCCATCAATCTTCTAACAGTCTTAGAAAAAGTGTTATTAGAAGATTTATTTTTACTATTATTCGATCTCATTTAATAACTCCTCCTCTGTAAACTGTGATTTTGCAATCTCATAATAAACCTCGCAATTTTTAAGAAGATCCTTATGACATCCCTTTCCAACTATTGTTCCATTATCAATTACTACTATTTCATCTGCATCTTTTATCGTGCTTATTTTTTGAGCTATTATTAAAATTGTTTTTTCTTTCAACCTGCTTTTAATAGTTTTTCGTAATTTTTTATCTGTTTTTGCATCTAATGCTGAAAAACTATCATCGAATACTATAATTTCAGACTCCTTGGATATAGCTCTTGCAATAGATAACCTCTGTTTCTGTCCTCCCGATAAGTTTGAACCATCTTGAGAAACCTTGCTTTCAAACCTATCTTCCTTTTCATCTATAAATTCCATACATTGCGCTATCTCTGCTGCTTTTTTCATAGAATCTAAATTCTTTATCGATTTTGCGTACTCTATATTAGAAGATATCGTACCTGAAAATACTACTGGTTTTTGTAATACTATAGATACTTTTTCTCTTAAAACATTCAATGGAATTTCCCTTATATCTACTCCATCTAATATTATACTTCCACTCGTATTATCGATAAATCTAGGTATCATATTTACTATTGTACTCTTTCCAGAACCTGTTGCACCTATTATTCCTAGTGTTTTACCTTTTTCAACCTTGAAATTTATATTTTCTACAATATTTTCCAAAGCACCCTCGTATTTAAATGCAACATCCTTAAACTCTATACTTCCTTGAGTTTTAAATTCACTCACTCTTCCTGTATCCTTAATTGATGAATCGCAATCTATTACTTCAGAAACTCTATTAGCACTTATAATAGCTCTAGGAAGTATTATCGACATCATAGATATAAATATAAATGCCATTATTATCTGAATAGCATACTGTATAAATGCCATCATATCCCCTACTTGTATACTTCCGTTGCTTATATTTTTCGCACCAAACCATATTATCAACACAGTTGTCGCATTCATAACCAACATCATTAGAGGTTGAAGAAGAGACATTATCCTATTCATAAACAAATTTGTATCCATCAGATCCTTATTTGCATTATCAAATATCTTTAGCTCAAATTCATTCGTTCCAAATACTCTATTTACTTCGATGCCCGATATAAACTCTCTAGTTACAAGATTTAATTTATCTACCAGGGTCTGCATATATTTAAACTTAGGTAGAGCCCTTCTCATAATTAGATATATACTCATAAGAGTTACGAATACGGCCAATATTATTATCCACAACATTGAAATATCTAGTTTAAATACCTTTATAAATGCACAGACAGCCATTATTGGTCCGTAAAATAAAAACCTAAGCCCCATTGCAGATGACTGCTGTATTTGTTGTATATCATTTGTACATCTAGATATCAATGATGCAACTGAAAATTTATTTATTTCTAAATTAGAAAATGTAAGAACATTTTTAAAGGAATCCTTTCTAAGATTACTAGAAACCTTAGCAGATATCCTAGATGATAATAAACTTACAAGTATTGATAAAAATCCTGTTATTATAGCTACAAGAAGCATTTTTCCACCTGTAACCCATAGATACTTATTTTGAAGTTTGTTTATATCTATGCCATTATTTTTATATATACTAGCTACCATATTAATTCCCATTTGTTCTTTTATGAAGTCTGGTATATCCTTATTTCCTTCAAAATTCATCTTTGCAGCAAATTTTTCTGGCATGGTGCTTTCCATGTACTTTGCATAGTTGAAAAATGCATTATTCATATAATATTGCAGCTTAGCTATGTTTGCTGTATTTTTAAGTAAATAATATTCTTGTTTATACCTATCCTTATTTATTAATTTTGAGTTTTTATTATCATTTGCGATTTTTTTATTGATATTACTATCCGAACTTGGATTCCACAGCTCATACGAATTTGCAATAGCTTTTTTATCTTTGTTATCTGCTAATGATAATAGTATACCATAGGTTTTTTCATCTACTATTCTAGGTACAGAGTCCATTATTCCGTGTTGCTGTAGACCGATATTTACAATATTCGATGTGTACTGTGGCAACATAAGTTCACATTGAACCTGAACAATTAGTACAACTATTAATAATAGAACTAACTTAAGATACTTCCTATAGTAAGATAACACTGTATTCATTATATCATCCTTTCTTTAATTTTATTTTTATAACAATTTGTATGTTTTAGTTGCTATAATTAAAAAAGAGGCCTGATGACCTCTATTTTAAATCTTTAGACTAGTCATATTATATACAAACAAATCTAAGATAAACTTATTTTTTTATATCTAACTTTGCTTCGTACTTATTAGTTAATTCCTCTACCTTATTTAGGAAGGCTTCACTTTGCTTCTTAAATAATACTGCATTTCTAACTTCTTCCTTAACTTCTTCATACTCAGCTTGTTCTTCGTTCTGTCTATCTGTTACCAAAACTAAATGGTATCCAAACTGTGTTTTTACTGGAGAAGAAACTACATCTAGTGGTATAGAGAACACTGCCTCTTCAAATTCAGGAACCATCTGACCTCTTCCAAATGTCCCTAATTCTCCACCATTCATATTTGATGGACAATTTGAATACTGAACTGCTGCATCTTCAAAAGATATTTCCTTCGCTTTCAATTTTGCTTCTATCTCTTTTGCTAACTCTTCAGTTTCAACTAATATATGCTTAGCTGTAGCTGATTCTGGCTTAACAAACTGAGCTTTATTTTCATCATAATATTTAAGCATATCGTCATCTGATACTGTAACTGAAGATATAAGGCTGTTTATAGCATATTGCTTTAACATATTTTCCTCAATTAATTTCATCTGCTCTACAAAAGCTGCATCCTTATCTAGGTTGTTCTCTTTTGCGTCTAAATAGAATAGTTCTTGATTTATTAAGTCTGCAAGAACTCTCTTTCTTCCTTCTTCACCTTCGAACTGTGCTCTTTGGAATTGATCCAAAGTGTTCAAAGCTGAATCTATATCTGCATTTGTGATAACCTTATCACCTATTTTTGCTAAATAATTTAATTCTGTCATCATTCTACCTCCAAAAATATATATTATTTATATCAATATATCTTACAAACTATATGATAACACTTTTTTTATTAATTGTCCATCATTTCTATGGATTTTAGGAATTATTATTAGAATATTTTTTAATAGATACATACATTTATTCATCATTTTTTAGTGCAAGTCTAATAGAAATAAGTTATTATCAAAATCAATAATCCCGACAAAATTCCAACTACTCCTATATCATCGTAATCTTTTTTTATTAAACGCCACGATACCACTATAGATACAAGGCATACGAAAATTTGGCTATACAGTATTACTCGATTTGTATTAAATACCATGAAACTCAATAGGGTCAAAAAATATGTTATCGCTATTGTTAATTGAAAATAAAAATATCTTTTTATTTTTATTTTTTTCATTAGGTTAGAAATTACCAAAAGTAAAACAAATATAGTATCTATAACTGCATATATATAAAATAAAGTCATATTATAATTTTCAATAGTTATTACCGTCCATTTATACCAATATATTGGCCAAAACATCAGGCATATTAATCTAAAATATATTTCCATAAATGTCAACTTTTTCCCCTTCAAGCCAAACACCTCCAATACAACATACCTTATATTATATCAGATATGGCGGATTTTTAAAATATTTAGAATATGACCTTTATATTTTCTACAAATTATGATAAAATAGTAAAGTATGTATATGATTATATTTTAAGGAGGATTTTTTATGGGAATAAGAGATAGATTCGCTGAACAATATGCCAGACAAAAAACTATGACTGGTCCTGAAAAAAAGGTAAACGACTTAATTTCTAAAATATTACTAAAAAAGACTGTCGTATTCATAGTTGCAATGATTATTATTAGTATAGTAGGACCTTTTGTTAAGTGTCCATGGTGGGGAATACTGATCATAGATATTTTAATCGGTGTTGGAGCATATTTCTACATCAAGAAAGAAGGAAAAAAATTCCAAAATTTCGTACCTTATGTTGGTAATCTAATCACGCTAGAGAAAAAAGGAAAGGACGAATACACAGCTCTTATAAAACAAGGTAAGAAACCAGTTAAATTAGAAATTAAATACGGTGGTGAAGATTTAGAAAAGGTGAAAAGAAATTCACTTGTTCAAATTTCATATAACCCTGATGCTAAAATTGCGGTATTGGTTCAAAAAAGATAGTATTATAAAAAGAGGCCTTTGGCCTCTTTTTTTGATTAGACATATAAAGTGAAGTATCTCTTTTAAATAATGACCATCTCATCAAATAACTTTATTAATATCGACAGTATATTTTATCCTTGCATTCCATTTATTTTTTCTGCTGCATATGATACTACATCTCTTCTTTTTATTATACCTATAAATATATTTAAATCATCTATTACAGGTACAAAATTCTGGTTTATTAATGTTTGAAACAAGTCCTCGACATTGGCATTAATTTTAACCGTTTCATTTGTCAATCTTCTCGGTATGTCCATTATATTGGTATTTTCTAAGATATTTTCATCGAAACCATTTTCATATAGAAACCATAACAAATCTCCTTCTTTTACCGTACCTAGATAGTTTCCTTCCTTATTAATTATTGGAACTGATGAAAACTTATTTGATTGTAATGTTTCTAAAACAGTTTTTAAATTATCCTCATCACTTACACGAATAACGTCGATCTTCGGTGTTAAAAAAAATAAAATATTCATGACAACGCTCCTTACATATATTTGCTTATAGTATATCATATAAATACTTAATTTTCCATATCATATATAGAAACAATTTCATTAATATATAATTTCTGATCCGCTTATAATAGTTTTAAAAACTATGTTATAATATATATTATAAATATAATTAGAAAGGAAATTAACTATGTCAGTTCAGAAAAAAATAGCATGTGTAAATGATATATCTGGAATTGGAAAATGTTCACTAACAGTTGCTCTACCAATCATATCCGCATTAAAATCACAGTGTTGCCCTATTACTACTGCTGTACTGTCAAGTCAAACTGGGTATCCAAAATATACATTTAGAGATTTAAGTGACGACTTAGATGATTACATCGATGTACTAGACAAATTAGAAAAAAAATTTGATATAATTTACAGTGGTTTTTTGGGATCTAAAAATCAAATAAGCAAGGTAAAAAAATTAATCAAAAATAATTCTTCCTTTGTAGTTGTAGATCCCGTTTTGGGAGATAACGGTAGAAGATTCTCTATTTTCGATGACGATTTCCTCGTTGAGATGAAATCACTTGTTTCTAGTGCAGATTTGATAACGCCTAACATAACAGAGGCAAACATTTTATTAGATAGGAAGATTGATTTCTTCGATTACAATAGGGATGAATTAAAAAAAATTTGCATCGATTTGTCAAATATGGGACCAAACCTTGTTATTATAACAGGATTTGTCAAGGATAATAAAATACAAAACATATCATATGATAAAATTAGCGATAAAATGGATATTATAAGTGTTGATTATAATAGTGTAAGTTTTAGTGGAACAGGAGATATATTTACATCAATTATAACAGGCTTAATTGCTAGAAACTATAGTTTAAAGGATTCTGTCAAAATTGCCACTAAGTTCATAAGTGATGCAGTAGAATTTACAACAAAGCAAAATTTTTATGATAGAAATGATGGAATATTATTTGAGTTCTTCTTAGATAAACTTATAAATTTATAGTTTAATATGATTTTATTTTATAAATAAATGTCAAATATTATCTCGAATATATTTGGGTAGTATTGGTATAAAATAAGCGTTGATAGTTTTATTTTGTATTCTATCAACGCTTTTATTTTTATGTTTATATTCTATTTATTACTGTATATTTATGATATTTAGTAAGGATTTTTTTCAACATAAATTATTACATTATATTTTTTCTATAATTTACATATATTTTTTGAACTTCTTCCATTTTTTGTTTAGCTATTTTTTGAAGATCACTTGCTTCTCTATAGTTTCCAATTTCTAATGCATTTTTTATTGCACCGTATATAGATGGACCTGCAAGGGTATTTTTCATCAATTCAAATTTTATCTGTTTTATAGACTCCCACATAACCTCATCCAAGGCATCCATATTTTCAGTAGTATGTAGTTTCTTAAATGATCTCAACAACCTTATATTTCTATCTATTATTCTAGAAGACAGCTTTTTCTTCCAAATATCCAAAGAACCAACCTTAAATGATTTTATGATATTATCTGTAAATACATCATTATCTGTTAAAATCTTTACCTTTTCTGGATAGTTTTCAAAGTTAAGCATAGCCTCATAAACTGTTGCTGGTGGCTTTCCAAAGAATTTGTCTCTTTCCTCTAGTGAATAGTGTTCAAAAACATCATTTTCATCTCTATATGCTCTTTCTTCCTCTAAATAGAATCCTTTCTCTCCAGATTTTTTTGAAATCTCTCTTTCTAAATCCTTAGTATCAAACTTTGAGTTTTCACATATTGCCTTTATTCCATCCAACATAGTTTGGTAACATCCTGCAACAACTAGATATTTGTTACTTAGAGGGTTTGGTGATCGCAACTCAAATCTCAATGTTTTGTCATTGTCTATATCTCTTACCAAACCAACCAAAACAGATCTATTTCTAGATGGTATTTCATAGCTATGACCAAGGGATGTTACTGTACAAACTGGAGCTTCAAATCCTGGCTCCAATCTATTGAAGGCATCATTTGTATTAGTTACTATAGGTGCAAGAACTTCGTAATTTTTCAACATTCCCATCAATGATGCATATCCCATCGCACTTAGATAGTCTTTCTTCATATCTTTTGGGGCAAAAAGATTTACTATTTTTCCATTTTTCAACCTTGCATTTGCTCCAACATGCGTATGTGCTCCACTTCCTGCGACACCATATATAGGTTTTGCCTTAAAACTTACCTCTAGTCCATTTGCTTCAAATATATCGTGTACAATCTCTCTTACCAACAATTCGTTGTCAGAGGCCTGTAAGGGTGAGTTGAATCTCCATGATATTTCTAACTGCTCCATAGCGTGACTAGTAGCTCCATCTGTATTGATTGAACTATGTATCCCACCTACTTCCTTATGAGCCATTTCCGGATTTAATCCATATTTTTCAAGTTCCAATAAGCACTGCTCAAGACTTGTCCTTATAACTCCGTGTGTTCTCTTCCAATACTGTTCCTTTAAACTCTGAGACACGTATAATTTTTCTAAATCTGCCTTATCTTCTGGTGTATTTACCCAAAATTCTAATTCAGTAGCGACAGTCATACCTATACTTTCTATATCATCATACGAACTAATATTCGTGTTTTCTAGTAATTGTGGATTATTTTTAATTAAATCTCTAACTGTTGATTTAAAGTTTTCTTCCGCTCTTTTTAAAATTGCTCTAGAACAAACACTTTTATTATCATGTATTAGGAATGATGGTATAACCAATGTTCCAACTGGATACAATTCATATCCACCTTCCTCATCTTCTTCCTCTAATATAAGGTTGTTATTGTAATCTACATACCATGTTGCATCAAGGTCTGGCTTTAAGTCTACCTTTGCATTATTTAATGTTGCTATTTCATATAGTTCCACTGAAGAACCATCAGTTTGAATTGTATTATTTAAAAAACCTTCTATATCATCTAAGAATATTCTAATAGGAATTCTTTCGTCAGTGGCATTTCCTCCAATATCGATAGCCTTTAAAGATACAAATTTTATATATTTATTTTCATTTAAAATTTCTTCTATCCTCTCTTTGGTATGATCCTTTTTCTCAATATAGTATAGTAATTCTTTTCTCATGCTGTCTCCTCCTAAATTATGAATCTTACAAGCTTTCATTAAACCGTGAATTATTATCCACTTTTTTAAATAAATATTCGTATTTATTTTTATATATTATATATCAAATCATCCATATTTACAATAAGAAATTGAAATTTTCTTTTTTGTTATTTTCATCTGCATACACTATAATTTTTATACATATAAATCCTAGTTGTGATACAATCTATAATATGTCCATCTCTATACAGTTATCACATAGTTTGTGATCATATATTTTCAATCTCATTTTTATATCAATACTAATTTTGATATGCGACGAATTTTATTTCTATGTAGATTACAAAATTTTTCTTAATTATTCCTATATGTTATCTAGTCATATACTGAATTTTTTCAATAAAAATACCGCAACAGAACAATAAGGCTTGAAACCTCTGCTGTATGCGGTATAAGAATCATCTTTTATTTTATTGTAAGCTCTACTGGACAATGGTCAGAACCTAATACTTCTGTATGAATTTTAGCTCCTTCTAATCTATTTTCAAAATCCTTAGTAGTACAGAAATAATCTATTCTCCATCCTGCGTTATTCTTTCTTGCGTTGAATCTATAAGACCACCACGAATAAACACCTTCTACGTCTGGATAAAAATATCTATATGTATCTATAAATCCACTCTCTAATAAAGTGGAAAACTTTTCTCTCTCCTCATCTGTAAAGCCTGCATTTTTTCTATTTGTTTTTGGATTTTTCAAGTCTATTTCCTTGTGTGCGACATTTAAGTCTCCGCACACTATTACTGGTTTCTTTTCGTTTAATCCTAGCATATACTTTCTAAAACAGTCTTCCCAAACCATTCTATAATCCAATCTTTCTAATTTTGTCTTTGAATTAGGAGTATACACTGTTATAAAATAGAAATCTTCAAATTCACAGGTTATAACCCTTCCTTCTTGATCGTGTTCTTCTATTCCTATACCATAGGTTACAGATATAGGTTCTTTCTTTGTGAATATTGCTGTACCTGAATAACCCTTTTTAACAGCATAATTCCAGTACTGATAATATCCATCCAATTCCAATTCTACTTGTCCTTCTTGACACTTAGTCTCTTGAAGTGCAAATATATCTGCATCAACTTCATTGAAAAAGTCCATAAATCCCTTAGTCAACGCAGCCCTTATTCCATTAACATTCCATGAAATAAACTTCATTCATTATCCTCCTCTATTATATATCTTTTGATAGTGTTTATAGATAATCTAAATATTATATTTTATGCAAATACAAACATCATAAAATATAACTTTGCCTTATAATCTATAGTCACCGATTTATTATAGTATATTATTCAAATATACATAGTTTTATTTAAATCTATATAGCTTTGCCAATTCCTTTGGATCACTTCCACATACGAATAAATTTGTACACAATTCAAATCCTCCAAAATTATATTTTCTAGGAACTATATGTATGTGGGTCCTTATTTCTTCTAAATTCTTTCCTTCATATGAAGAATGAACCAATAAATTAAACGGTATGTCTCCATCTACATCTTCTATTCTTATGAATAGATTCTTTAAAACATATGCCAACTCTTCTATAATTTCTTTTACCCATGAAGATATATCGCCTTCAACTTTTTGTATAATTCTTATTTCTCCATTATATCTTGTTGCTTCCGGTACATATACCAAGAAATATCTACCTTCATATATAACCCTATCTCCAATCTGGCTCTCAGTTTCCACTATGTGTTCATATAGATTTGAATTATTTTTTTCTTTAAATTTTTTTGCAACCCTTGCTTCTTTTTCTATCTCTGGTGGGATTTCACTCAAAGATATAATTTGTGAATGTGGGTGCATAAGAGATGCTCCAGAGCCTCTCTTGTAATTCTTAAAAATAGATACATATTCTATTCCGTTTTTTGATTTTAATTCAGAAAACCTATTTTTATACAACTCCAAAAAGTTTTTAAAATCAGCTATAGTCATATCAAAAAATTTTGCATTATGTCTAAAGTTTTCTATTATTACTTCATGTTCTCCAAAAATATCATTTGATTCCATATCTACTATTGGAAATTTGTTTGCAACAGATTTAGCTATCCATCCGCCCTCTCCATCTATAACTTCTTTTATATCTCCATTTGTGTCTTCGTTTCCTCTACAAAATGGACATTTCTCATTGTATTCTAGATCCTCATCATAAAAATCATTAGTTGATTTTAACTTATCATGCGGTCTTTTACTTCTGAAGCTAACATATATAACCTTATCTCCTGTTAACTTATCTATTCTTATTTCCTTCATTAAAACTCCTCCCGTATTCAACAAGCTACAATAGATTATAGCATATTTTGTATTATTTTACCATCTTAGGCAGTTTAATAAATTTAACCTTTTATTTTAAATTTTTAAGTTAAATCTAATAAAATC
>F241_Great_Cormorant__coassemble_494_pt1 | contig 100610 bp, 80 predicted proteins | sample F241_Great_Cormorant__metabat2_high_PE_009 | metagenome-assembled genome bin F241_Great_Cormorant
TGTCGCATAAGTTTAACTTTCATTCATCAACGTCAGTTGACAAAGAACCAATAAATGTCCAAAATGCTGTCCATAGACTTAATTCTAATTTGTTAACCTAAGTTTATAAAGAACCTTATTTCTTATTTATCTTTTTTATCAATTCGTCCATGTACATTCCTCTTTCAATAGAATCATCTATTTTAAAAATTATTTCTGGAACATATCTCAGTTTTACAGCCTTTCCAACTTCTCTTCTTATATATCCTCTAGCGCTATTAAGCCCTTCCAAACTTTCTTCTGGATTACCGGCCAATAGACTTACATATACAAAAGCATATCTCAAATCATTAGTTACCTCTACGTCTGTAACGCTGACCATAGACGTTATTCTAGGATCTTTTATTCCATTTATAAGCATTGTGCTTACAACCTTTTTTACTTCTTCGCTTATTCTATTTATTCTGTTTGAAGCCATGACTAACTCCTTTCCATATGAAGTATTAATCTATAGTTCTTTCTACTTCCTTAGTGATATAAGCCTCAACTACATCTCCTACCTTTATGTCGTTGTAATTTACGAAGCTCAACCCACACTCAAAACCTTGATTTACTTCTTTTACATCATCTTTAAATCTCTTCAATGCGGCCAATTCACCCTCGTGAATTATTATACCGTCTCTTACTATTCTTATTTTGCAATTTCTAAATATCTTACCAGTTGTTACATATGCTCCTGCAACAGTTCCAACTCCAGATATCTTGTATATTTCTCTAAGTTCTGCCTTACCTGTATCTTCATCGACATATTCAGGATCAAGCATACCACTCATTGCCGCCTTCATATCTTCTATAGCCTTGTATATTATTGTATACGTTCTTATATCTACAGATTCCTTTTCAGCTACCTGTTCTGCACCTGATACAGGTCTTACGTTGAATCCTATTATTATAGCGTTTGATGCAGATGCAAGCAATACGTCTGATTCTGTAATCGCACCAACACCACCGTGTATAACCTTTATCTGAACTTCTTCATTAGATAATTTTTCTAAACTCTGCTTTACTGCTTGTACAGAACCTTGAACATCGGCCTTTATTACTATGTTTAGATCCTTTACCTTACCTTCGCTCATCTGAGCAAATAAATCATCTAGAGATATCTTAGAAGACGCTTTTAACATTTCTTCTCTCTGCATTTCCTGTCTCTTTTGAGCTATCAGTCTAGCAGTTTTGTCGTTTGGAACCTCGACAAATTGATCTCCTCCAGTTGGAACTTCAGACAATCCAAGTATCTCAACAGCAGTAGATGGACCAGCACTCTTTACTCTCTTACCTTTGTAGTTTATCATGGCTCTTACCTTACCACTTGCTACACCAGCAACTATAGGATCCCCTACTCTTAGAGTACCTCCTTGAACTAAGACAGTTGCAACCGGACCTCTTCCCTTATCTAATTCTGCTTCTATTACTGTTCCTACGGCACGTTTATTTGGATTAGCCTTTAACTCTTCAACTTCTGCAACTAATAGCACCATTTCAAGTAATTGTTCTATATTTTGTCTCTTCTTTGCAGATACTTCAACAGAGATAACATCTCCACCCCAATCTTCTACAAGAAGACCTTGATCTGCTAGTTCTTGCTTAACCTTATCTGGATTTGCTCCTGGTTTGTCTATCTTATTTATAGCTACTATTATAGGTACATTAGCCGCCTTTGCGTGATTTATCGCCTCTATAGTCTGTGGCATTATACCATCGTCTGCAGCGACTACAAGTATAGCTATGTCTGTTACCTGTGCACCTCTGGCTCTCATTGATGTGAAGGCTTCGTGACCTGGTGTATCCAAGAATACTATTTTTTGATCCTTAATTTTAACTTCAGATGCACCTATATGCTGTGTTATTCCACCTGCTTCTCCTAATGTTACATTTGTATCTCTTATAGCGTCAAGTAATGAAGTCTTACCATGGTCTACGTGTCCCATAACAGTTACTACTGGCGGTCTTGGAACAAGGTCTTTTTCATCGTCCTTTTCTATATCCATCAATGCTTCTATTTCAAGTTCCTCTATTTCTGATGAGTCGCTCTTTATTAGTGTAAATCCAAAATCATTACATATTAGAGCTGCCATATCAAAATCTATTTCTTGATTTATAGTTGCCATAGTTCCCATTTTCATAAGCTTCATTATTATTCCTGAAGCCTGAGTACCCATTTTTGTGGCAAGCTCCTGTACTGTTATCTTTGAATTTGCCTCTATGACATTTCCTTTTTCTTCTCTTATTTCTTCATTTAACATTTCTATTAAAAGTTCAAGATTTTCACCTTCTACGTATTCGTTATCAATTGTCTCTATACCAAAGTCATTAATCTTTTCCAAAAGTTTTTCTGTACTTATTTTATAATCTTCGGCTATATGCTTTATGCTAGTCTTAGTCATAAAATACACCTCCTTAAAATTATCCCAAGTCTTTTTCTATTATTTTTTTTATTTCTTTTGCTATGTTTTCATCCAATATTCCGACTACAGCTCTTGGGCTTTTTCCTATAGAGTTTCCAATTTCTGCCTTAGTTCCAAAAATCACAAATTCTATATCTCTGTAGCTACATTTATCATTGAATAATTTTTTTGTATTATTAGAAGCGTCCTCTGAAATTATTACCAACTTAGTACGCTTTTTCTTTACTTCTGATAAGGTTGTATCTTCTCCTGATACCAATCTTCCAGCTCTCATTGAAAGCCCTAACCACGAATAAATTTTTTTTGTATCCATATAATTTCCTATTCTACATCATTATCAATTTGTTCTAGTTCATCTAGAAGATGTGAATAAACTTCATCATCTACGTTTACCTTAAATGAACGGTTTAATGCCTTACTTTTGATTGCTTTTTCTAGACATTGTTTTGTAGAGCATACATATGCACCCCTACCGTTGGCCTTACCTGTCTTATCTAGAAATATTTGACCTTCTTTATTTTTTACCACCCTTACAAGATTTTTTTTGTCCCCACGTTCTTGACAGGCTATACATTTTCTTTGAGGTATCTTTCTAGTTTTCATTACAAATAATCCTCCGCCTTACTAAATATCTAGATCTTTTTCGAATTTTTTAAATTCATCTTCATCTATATCATCCATGAAGTCATCGTCTAATAATCTATCTTCATCTATATATGCATTGTCTAAGTGTTCTATGTCAGAATAATCTAATTCTGGATCTATTTCATAATCCATATCCATGTCTATATCAGATTCTTCAGGATCTATTTCATAGTCCAATTCATATCCAAATATACTCTGTTTTTGAGGCTTGTTTTCATTTTTTTCTGCCTCTTTCTTTTCAACCTCTTCATTGTCCTTAGCAATTTTTTCTAATAGTAATAGCTTGTCTTCTACTCCAAAGTCTGATTCAGGTTTTATGTCTATCTTCCAATTAGTAAGCCTTGCTGCTAATCTCGCATTTTGACCTTCCTTACCTATAGCCAAAGATAACTGATAGTCTGGTACTATTACTACAGCTGATTTCTCTTTCTTGTTTATATATACATCCTTAACCTTAGATGGGCTTAGAGCTGCAAGTATAAATTCTGCTGGATCATCACTATATTTTACTATATCTATTTTTTCATCCCCTAGCTCGTCAACTATATTCTTTACTCTTGATCCCTGAGTTCCTACACATGAACCTATTGGATCAACGTTAGGATCTGTTGATTTAACAGCCATCTTTGTTCTAGAACCGGCTTCTCTAGCAATAGATTTTATCTGTACTGTTCCATCCTGTATTTCAGGAACTTCCATTTCAAATAATCTCTTTACTAAACCTACATTTGCTCTAGATAAAACAACCTGTGGATTCTTATTCGTTTTGTTTACTTCTACAAGATAAAACTTCATTATTTTTCCTGTTTTATACTCATCTCCTGGGATTTGTTCATTACTTAATAATATACCTTCTGTTTTTCCAAGTTGTACAAATACGATTTGCTTTCCATCTCTATTTGATACCCTTGATATTTCTCCAGATACTATTTCATCTTGTTTTTCTAAGAATTCATTATATGTTTTTTCTCTTTCAGCTTCTCTTATTTTCTGAACTACTATCTGTTTTGCTGTCTGAGCTGCAACTCTACCAAAATCACTAGGAGTTACCTCATGTTCTACCTTATCACCTAATTCGTAGCTTGGGTTAATTTTTCTAGCCTCTTCTATATCTATCTCCAAAAAGTTGTCATATAGGTCTGACTCATCTACTACTAATCTCTGTGAATATACCTTTATGTCACCTGTAGTTCTGTTTAAATCTACTCTTACATTCTGAGCAGAACCAAAGTTCTTTTTATATGCAGATGTCAATGCTGTTTCTATAGTTTCAAGTAAAACTTCTCTATCTATACCTCTATCCTTTACAAGCTCATCTATTGCTTGCATAAATTCTACGTTCATTTTATTCCTCCAAAATTATTATATTTTTTATGTATCCACTACTTAAAATGATACTGCTAATCTAATTTGAGCTACTTCTTTTTTAGTTAAAATTTTCTTATTTCCATTAATCTCTAGGTTTATATTCCCATCTTCATCCAATCCTATTAGTGTAGCTTCAAAATGTTTTGTTTTTAATTCCTCATCATTCTTATATAGCTTTACCTCCACAGTTTTTCCTGAATACTTTTGATATTCCTTATCTTTTTTTAGTATTCTATCTATACCTGGAGAACAAACTTCTAAGAAATAATTTTCTACTATAAAATCTTTTTCATCTAATACCGGATTTATTTTTCTACTAAATTCTTCACATTCATCTAGACTTATTCCTGAGTCCTTATCTAGGACTATTCTCAAAAAGTACATCCCTGCTTCTTTTACAAATTCTACGTCTACCAATTCATAATTTAGTTCTTCAGCTATTGGCAGAGCTATTTCTTCAACTTTTTGAACCGTGTTCTTAGCCATGTTACACCTCCAATAAAAATGCATAAAAAATGTGAGCCAATTAATGCCTCACCTCACCTAAACACTTTATTTCTTATCTATATTCTACCACAATAATAAAGAGATTACAAGATGTTTTTGCAATTTTAGCTCACTTTTTATCACGTCTAAAATACCATTATTAAATTTTTTGTATAATATATGCTCCCTCGTTTGTACATAAACTTTAGATTGAATTTATTGGTGTCTATTTTATTAATATCAATTATCTTTATATCTTTATTCTGCATGACATTTGTTTCTACCTCGTAAAAATGTACTTTTTCCTTTATTCTGAGAACAAAGGCTTTTATACCTTTATTTTTAGGATTTTCGTTTTTAAAATATGAAAATTCAACAGGTGCCTTATCCATATTAAAAAGCCTCTTCTTTTCACTTGGTAGATCTCCAATTTTTACATTTATGTCTACAAAGGAATACAAGAACTCATTTCTTAAAAAATCGTCAAATTCCAAGGCATATTCTCTAACATAGGTTTTTGAAGAATAATGTTTGTATGTTTTGTAAGATACGACTACACAGGATATCATAACAGATATAATTATACTGGCTATCAATATATATACTATGGTCTCTATCATCACAAATCCTTTTTTTCCTCCTCCAATTCCTTTTTTACCTATCTTTTCTTCTATGTCTTGAGATAATATACGCAGATTATTTGACTTAATCACATCATTTGTACAATAGGAATTATTTTTCATATCAAACATCATAATCTTCTCCTATACAACTTGCATCTTATTTAAGATATTTCCTAAGATAAACCTTTTTTACAATAATTGGAACTTATTAAGTTAATCCTTTGATATTTTTAAATAGTTCTCTAACATATAAACCCCTCTTACCTAAATAATATCAACTTTATTTATTATGATAATTAGGCTTATTAAGGTAATTATCTAATATTTTTGGGTAATTCTCTAGCGCACCTACTTAAATACTTAATATTTCCCGTTACCGCTCCTACAGATACCTTATCCACTCGTTTTAATTTTTCATTCTATTGCGTTCACACCGATTCGCAAATTCGATGCAGTTTGAAACTTAGTTTTGCCCCAAACATCTTATGCTTTCACATAAGTACAGACTATATCATTTCCTCGATTAATCATAGATTACATAGCTTCCACTTGCTTGCATATTATTAATGAAAATAACATAACTTACACTTCCTTATGTTCTATTAATAAAAGTAACATAGTTTATACTTCCTTATATCCTGTTAATAAAAGTAATATAGCTTCCACTTGCTTGTGTCTTAATTAATCAAAGGCGAAACCACTTCCACACGCTTGTGTGTACTCCATATCGGATAGTCGTTGAACCTTATTCTTTTCGAATCTTGGCTGCTGATTGCCCATTTTAACACACTTAGGTTTTGACCTTATGATATCCTGTTGATTTTTTCTATTTTCATAACATTCACGCCTAGGTATATTTCATCCTTACGTTTTAGTCCAACAGGCTTTAGGGTGTTTCAGCAATTCAGTTTCCTAAGAGGTATATGATATACAAATCACTCTATATACCTACCGTAACATTCATTCAATAAAAATATACCTCCATACCTATATTTGTCGTTGTGTTTCTATACAAACCTTCAAAAATAATTCTTCTTGTCTTTGCCTTTATAACAATGTTACCTTCATCTGACTTCATCGATTTTACAACAATGCCTTTTCTGTTTAAGATTTCATAACCATGTTCATTTATATGAAGCCTATACGGTCTATCTCCATCCTTATTTCTTAATGCATACTCCCTTATATCTCCTATGAATTCTCTTACAAATAAATTAAACCTCATCTCATCCGAAACCTTGCTTGGTACATAAATACACATTGACATAATGATACCTATTAAGAGTACTGATATAATCAACTCCAAAGTGATGTTTCCCTTTCTATAGTTCAATCAATTCCCTTCCTTTCTGTATATTAATTTCATTTTCTATATAGGTTTAAATAATATTGTATATCATTTCTAATTCTTAATTGTCTTAATTAATTTTGCGTATATTATATATTTTTGAATAATCTTCTTTACTAGGTATTTTTATTATTTTTTTTACATCATTAGGACTTAGACTTTTACCTTCTTTTAAATCTATATTTTTTAGTTTCAAAGGATTGTAAACAACGATATCTTTTTTCATATTTCTTTTATATATTACACCTTCATCCTCCCCTTTTTTCTCACACTCTAGATAAAACTTCATAAGCACGAATTCATCTTCATATTTTTGAAATCTAACATTATCCGTACTACCTTGATATCCCACATGCATCCAATCATTCCAGAGTTTTTTATAACTCCTATCTTTTACCTTATTCATAATAGGATTTTGTACTATCATGTATGTGCTCAATATATTCTTTTTATCTTTCAATTTAGGCAGTTTTTCTTCTAAAGAGTAATATAAGTTCAACCTAAGATCAACAAATATAAGTTCTGACTCATAGTCATGCCTATACATATTTTCATACTTTTCAACCATATCTATATTGTGTCTCATCATTTTATTTACTCCCAATAAAATTATACAAATTATTATAGATGTAAGTAAGCAGTGAACTGTCAAATATCCTTTTCTGTATTTATTTTTTTTCAACATTTTTATTTTATAACTCAGTTCACTTTTATCTGCTTTTTCGTTATGTGTATATATATTTCTAGCGTATATTAAATGTTTTTGGATTTGAAGATCTCGTCCCTGAAATTGAATATACATTTCTCTTTTCAACTAAATCCCCCCTTTTTATTGTTATCTTTGATTTTATTGCACCATATCTAAAATCTAGTACACTCCTATTTTTTGTTATTTCACAATCGTATTTATTATTTTTTTCGTCCTTTACAATATCTTTAGTCGCACCGTTGTATTCCTCGATTTCTAACTTCTCTTCGTCACAAATTGTATTACATATATTCATAAAATCTATTCTATCCTCAATCTTTTTGTCCATTTTCCTGTAATTATCCACAGAGGATACTACCAAAATTGAAATTATACTTATTATAAAAATAGAGAAAACAAGGTCTATTGAAAGACTCCCTCTTTTTACTTTTCTTCTTTTATCATTAAAATAATACATGTCAGTTTTTAATCCACAGTTATTCATATCTCATCTCCTAGGTTTGTTCTAATAAAATATAGGCATAATAGAAAAAATATACACCCTTAAAAACTAGTCTCTTTATGAGATAAACCTAGTTGATTAATCGTATATTCATTTGTATAAAAAAACGCAGGATTTTAAATAATCCTACGTTTTTGTGTGTTGAATGTATTTGTTTGTATTTTTACTTTGGTTCTGGTAATTCTTTTCTAAGCATGAAGTTTTTTCCTACATTTCCCAACTTCATTTTTACAAGCTGTCTTGGATGTGGGGCAGATTCAATACTTTCCCCTTCTTCATTGTACATCTCTTCTATTACAGTTGTCATCGTTTCTGTGTATGGTCCTATTATTTCTATTTCATCACCAACTACCATCTTATTTCTCTGCTCAACTGTAACAAATCCATTTTCATCTGGATCATCCAGTACTATACCTATGAAATCATAGTTTCTTACATATGATGCAGATGCATAGTTTTGTTCTTCAGTACCTGGTTTTTCATTGTAAAATCCAGTAGTAAAATGTCTATGGCTTCCTTTTTTTAGTTCATCAAGCCACATTGGATTAAACTTCCAATTTTCTGGATCTGCATAATAGGCATCTATCGCCATTCTATATGCTCTAACAACTGTAGCTACATAATATGCAGTCTTCATTCTTCCCTCTATTTTTAAGCTTGATATACCTGACTCTATAAGCTCTGGTACATACTCAATCATACATAGATCCTTTGAATTAAAGAAAAATGTACCTCTTTCATCCTCATATACTGGATAGTATTCTCCTGGTCTTTTTTCTTCAACTAGAGAATACTTCCATCTACAAGACTGTGCACAAGATCCTCTGTTTGCATCTCTACCTGTCATATAATTACTTATCAAGCATCTTCCTGAATAAGATATGCACATTGCACCATGCATAAAAGCTTCTATATCCATATCTTCTTCAATATTATCTCTTATTTCCTTTATTTCTTTAAAAGATAATTCTCTGGCAACTACCACTCTTTTTACACCTTGTTCATACCAAAATTTTGCACTTTGGAAGTTTGTAGTATTAGCCTGTGTACTTAGGTGTATTTCCATATCTGGTATTACTCTTTTAATAACAGAGATAACCCCTGGATCAGATGCGATAAGTGCATCTACACCTGCGTTTTTTAAGTCTAAAATATAATCTTCAAAACCAATGAAATCATCATTGTGAGGTATAATGTTTACAGTTACAAATACCTTTTTCCCTCTTTCATGAGCAAAATCTGCCCCTTCCTTAATTTCATCGATAGTGAAATTTTTTGCTGCTGTTCTCATACCAAAGCTTTCTCCGCCAAGGTATACAGCATCAGCTCCGTATTCAAATGCGATTTTTAATCTTTCTAAATCGCCAGCTGGAGCTAATAATTCTACTTTTTTCATAATAAAAATCCTTTCTTTTTTTATTTAGATCTATATGAACATTTCCTTAGGGTACGACAATGATACCTATACAATCAATCCATCGTCTACGTATTATGTTCCATGCATAAACTCAAACAAATAAATCGTATTCGGTATTTAGCCATTGTTAATAGCATTAGTTCCAAATTAATACTACTATACTCCTATATACTCTGTTGATCTCCATTCTATGGATTAGTTTTATTATTTTTCTTTTTTATAGCTTAGAGCTACTCCATCTCCCATAGGTAGGATGGATGTATCCAAATAGTCTAGACTACATATATAGTCTAGGTAATCTCTCATCCTTTTAACTATAGTTTTCTTTCTTCTTATAACATATTCATCACTTGCTATCATACCCTTGTACAATATGTTGTCAGAAACTACTAATCCACCTGGGTTTAATTTGTCTATAAGCATATCAAAAAATAATTTATAATGACCCTTTGCAGCATCAATAAATATTAAATCGAAATTTCCTTCTATATTTTTCAATGTTTCACAGGCATCACCTTCTAATATTTTTATATTTTTTTCAAAGCCTGCCTCTTTTATATTTTTCTTTGCCTTTTCAATCATCCTAGGATTGCGTTCTGTGGTTATTATCTCAACGTCACCTTTTAGAGTCTCCGTGAATAATATAGATGAATAACCTATAGCACAACCCAATTCTAAAATCTTCTTTGGCTTAGACATATTTAACAAAACCTTCATTAGTTCTGCCACTTCCTTGTGTATTATAGGAACCTCATGAATCGCTGCATACTCTTCAAGTTCTTTTATAAGTCCTGTATTGTCTTTAAGCGTTTTTCTTATATAATCTTCAACGACATCATTTACTATATTGCTCACCAAATTATCCTCCTTGTATAATAATACCGATTTAACCTAACTTATACATTATAACTTTATTTTTCTGTTAAATCAAGATATAATTATTCATTGATACTGTCAACATCTAATATTATTAAATATATGTGTTATAAAATAAAACCTCCCACACTCAAAAAATATATTTTGAATATGGAAGGTTTTTACTGGAAGTACCCTTTAAGGTAACTCCCTTTTTATAATTTATAGTTATTTGACCTAATAAAATATTATATTAATTTTTATAGTCTCATATAATATTTTCAGTCTAAGCAAACTTTTTATTATTTTTAGCATCACTATTTTGTCTTGTTTTCAGAATCTTTTTTTGTTTTATCTTCAGAATCTTTTTTTGACTTTTTATTATTTTTGCTATCTAGTTCTTTTCTATATTTATTTGCATGAACCTTATGTTCTTCAAAAGTTTTACTAAAATAATTTTTGCCGTCAGTTCCTGTTACGAAATATAAATAATCCGTCTTTTTAGGATTTGCAGCCGCTATCAAAGATTTAATTCCAGGGTTACAAATAGGTGTCGGTGGTAATCCATCATTTAAGTATAAGTTATATGGGGTTTCAACCTTTAAATCCTTATATAATACCCTATTTTTTCTTTTCGGCAATCCATACTGTAAGGCTGCATCTGATTGAAGTCTCATCTTCTTGTCCAATCTGTTGTAGAATACCCCGGCTATAATAGGTCTATCTGTGTCATTTACTGCTTCTTTTTCTACTATAGATGCCATGATTACAGTATCATAGAAGTTTAATTTTTTCTTTTCTACATAAGATTTTACCTTTGCATTATAGTTCTTTTCAAATTCATACAACATCTTATCAAATATCTCTTTTTCAGTGCTTCCCTTTTTAAAGAAATAAGTTTCAGGATACATGAATCCTTCTAAAGTTTTTATTCTCTTATCTGCCAAGAATTTATACTTGCTAGAAAACTCTCTCGGATTTCTAAATAATTTTACATAATTTTCTCTTTTACCTAGATTATGTTTTACTAGAGAATTTACTATATCTGTAGATATACTTCCTTCTGGTATAGTTATCTTTATTCCATCCTGAAAGATTTTTCCACTTGTAAGCTTATCTATTATTTGCTCATTATCCATGGCCTGAGATAGCTTATACTTTCCAGCTCTTATCTTATTGGATTTATCAGAGTTTTCAACATTCATTACAAATACTCTTTTATCTGATATAAGCCCATTTAACTTTAATATACTAGCAATTTTTTTTACGCTAGATCCCTCTGGAATATCAACTATTATCTCAGCTTTTGCGTCCTTATCTACAGGTCCTGAAGCCTTCTTGTAATACATGAATATGCTTCCTGCAGAAATACCAAGCAGAATCAGTAGAATAACTATAAGTTTGTAAACCTTATTATTCTTTTTTGACGATTTTTTAGTATTATTTCCCACTGACATCATCCTTTCAAACTCTTTATATAAAAACTATACTCTTTCTATGAACTTCTTTACTAGGTTAGAGAAATCTGCCTTTACTCTAGTTGTAGTCTCTATAACTTCTTCGTGATTTAGAGGCTGATCTAGTATACCTGCAGCCATATTAGTTATACATGATATACCGAATACTTCCATTCCACTGTGATTTGCAACTATAACTTCAGGAACAGTAGACATTCCAACCGCATCTGCTCCTAATAATGAAGCCATTCTAACTTCTGCAGGAGTCTCATAATTTGGACCTGAGAAGAACATATATACACCTTCTTGTACATTTATTCCTAGTTCATTTGCACATTCTCTTATAAGTTTTCTACCTTCTGGTGAATATGCCTTTGACATATCTGGGAATCTAGCTCCAAATCTATCATCATTAGGCCCAACAAGAGGATTTGAACCACTGAAATTTATATGATCCTTTATTATCATAAGATCTCCTGGCTTATATTCTTTATTTGAACCACCTGCAGCATTTGTTACAAGTAGTTTTTCTATTCCCATTTCCTTGAATACTCTTATTGGATAAGTTATTTCTTGTTGAGTATATCCTTCGTAGTAGTGGAATCTACCTTGCATTACTAATACTTCTTTTCCACAAAACTCTCCTATAACTAATTGGCTCTTGTGTCCTACTACTTCTGATACCTTAAAGTGTGGGATATCCTTATATGAAATTATTGTAGGATTTTTTATTTCGTCTGCCAAATCCCCTAATCCTGACCCTAATATCAAAGCTATTTCAGGCTTTCTTTCAATTTTCCCATTAATAAATTCTACACTTTCTTTTACCTTATTATACATATTACTCTCCTTATATCGTTATTATTTGTCGAAATGTTTTTAGGCTATTATTTATTCGACATCATATTTTTGGATATTACATTTGCAACTGTAGAAGCTGCAATGAAAAATTCCTTATCTTCCAAAAAACTTCTTCCCATACTTCTTACCCTCAAATCGTACTTTTTTAAGTCACATTCAGAGTTTTTATAGTCATCATAAATTATATGGTGTTTTTTAGAAATTGAATTAGAATGAATTTGTTTTTCTATTGTTTTTAATTTTTCTTCATCATAATCCCTATTGATGACTAGATTTGTTGATTTATTTGTAATCTCATTCAATATTGTTATAGAATGATGAGAAATACCTCTATGTCTATCTCTTTTATCTGCAAAGCTTATTCTAGGTATCAAGTAGCTACTTCCATCTAACATTTCTATAGCATCTATAATCATACCTTGATCCACTCCACTAAATCCATACTTTGTACCTGTACCCGCTATCCCAGGTCCCATGGTTACAATTACACAATCTGCCTTACATATTTCTTTTGCTGTTATTAGTGCTGTATATATGTTTACACATTCATAATCACCACCAAATGAATTTCCATATGTTATAGTTTTGTCTATTAAACCTTTAGCTTTTAATGTTTCAACGTTTTTGCTAAAAGCTATAGGTAGGGCAGCTGCATCACTCATAATATATACTAATTTCTTATCTGGACAATTTGACTTAAATGTCGCACAAAAGGATGGCAAAATGCTATGTAATGCGCCTACTGCAACTGGCATACCATCAAGACTTTGAAATTTATCAAATACATCATGATATATGCTAGATTGTTCTTCTACAGAGTCAACCTTTATTTGAAAAGGTGTATATCTTAGCTTCATTATATGTCCACCCTCAGTAAACTGGGATTGTATTTTGTTAAGATTTGTTATTACAAAATGAAACCCACCTGTTCCAAGACTTAATTCAACTGCAGTAGTATTTAAGACAACTTCATCTCCAACCTCGCATACACCGCTTAAGCCTATGTAATTGTAGGCTCTCTCTTCTCTTCCCTCTACAATTACAACTATATCCTGTATCACATCGTTTTCACTTTTTATATCTTTTACTATCCCTATTTTCTTGCTTAACATAAAAGCCTCCATATATACTTTATCTTTACATAATATAGATATATTATTATCTTCCTAATAAATCTAGGAAGCTTAATACCTTATTTTTTTCTATTAATTTTGTGATTGAGTATTTTTCTGCAAATAGATGTATTGCTATCATAAATATCAACCAACATATTTGTATCTTTATATCATAGAACTCAACAATAAATACACCTATTGATATACCTAGTAGGTTTGAACCAGAATCCCCCATCATTGTCTTAGCCTTTAAATCAAAGTAGAAATACGTCCAAACAGCCGGCAGCATTAATGCCATTATTTCTTTTTGATTAATGTTTGTAAATATAAAAATTACAATGGCTATTACAAAAAATACCTTTATGGCTCTTCCTGGTCTTAAATCGAATAAATTCATAAAATTTGCACTTAATGCCACTACCAATGTGCCTATAATAATTCCAATAATATTATCCGATATAGATGTTGAAACAACAAGACCAACTATTCCACCTAGAATCGCTTTGAATCCACCTGTAGTTAGTCTTCCTCTAAGCAAGGCCTTAAAATGACCTTTTAATCCTGTAACCTTTCTATTGCCTAAAATATCATCTATGACACCAACAAATGACATTGAAACTACTGCAAATAAAAATATGAATATATCTACCTTTTTTTCTAGATTCACATTACAGTACAAAAGTACAATTGCATTAACCAATATCGTAGGTACAAAGCATATACCCATACTTACAGGTATTTTTTCGCCCCTATAGTTTTCTCTTATCAGTCCACTTGATATCAACATAGTTCTAACAAGAGGGATACTTATAAGATCTATTGCTGTACCTATACACAAAAGTGCAAACAAAATTAGATACTTATACATAACACTACCTCCATTCTTTCTTTTTCTTATTTACTATTTTTCTTATATGAAGATATTGCTTTCCTCTATGAATGAATCCTCTTAGGTCTCTACCGGTTTCATTATGAGTCATATCTACTATGTATTCTTTTACAATGTAATTCCACTTAAGTATATCTATTGTCATACCTACTTCTACTCCATATCCATCCGGTATATGTTTAAATTTTTCGATTACCTCTCTTTTAAACGCCCTCTGTCCTGAGATTGTAGAGTCTAGCTCAACACCTGTTAATTCGTATACACTATTTTTTGCTAGTCTTTTTACAAATCCCATACCACCTTTTTTCTTTGCCGGTCTGAATTTTGCAATTGCGACGTCACATTCACCATCTATGACAGGTTTTATTATTTTAACCACTTCAGATGAAGTTTTACCAAGGTCTCCGTCTAAAAATACACAGATATCACATTTAGAATCTATCATTTTTAGACCTTCTTCTAGTGCTCTTCCCTTACCCTTGTTTGATGGTTGAATTTTATACTTAAATTTTGGATTTTCATATTCTTTCAGTATTTGTGGCGATAAATCAACTGAACCATCGTCTACTGCTATTACTTCATCCACTATATCCAAATCAATTATACTGTCTATAGTATCCTTTATCTTTATTTCTTCATTATAAACTGGAATTATAACACTCGTATACATAAAATCACCTCTTAATTTGACAATGCCATAGTGGTGAAACTATCATCATTATCCTTATTTATTCCATAGTTACCTATTAACTTGTCATTTGCCAAACAATTTATAAGAGATATCTTACCCGGCTGTTGTTCTATATTGTTTATAGTTGGAAGCTTCATATCCATAAATGGTTTTATAACATCATCTGATACAGATTGAGTCTGTACTACTACAACCTGTTTATCACCCTTTATATCATTTACCAATTCTACATATGGATTTTCCTTATCTGATGATATTTTATTATTTTGTCCGTTTATCACAACAATACTATTTATATCTCCATATTGAGAGTTTATGTTATTTTTATTTATAAATCCCATAGAAGCTAAAGTAGTTAATACGTTTTGTTGCTTAGGATCTTTTATCGAATTCATTATTAAATTTACAATATCATCTTCTTTTTTGATATTTATATTTAATTTATCACTTATTTTATTATAATTATCCTTATCAAATATAGAATTATTAACTTTTATTACAAAACCGATTTTTCCACCTACATTTGTGATTGTGTTTTGTATCTCATTATCTATATTTGAAGAATCAAATGACAACAATCCAACCGTTTTATTTAATAGTTTATTTGCTGTAAGCACGCTTGAATTTTCAACTATATATCCATTGTATTTTTCAACTACATCCTTTAGTTTTTTATTTTCTTTAGTCAAATCCTCATCCTTAGATTTTATGTCTAAAACCTGTTTGTTTATATCTTTGACTATGGCTTGATTCTGTTTTTGCACTGCCTCATTTGTACCTAAATTGGAACCTATAAGTATACCTATTCCCAAAGCTAGAAATATAGAACCTATGGTTAGTACAACATATTTAAAATTTACATGCATCTAATCACCTCTTTTAATCTCTCTATTTTATCTAAACAGTAATTTCATTTTTATCTCCAATAACTGTATCAATGTTTGTACTTTAGGAGAAAGAAATACAACTATCATTACTGGGAACAATGCCGTAATAATTAAACCTATTATGTATTTAAGTTTTAACCTACTCTGATATAGCATACTAACTCCCCTTGCATCTATAAGTCTCGATCCTATTTTTAATCTTACTAAAAAAGTCGATGCCATTCCCTTTCTTCCCTTTTCTAGGAAATCTATCATATTTGAGTGAGTACCTAAGGCTACAATCAATTCTGCACCGTTTTCATAGGCCGCAAGCATTGCAATATCTTCACTTGTACCTGGTGATGGAAATACCACAGCATTTAATCCAAGTGCCTCTACTCTAGAAAGACCAGGAGCCTTGCCATTTGTATATGCATGAACAACTATTTCTTTTGCAGATTTCAACGCTTCATCTGTTACACTATCCATATCCCCAACAATTACATCTGGTTTGTATCCAAACTCCAATAAAGCATCTGCGCCTCCATCAACCCCTATAAGAATAGGCTTAACCTCTTCTATATAGGATATTATAGCTTCCAAATCATCTTTGTAGTTATGACCTCTAACTACTACCAACACATGTTTATCTTTATAGACTGTACTCATTTCCGGTATTTTTACATCTCCCAGTATCAATCCCTTTTCCTTTTGTGCATATTCTATTGTGTTGTCTATGAATTTGTCCAATTCCTTACTTATATTTTTGTATGCGAAATTTAGTTTTTGTTCTATTACATTATCGTATAAAACTTCACCTTCGCCAATCAATATATCATTTCTATAAATTTTACCGTTATCAACTACGATAGAATCCTCTTCATCAAGAATCTGAAAAACTTCTTCACCAACATTATCTATAATTAGAATTTTTTCCTTTAATAAAATCTCAGGTCCAACATTCGGATATCTTCCGCTTATTGACTGTGAAACATTTATTACGAGTTTTATCTTGGCTTCAACTAGTGATTTTGCAGCAACCTCATCTATATCTACATGGTCGATAATAGCAATTTCACCAGCTTTGATTCTCTTTGCGAGTTTCTTTGTTTTTCTATCTTTTCTTATTATGCCTTCTACTCGCATTCTTGCCTCCCCATTTATATTCTCTTAATCTATTTTATCAACTTGTTTTTGAATTATCAATATTTATATTAAAAATAACCCCTAATAATTCAATATTATACAAAAATATTACAAAAATTTCAATATAATGAAGGGTAAATGAAATATTTTTTCATTTATTTTTTACTTTCCTTGGCAATTTCTAATATTTCATCTGCATGCTCCACAGTTTTTTCTGTAATCCTACTGCCTGAAATCAATCTAGCTATTTCGTTCTTTTTGAATTCTCTGTCTAATTTTGTAATCGAAGTAAAGGTTCTTTCCTTATCTACATTCTTTTCTATATAGTAGTGTTCATCCGCAAATGATGCAATTTGTGGAAGATGTGTTATACAAATAATTTGCTTATTTTTAGATATAGCTGATAATTTTTCACCTACAGTCTGTGCTGCCCTTCCGCTTATACCTGTATCAATTTCGTCAAAAATTAAACTCTCTATCTTATCTACATCTGCCAATATCGACTTAAATCCTAACATAAATCTGCTCATTTCTCCACCAGATGCAACTTTATACAACGGGTTCATGTCTTCACCTAAATTGAATGATACCAAAAATTCAATATCATCGTTTCCTTTTTCTGTGAAGTCTGATTTTTTAAAGCTAACTTTGAATTTTGTATTTTTCATATTAAGGCTGTACAGTTCATCTAAAAGATTTCTTTCTAATTTTAAGGCCAATTCATGTCTAGCATTAGATAACGAGTCCGCTTTTTTTTCTAATTCCTTCTTTTTTTCAGAGAGCATTGTTTGCAACTTGTTATTTTTTTCTTCTCTATTTTCAATATCATTTACCCTTGATGTTATAACATCATAAAAAGACAGTATTTCAGAAATGCTATCTCCGTATTTTCGCCTCATATTATTTATTACATCTAGTCTCTCTTGAATTTCTTCCAACATATACGGTCTGAAATCTATATTGTCTATATAGTTTCTCACCGTATTTGATATATCCTGTATTTCATATAAAATATTATTCATATTCTCTTCAAGTTTTTCTAATTCAGTATCGAATTTAGAAACGCTAGACAAAATATTTGCAGAATTTCCCAATTGATCTTCTGCATTAAATTGAGAATCATGTAAGTATCCGTAAACTTCCTTCAATGAGTTATATATTTTTTCTCCATTTTCATATATTTCTTTTTTTGACTTTAAGTTATTATACTCCTCTTCGTCTAGGTTTGCAGACTCAATCTCATTTATTTGAAACCTTAATAAATCCAATTCCCTCTGCACTTCTCTGTCGCTTTTATTGTCATTTAACTTCAATATCTGTCTTTTTATGTCATTATATTCGTCGTAGCATATCTTATATTCATCAAATACTTTTTTTATTTTATCTTTTCCATATAGATCCAAAAAATCTATATGATTTTCTTTATTGTACAACGCTTGATTTTGATGTTGACCATGTATATCTACTATTGTAGCCATTATAGTCTTTAAATCAGATACTTTTACATTTTTACCATTTATTTTTGTTATCGTCTTTCCATCGTTATATAGCTTCCTATTCACTATTGCCATATTATCTTCATCAATAGGTATGTTTAATTCGCCCAACATTCCTAAAAACCTTGAGTTGTTTGAAAAAACCACAGTTTCAACTTCTCCAAAGTCCTCTCCTCTTCTTATATATGTTCTGTCAAACTTTCCTCCCATACACAAGTTTAGAGCATCCAATATTATAGACTTTCCAGAACCTGTTTCTCCAGTCAATATATTTAGATTCTTTCCAAAATTAACCCTTAATTCCTCTATAAGAGCGCAATTTTTTATATACAGTTCATAAATCATGCCTTACTTATCCAACACCTCCGATTGAATTCTATTTGTCCATTTCATGAGATTTTTCTACCAAATCCTTTATTTTTTCATAGTATTCATCATAATTTTCATCAACTACCTTATCATCCACTTTTTGTAAGTATATAAGGTATTCTATATTACCCTCTGGCCCCTTTATTGGGGAATAGTCTAGGTCTAATATTTTGAACTTTTCATCCATAGCCATTTTAGAAACAGAATCTATGACTTCAATATGAGTTGATTTATCTCTTACAACTCCCTTCTTACCTACTTTTTCTCTCCCGGCTTCAAACTGAGGTTTTATAAGTGCTACTATTCTACCTTCCTCAGATAATATAGACCATGCTTTTGGAAGTACAAGTCTAAGTGAGATAAAAGATACATCTATCGAAGCAAAACTAGGTCTAGGATCTAATATGGACTCATCCAAATACCTTATATTCTGTCTTTCAAGACATACTACTCTTTCGTCTTCTCTAAGTTTCCATGCAAGTTGACCATATCCAACATCGACTGAATACACCTTTGTTGCACCGTTTTGAAGCATACAGTCTGTAAATCCTCCTGTAGATGCTCCTATATCCATGCATACTCTTCCCTCTAAATCCATATCGAAATTTTTTATTGCCTTCTCTAATTTTAATCCTCCACGGCTAACATATGGAATCAATTTCCCTTTAACCTTTATATCCGCATCTATTCTCACTGCTGTTCCCGGTTTATCAATTCTTTGGTTATCTACAAAGACATTTCCAGCCATTATATTTCTTTTTGACTGTTCTCTACTCTCAAAATATCCCATATCAACCAATAATAAATCTATTCTTTTTTTCATCTATCTAAAAACACCTCTCAATCGTTTAATTTTTTGAGTAAAATTTTATATCTATGACTTTCTAAATTTATTTTCTATAATTTTTTAAATCTCTTTGAAAGTTTTTCTGAGGTCATAGATATCGAATCCATTAAATCTTCTGTATTACCATGTGGTACAAATACATTAGGTATACCTATTTTTTCAACATTAAGTTTCAAATTAAACTCATCTATCAAGTCTTCAATCTGTGATCCATATCCACCTGTAGTCACATTATCTTCTACAGTAATAATCCTATCTACTCTATTAAGAATTTCTTTGTAAAATCCTTTATCAAGAGGTTTTAGGAATCTAGCATCAATCAATATATACGATGTGTCATTACATTCTATATTATGCTCAAGACCCTTTATAGCTGGTATTAACATATTTCCTATAGTAAAAATACCTATTTTTTGAGTGCCTTCTTTTAATCCATCATAAATTATTCTCCCTACTCCCAATTCAGATAGAGATGGTGAATATATTTTTTCATTTATAAACCCATATTCATCTGGATTGAAATAATATTCACTTCCTCTTGGGTATCTTATCGCCAAAGTTGACTCAAAGGTAGAAGAAAAATTTATCATATCTACCATTTCCTTAGTATCAGATGGTGCCATAACTGTTATATTTGGAATTGGAGCCAAAAATGATAAATCAAATTGTCCATGATGAGTCTCTCCATCATTACCTACCAAACCTGCTCTGTCTATCAAAAAAGTAACAGGTCTATTGTTTATGCAGACATCGTGAATTAATTGATCATATCCTCTTTGTAAAAAAGTTGAATATACAGCAAAATAAGGTTTTAAATTCATTTTTGATAATCCTGCACAAAATGTAACTGCATGTTGTTCACATATACCAACATCAAAGTATCTAGTAGGATGAGATTGCTCGAATATATTAAGACCTGTTCCAGTCGGCATCGCTGCTGTGACTGCTACTATTCTCTCATCAGCATCTGCTATATTTCTAAGCGTCATCCCGACAACCTGTGAAATACTCTTTTTACCAGAAGTTTTGACACCTTCTTTGTAATTGAATTTCCCTACACCGTGATACGCATCGGGCCTTGTTTCTGAATACCTATATCCCTTTCCTTTGATTGTTTTCACATGAATAAATTTAGGACCATCTATACATTTTGCATATTCTAACATCTCTATTAATGACGCTAAGTTATGACCATCAACCGGTCCTAAATACTTTATACCTAGACCATCCATAAAACTACATTGTGATGGAAGTATAGTTGTCATAAGTGAGTCAGTTATTTTATTTGCCTTTTCCGAAATTTTGCTTCCAACATAGGTCTTATTCATAATTTTATCTATTGCATCTTTGAAATTCAATGCATCGCTATTAATCATTATTTTTGACATATAAGTTGAGAATGCACCGGTATTTTTATCTATAGACATCTCGTTATCGTTGAATATTACTATCATATTTTTTTTCATATAACCTAAATTATTCAACGCCTCAACTGCCATCCCACCTGTTATAGCACCGTCACCTATTACGGCTATAACTTGATAATCTTCACCCTTTATATCTCTTGCACAGGCAATTCCCAAACCAGCAGATATTGAAGTAGAGCTGTGACCTGTATCAAATATGTCATGTTCACTTTCACTCTCCTTAGGAAATCCTGACATTCCATCATACTGCCTAAGTGTGTTGAATCTATTTTTTCTACCCGTTAAAAGTTTGTGAACATACGATTGATGACCGACATCCCAGATTATTTTATCCCTTGGACTATCAAAAACCTTATGTAGCGCCAAAGTTAATTCTACAACACCTAGATTTGATGCCAAATGTCCACCTGTAGCAGATACATTTTTAACTATGAAACGTCTTATATCTCTAGATAGTTCTATCAAATCATTGTATTTCATTTTTTTTATATCTTGAGGTGAATTTACCTCATCTAATAATTTATACATACATATCACCTAACTAATAAAATAATATTGCGACTAAAACACCCAAGATAGCTCCCCAAAAAACCTGTTTTGGAGTGTGTCCAACCAATTCTTTCAATCTCTCTTGCGGATCCATATCTCTGTTTTGCCAACTATCGACAAGCTTGTTCAAAATTGTTGCTTGTTTACCTACAGCCTGTCTTACGCCAGATGCATCATACATTACAATACACGATAAAACAGCGCAGATAGCAAATATATCGGAATCAAATCCATATTTAAACCCTATCATCATAGACATACATGATACGAATGAACTATGAGAACTAGGCATTCCTCCCGATATAGTTATTCTTGTAAAATCTATTTTTTTCTCTCCTGTAAATACCTTTAAAAACTGGGCCAAAAAACATGAAAATGTACTTACCCAAAATATTTTATTAAGAAAAAACTCTCCTATATAATGCATTTCTCCTCCAATATCTTTTATTTATACTATTAAATATATCCTAGTCTATAAACAACTAGTCTTTTATTTTTATATCACACACTGATTGCATCAAATTGTGGTTTTTATATTATTTTTATCACATATCTATAGCAACGATATATGTGGTTTTATATTATTTTTATCACATATCTATCGCAATGATATATGTGGTTTATTTCTTTCTATTATACATATATTTCGCCAATTCTATTAAAAATTGACTATTATCTAGTTTAGATATCTCTTCTATGGCTTCATCAGTTAATTTTTTTGCTATTTTTTTTGATTCTTCAAGTCCATATATAGAAGGGTATGTGGATTTGTTATTCTCTACATCACTTCCAATAGGCTTTCCTATCTCATCTTCATTACCTTCAATATCTAAGATATCATCGACTATTTGAAAAGACAATCCTATATTTCGTGAATATATTGTAAGTTTTTCCAAAGTCGAATCATCGCAACCCGCTAGTATAGCTCCTGCTCTTACTGATGCCATTATCAATTCGGCAGTTTTATTTTGATGTATGAATCTAAGAGTATCTATGTCTATTTGTTTATTTTCGCTTTCAATATCTACAACTTGTCCACCAATCATTCCATTTATACCTGCAGATTTTGAAATTTCATAAGAAGCTCTAATACCATTTATTGGCTTTTCTAATTTTAAGCTATTTTCTAACATAATTTCATAGGCTGTATTTAGCAATCCATCCCCTGCCAATATGGCCATTGCCTCACCGTAGACAACATGATTAGTAGGTCTTCCTCTTCTAAGGTCATCGTTATCTAGAGCTGGCAAATCGTCATGAATCAATGAATATGTGTGAATCATCTCTAGGGCTGCACAAAATGGAAGATAGTTTTCATCCCTTCCACCAGAAATCTTATATGCTTCCATTAATAATATCGGTCTTAATCTCTTTCCTCCAGATAGATAGCTATAATTCATAGCTTCAAACAAAGTCTTTTGATAACCTATTTCCCTTGGTGTATACTCCTTTATATGTTCTTCTATAAATGATGTTCTTTTTTTTAATTCGATTGAAAAGTCCACTATATTTCGACCTCCTCTTCACTTCCATCATCATTAAATTTCGTTATTTTTAGTTCGGCCATATCTAATACCTCGTTGCAATACCTATATAGAGATATTGCTTCTTCATACAGTTTCAAACTTTCATCAAGACTCACAGCCTGACCTTCTAATTTTTTAATTATTTCTTCAAGTTTAATAGCCGCATCTTCATAACTCAATTCTAAACTTCTATCGTTATCCATAATAATATCTTCCTCATTCCATATATTTTATTAAACCTTATTGTTTATCATTTTTATTAGATTCAATTACCTCACACAAAAGCCTTCCATCCGACATTAATACCTCTATCTTATCTCCTGTATCTATGTCTTGTATGCTATTTATCACCTTTTCATCCTTTTCTACCAGTGAATATCCTCTCTCCATAATCGAAAATGGATTTAGGTTAGACATCGATATTGAAAATCTATTTAAAGACTCCCTCTTTTCATCAATATATCTATTCATATTTGATTTCAATTTATCATAAGCATAATCTAATTCCATTTTTCTTCCATAAACATAATCCTTCTCAACAATACTGCATATTCTAGAAAATACATACTTAGTCTTGTTTCTGTCGTATCTTATATTTGATCTAACTCTAGCTCCTATACCATCCATAATAGTATCGAGTCTATTTTTTATATCGAAAAGGTTTGGTGTTGCTATTTCAGCTGCAGCAGATGGAGTTGGAGCTCTCATATCAGCTACAAAATCACTGATTGTAAAGTCAGTTTCATGACCTACAGCAGATATTATTGGTATGGTTGAATTGTATATAGCATCGGCTACAATTTCTTCATTGAAAGACCACAATTCTTCTATAGATCCTCCTCCCCTACCTATTATAATTGTATCTACGTTATTACATTGGTTGAAAAACTCTATCCCCTTAACTATCATTTCTCTAGAGCCAGGACCTTGAACCAATACAGGGTAAAGTTTTATTCCAACCTTTGGATACCTTCTGCTTATTACATTTATTATATCTCTTATTACCGCTCCTGTTGGTGATGTAACGACGCCTATATTTTTAGGATAAGATGGTATTTTTTTCTTGTGCATCGGACTAAAGTACCCTTTTGACTCTAATTTAGATTTCAACTTCATGAATTCATAATACAGTCTTCCTTCGCCCTCTATTTCTACATCCTTTATATATAATTGATAAGCTCCATCTCTAACATAGGTTGATATATATCCACTCGCTATGACCTTCAATCCATCTTTTAATTTCTTTTCTTTATCGTAATTATTCTTAAAAATTATACAGTTTATCTTTGAGTTTTCATCCTTTAGAGATAGATATACATTGCCTGAGTTATGAATCTTAAAATTTGATATTTCACCTCTTACTTGAAGGTTTTCCAATATAGGCTCTTCACTTAAAATCTTCTTTATATAATTATTTAATTCATAGACTCCCAATGTCCTTATTTTCAAATAAACCACCACCATTTAATCTTCTTGATTTAAAATTGTACTTTAAAATTTTAGCCACTAATTATATTATATCATACAATTTATAAAAGTAGTATTAAACTTTTAGGGTAAGAAAATAAGAGCCCGGAACTTTATAAAAGCTCCGGGACCCTTTTAAATACAATTTTTATTATATTTTATAACAATATCTGTTTATTTTACTATAACTTTTCAACGCCAATCTTAGTTATATGGTCGTTTAGATTTTGTTCTTCTGTCGCCAAATCGCTAAGTTCAACTGAAACAGCCAATGTTTCATTCTTTATATACTCTTCAAATTCTTTAACTGCATTTACAACTTCATCATCACCGCTGTAGTAGATTTTTATGTTGTCTAATACTTCGAATTCGCTAGCCTTTCTCATCTGTTGTACCTTAGATACAAATTCTCTAGCCAGACCTTCATTTATCAACTCTTGAGTAAGAACTGTTTCTAGTATTACAAATAGATTGTTTTCCATAGAAACATTGAATCCTTCTTTTGAATCTATATTTATTAATACATCATCCTTTCCAAATTCAAAGTCTTCACCTGCAACATTGACCTTAACTTTCTCTCCATTTTCTAATTTATTTACAACTTCTCTTGCATCAAGCTGCTGTAATACATTTCCAAATGCATTTACATTCTTTCCTAATACAGGTCCTAATACCTTGAAGTTTGGTTTTAAGCTAAAGTTCATATATTCACTTAAATCCTGTACGAATTTAACTTCTTTTACATTAAGCTCTTCTTTTAGAAGTTCTACCAAATCACCTATTGTAGATTCATACTTACCATCTATCAATACTTCAGAGATAGGTTGTCTTACTTTTATCTTAGAATTTTCTCTAGCTGCTCTTCCCAATGTAACAAGGTTCTTTGTTAAATCCATCTTTTCTTCTAGCTTTTCATCTATTAATTCTGGATTGCATCTTGGATAGTCTGCACAGTGAACTGAGTACTCCCCTGTAAGCTTTCTATACATTTCCTCTGATAAATATGGAGCAAATGGTGCTATCATTCTTACAAACTCTGTTAATACTTCATAAGTAGTATTGTATACTGACATCTTATCTTCATTTAATTCAGTTCCCCAGAATCTTCTTCTAGATCTTCTTATATACCAATTTGATAAGTCGTCGTTTAGGAAGTCTGTCATCCTTCTTATAGCCTTGTTTACTTCAAATATCTCTAGATTTTCTTCAATTTCCTTCTTTAAATTGTTGAACTTAGAAAGTATCCATCTATCTAGTTCCGGTCTTTCTGGATAGTTTACAAAGAAGTCTCTTGGATCTAGGTTATCTGTATTTGCATACAATGTAAAGAAGTTATATGTATTTTTTAATGTTCCTATGAACTTAGACATTATTTCCTTCAATCCATCTTCATCAAATCTAAGTGGTGTCCATGGTGGAGAAACGTATAATAGATACCATCTCAATGCATCTGCACCGTACTTATCAAACATTTCAAATGGATTTATAGTATTACCCTTAGATTTTGACATCTTCTTACCATTTTTATCAAGTACAAGATCTGTAACCAATACGTTTTTATATGGACTCTTTCCTGTAACAAATGTAGATACTGCCAATAGTGAGTAGAACCATCCTCTTGTCTGATCTATACCCTCTGCTATATAATCTGCTGGGAATAATGTATCAAAGTCATCCTTGTGTTCGAATGGATAATGCCATTGAGCAAAAGGCATTGCTCCTGAGTCAAACCAACAATCTATAACTTCTGTTACCCTTGTCATCTCTCCATTACACTTAGAACAATGAAGATGTACTTTATCTATATGAGGTCTGTGTAATTCTATAGTCTTAGGATCAACTTCTTCTATAGCCTTATCTGCTAATTCCTGTCTAGATCCTACTGTTTCCATATGTCCACATTCACACTTCCATACAGGCAGCGGTGTTCCCCAATATCTAGTTCTTGATATAGCCCAGTCTTTTAGTTCTTCAAGCCAATTTCCAAATCTACCCTGTCCAACAAATTCTGGGTACCAATTTACACCGTTGTTGTTTTCTATCAGTTTATCCTTTAATTTTGTCATTTCAAGATACCAACCAGGGTTAGCATAATACACTAGTGGAGTAGAACATCTCCAACAATGAGGATAGTTATGTTCAACTTTTTCCTTAGAATATAGCTTATTCTCCTTAGCCAGCCATTTTATAACCTCTACATCTACACCATCTTCCATTACGAATCTACCCTTCCATGGAGTTGCTGTAAACTTTCCTTCTGAATCAACTGGCTGAACAAATGGAAGATTGTATCTTCTAGCTAGATTGTAATCATCTTCACCAAATGCAGGTGCAGTATGAACTATACCAGTACCATCTGTTACAGTTACATAATCTCCACAACAAACCACAAATGCGTCTCCATCGACTTCTACAAAATCCATCAATTGTTCATATTCTTCATTTTCTAAGTCTTTACCTTTTAGTACTTCTAATACCTCATATTCACCTTCTCCTAGGTGTTTGTCTGCCAAGTCTTTCGCAAGATAATATACCTCGTCTCCCTTTTTAGCCTTTACATAGTCTACATCTGGATTAACCGCTAAGGCAACGTTTGAAGGTAGTGTCCATGGAGTAGTTGTCCAAGCAAGGAAGTATTCATTTTCAGTTCCTTTTTTCTTAAACTTAGCTACTAATGTATTTGATTTTATCTCCTTATATCCCTGAGCAACCTCATGAGATGCTAGACCTGTTCCACATCTAGGACAGTATGGAAGTATCTTATGCCCTTCGTACAATAATCCTTCCTTATTAAACTTATCCAATATCCACCATAATGACTCTATATAGTTATTATCTAGAGTGATATATGGATTATCAAGATCTACTGAATATGCCATTCTCTCTGTCATATTTCTCCATTGTTTTTCATATGTAAATACAGAGTCTCTACATTTTTCACAGAATTCTTCTATTCCATAATCCTCTATAGCCTTTTTATCTGATAGACCAAGTTCTTTTTCAACCTGTAACTCTACTGGAAGACCATGTGTATCCCAACCAGCCTTTCTAGGAACTCTATATCCACTCATAGTTTTATATCTACATACCCAGTCCTTAAGTGTTCTAGATATAACGTGGTGTATTCCTGGATTACCATTGGCTGTTGGTGGTCCTTCAAAGAATACATATGTAGGGTCATTTTTTCCCTTTTCAAGAACTCTTTCTAAGATATTATCTTTTTCCCATGTTTTCAGCGTTTCCAATTCTGCATCTGAAACACTGCCTTCAAATAACTTGTCAAAAACCATTTTTTTAGTCATTTTAGATCTCCCTTCTAAATCATTTTTTTAATCAGTAACCATATCTTTATTCTAATTAATCTAAAAATTCTTAATAATACCTTTTTATGTATACCTATTTTTAGAGTAAATAAAAAAACTCATCCCATATCAAGGGACGAGTTTTAATCGCGTTACCACCCAAGTTTTTAGTTATATTATAACTAAACTCTCAATAGCTTTAACGGTGCTATACCGGAGAAACTTAATCGCTTTTGCTTTCAGTCCTCAGCTCAGAAGTGATTTTCATATTCTATAATCAATCGGCTCACACCAAACCCGACTCGCTTTTGACCTAGTTCATACTACTCTTCTTCATCAATGCTGATCAATAATTAATTTTTACTTACTTTATATAATAAGACAAAAGAATAAAATCGTCAATACCTTTTTTTATTTTTTTATTCTAATTTTTGCAATTTTAATTATAGAAATTCATTTGATATATAAATTTTATCTATTATGAAACATCAATTCATAACTTTAAATAAATTCCCAGTTTATTATATAAATTTATTTATTTGATTTTAAAGATATCTTCAGGAGTGCTAGCCTCTAATTCTGTATCTACAGTTTTTATTTCTATTGTCGCTGCAGTTTTATCTTCTTCTTCCTGAACGTTTTCTAATACAGACATTCTCATTGTTCCAGATGCATCTATAGCATCTTCAACATTTATCTTTTTAAACCCATCCTTAGAATCTATTATTTCGCTAAATATATCATCTATATTTTGCATTTCATCTTCAAGTAAAGATTTGAATTTTGTTCTAAATACCTTAAATTCTTTAAGAAGAGATTCAAATTCATTTCTGATTTCTACGACCTTGTTATTGGCCATATTCACTATTTTCTTAGCCTCAAATTCAGCTTCCTGAACGATTACCCTTGCTTTTTTATTAGCTGCACTAGTTGTATCTTCTGCAGCACTTTGAGCTGTTATCAAAGTTTCTTTCAAAGTTTCTTCAATGCTTGAATACTTGTTGATTTGTGAAATATACATTTGATTTTTTTCTTTTAAGGCCTCATTTTCTTTTATCAAAGCCTCGTAATCTAGTTGCAGTTTATCTAAAAATTCGTCTACTTCATCCTCGTTATATCCTCGAAATGTTCTTTTGAATTCAATCGTATTGATTTCTTCTGGTGTAATCACAACAAAATCCCCCTTTATTTATATTTTTTTATTTTTATCCTAATCTTATCTTTTCTTGTAGTACATCCTATTTCCGACAAAATGAATTTACCTTTTGTTCTGACAGATATTTTACTACCCTCATCTACCGTATATGAAGATCTAATTATCTTTTCATAATTGACTTGTACATACCCTGATTCTATTATATTTACTACCTTTGATCTAGATATATTATATGCTTGAGATACAATATTATCTAACCTCAGAGAAGAAACAGTAGTTGAAATTTCTTCATATTCTTGTTCTGGTATTATGATTTCAGTTCTTTCTATCTCCTTGATCCTTATAGAGTTTTTCCCTACTTTTTTCAGGTTGAAAATTATAAAATCAGATATATCCTTATCTACAATTATATGGCAGTTATTATCACCTACCAATATATCACCTATCTTTTCTCTTTTTAAACCAAGTCCAAGTAACGAACCTAAGTAGTCTCTATGGCTTATAGATGAAAACTTAAAATTTCCACTTATCTCTAATATGGATGTACTAGGCTCAATATCTTCCTTTTGTGTATAATAGGGAAAGATATTTATAATAGCCCTCTCTGCATTATCATATCCACCATCTATGCTATATTCTATATCATCGTTAGAATTTATGATTGAAACAGCATTCTTAACTTCAAATGGGTTCAAAAATTCAGAATGTTTTTCTTCGTGATTTTTGAGTACAGAATTACAAATATCGACTATTTTAAACATCTTATTTTTCAAATCTACATCATTTATATGATTTGTTACTTTAAGTTTATCCATAATTATAAAAACCTTCCTATAATCCTACTTATCCCTTCAAGAAGCATTATAGATACCACCGGCGTAAAATCAATTACCCCTTGAAATCTATTTAAAATATTTCTTATTGGACCTTCAATTGGAAGTGTAAATTCCTGAAGTATGTAAAATAATTTAGAAGTGTTCATATTTGGAAACCAAGATATTATAGCTTCGACTATAATTGCAACCTCAACTATTCTTATAAATAGCTGAAGTGCTATTTTTAATACTTCCATCTAATTCACCCTTTATTTATTTGTTTGCCAAGGAAATATAGGCTTACTTTCTAATTCTTCCTTTAGACTCTTGTCAATTTCTACTCCATTTGGAGCTAAAACATATATTCCTTTTGATATATGTTTTATACTACCATCTACAACGTAAACAGCACCATTTAGGAAGTTAAAAATTCCATGTTTTAATTCGTTATCTTCAATATCATTAAGATTAACTATGACAGTACAGTTAGACTTTAAATTATCAGCTATAACTTGAGCATCATCCCATAATTTTGGTATACTTATGACTATCTTTACATTGCTGCGAATATGTAGACCTGATACCCTAGACTGAGAAAAACCGCTGTATGTAGACTGTTTTTCAGTTGTTTCTTCATCATAAGTATCACCATAACCATCATCTACATCATCATAATCAGAATACTCCTCATCATATCCATCGTATTCTTCATTACTTTCATCATCCTGAATCATCCACTCTTTAAGTTTGCCAACTTTATTCTTAAAATTTCCCATAATGTCCTCCTATCATCCATTATAAATTATAATTTCTTTCTCCAAAAATTGATGTTCCAACTCTAATCATAGTAGCGCCTTCTTCTATAGCTATATCGTAATCTCCACTCATACCCATAGACAATTCCTTCATTTCGACGTTACTTAAACTTTTATTGCTTATTTCTCTAGATAAATTTTTTAGGTCTTTAAAAATCGCTCTTACCTCTTCCCTACTTGCATCGGCAGGAGCTATAGTCATCAAACCTTTTATATTTATTCTATCGTATTTTTTTGAACAATTTTCAACAAATGGAAGTACATCTTCAATAAAAAGACCGTGCTTTGAGTCTTCTCTAGATATATTCACTTGGACAAGGCAGTCTATATACCTATCAATAGACTCTGCTCTTTTTTGAATCTCCTCACAAAGAGAATCCCTGTCTAGAGAGTGTATCATATCAACCTTATCAATAATATACTTAACCTTATTTGTTTGAAGGCTGCCTATCATATGCCACCTAACTTTATCGTTAATTATTTCATACTTTTTTTTCAATTCCTGTGGTTTATTTTCTCCAACTGCAAGAATACCATTTTCAATGGCCTCTTTCATTTCTTCAACACCCACTGTCTTTGTCACTGCAATAAGCAATACATCTTGGCTGTCTCTGCCAGAGTTATTACATACATCCTGAATATTATTATATATTTTTTTTAAATTTTCTGTGATACTCAATAAAATCACCTACTTTATAAACTTTCATATTACAGAAATTTATATACACCTTATATTATATCAAAAAGTTAACTAATTGTATCTAATTATTTTAAATATACTTAGAAAATCTTTTTAACATGCCTTATCTATCACCTGAAAATATATATTCATTCTCATGCTTCTTTGGCCTCTTCATAAGGAGATTAACACCTTCATTAGGATCTAGCTCTCCCTTTATAACATTATATATACATTCCGTAATAGGCATCTCTATATTCAATTCCCTTGATTTTTCATATACAGCTTGCGTTGCTGTAATTCCTTCTACCACCATTTCAACTTCTTTAAGAGTATCTTCAAGTGAATATCCCTTACCAATCAATATACCTGCCCTCCTATTTCTAGAGTGCATACTAGTACATGTTACTATCAAATCTCCAATTCCGGATAAACCTGAAAAAGTAGATAGCATGGCTCCTTGTTCTACAGCAAACCTACTAATTTCAGTAAGCCCTCTTGTCATCAAGGCTGCTTTTGAATTATCTCCAAAATTCAAGCCATCTAGTATACCAACGCCAAATGCTATTATATTTTTTGTCGCTCCACCTAGCTCTACACCTATTAAATCGTGGTTTGTGTATACTCGGAAATAATGGTTTATAAATATATCCTGCACAATTTGAGATGTTTCTATATTATCTGATGCCACAACAACAGTTGTAGGTATCTTCATAGCAACTTCTTCTGCATGAGATGGACCGGATAACACACAATATCTATTATCTGGAAGTTCCTCAGCACATACCTCTGATAATCTCTTTCCTGTATTACTCTCAATACCTTTTGCTACATTAACTAATATTTGTTCATTATCTATGTATTTTTTTATTTTTTTACAAATACTTCTAATCTGCTGAGATGGAACACCTAACAATACAATATCTGCACCTTTAAGTGCATACTCCATATCTGTAGTCGCCTTTATAGACTTATCAAAAACAACCTCTTTTAAATATTTTTTATTTGTATTTTTTTGGTTGATTTCATCGCATTGTTCCTCTCGTCTGGTCCAAATTAAGACATCATGCCCATTTTCCTGTAAAACGATTGACAACGCACTAGCCCAACTACCAGCACCTAATACACATATTTTCTTCATAAAACACCTCCAAATTACAGACAGGTAAAATTTTTAACTTATACGCTTTTTTCTTTTTTAAATTCTAATCTTCTTTCATTGCCATTTATAAGTTTTCTTATATTTTCACGATGCTTATATACAACTAATATAGATAGAACTATACATACCCATACTCCCATATAATCCCTTCTTATGAACATAAGTATTGGAAATAAGAATACGCCAAGCATAGATCCAACCGACACATATCTAGTCACACCCACAACTATCATGAAAAATATCATACAAAATACAGTTGGTAGGGGGGCAACTGCCAGCAAAGACCCATATGTAGTAGCTACACCCTTACCTCCTTTAAATTTTAAAAATACCGGCCAGTTGTGACCACATACAACAGCTATTACAGATATATATCTAGCTAGGTCGATGTCTATTTTTAATTTTTCAGCAATGAAGGCAGATATTAATACTGCAATCGTACCCTTGAAGTAGTCTCCTAAAAATGTGGCAAATCCAGCCTTAAACCCAAAAGTTCGCAACGCATTTGTCGTACCAGCATTTTTTGAACCCTTTGTCCTTATATCAGTTCCATACATAAACTTGCTGATTATGTATGAACAAGATATGTTACCAATTAGATACGATAGTGTTACAATTAAAATGTATTTAACTAACACCGTAAATCCCCCTTTTATTACTGCTTATTTTTTTGCTTATACTCTATTTTTATAGATGTACCTTCAAATCCGAAATTTTCTCTTATTCTATTTTCTAAGTATCTAGTATATGAGAAGTGAGTAAGTTTAATATCATTTATAAATAATGTTATTGTTGGAGGTTTTACACCAGTTTGGGTAGCATAGTATATCTTTAATCTTCTACCCTTATCTGATGGTGGCTGATTAAGCATTACAGCTTCTCCTATAACCTCATTTAATACAGATGTAGCAACTCTCTTATTCTGTTCGCTAGATACCTTTTTAACTTCTTCTAGTATCTTGTTTATTCTTTGATTTGTAACAGCCGATACAAAAAGTATTGGAGCATACATCATGAATGGGAATTTTTCTCTTATTCTATTCTTAAATTGACCCATTGTCTTATTGTCTTTTTCTATTAAATCCCATTTATTTACCACAAAGATACAGCCCTTTCCTTCATCGTGAGCTATACCGGCAACCTTTGTATCTTGTTCTGTAACACCTTCAGTTGCATCTATTACTATAAGGACTACATCAGCTCTATCTACGGCATTCATTGATCTTATTACAGAGAATTTTTCAACTCTTTCATAGACCTTACTTCTTCTTCTAATCCCTGCCGTATCTATAAGAAGAAATTTGTCATCATCTTTTTCAAAGTATGTATCAATTGCGTCTCTTGTAGTTCCTGCAATAGGTGATACTATAACCCTATCTTCTCCTAATATATTATTCAATATAGAGCTCTTTCCAGCGTTAGGCTTTCCTGTTATAGCAACCTTTATTATATCTTCATCATACTCTGTATTCATTCCTTCTGGGAAGTTTTCTACAACTTCATCTAACAAATCTCCCAATCCCATGGCATTTGCTCCAGAAATAGGTATTGGATTTCCTAACCCTAATTCATAAAAGTCGTAAATATTATCTTGTTGACTCTTAGAATCAATTTTATTTACTACCAATAAAACAGGCTTTTTAGTCTTTCTAAGTATATCAGCTACTTCTCTATCTGCAGCAGTTATACCTCCTTTTCCATCTACTATAAATAGTATAACATGTGCCATATCTATAGCTAACATGGCTTGATCTCTCATCTGTGATACAATTATATCATCTGATTTAGGCTCTAATCCTCCAGTATCTATAAGGGTGAAATATTTGTTTAACCATTCCACCTCTCCAAAAATTCTATCTCTAGTAACACCTGGAGTATCTTCAACTATAGATATTTTTGTTCCAGTTAATTTGTTGAATATAGTTGACTTTCCTACATTAGGTCTACCAACTATTGCAACTATTGGTCTATTTTCATTACTCAAATTAAACATTCCTTTCTTTTTTAATATATAATCACCAAAGTTATATTATACAATATTTTACGATAAAGTTACAGTATTTTTATTTATTGGTATAGATATATGAAATCTACTACCTTCATTTAATTTAGATTCTATATCTATATTTCCACCTAGTGAAATTACAATATGTTTTACTATTGCAAGACCTAAGCCTGTACCTTCTATACAATTATTCCTTGCATTTTCAGCCCTATAAAACCTTTCAAATATCCTGTTTTTTTCAGCTTCGGATATTCCGATACCAGAGTCTGATACATCTATATAGTAATTGTACTCATCCTTACTGAAAAGAACATTTACATAGCCACCTTCTTTATTGTATTTTATTGCATTGCTTATAAGATTTATCATAAGCTCTCTCATATATCCTTCTGGTAGATATACTTTAGATTCTCCATTTTCTGAGAAAATCTGATTTTCAATATTTAACCTTATGTTTTTCTTTTTTAACTTTGGTTCAAATAAGCGTTCTATCTTATTTATCATATTATCAAGTTCAAAAAGCTCAAGATTCATCAAATCCTCAGATTCAATCGATGACAATAGCAAAACATCATTTATTAACATGTTTAATCGTTTTGATTCATCATCCATTATATCTAGGAATCTTAATCTTTTATCAGGTGATAATATTGAATCATTTTCCTTTAAAGTCTCTATAAAACCTCTTATGGAAGTTAGCGGTGTCTTCAATTCATGACTTACATTAGCTGCAAACTCCCTTCTCATATTTTCGAGTTTTATCCTTTCAGTTATATCTTCAATATTGACTATGGATGCTATAAAAATGGATTTTCTATTTTCAATACTGATAGGATCTATTTTTATTCTATATATCCTGTCATCCATACATCTTATTTCTCTAGTAATGTTTTCATCTTTTTTTAAATTTTGATGTATAAATCTTAGGATTTTTTTTTCAAAAATAACCTCTTCTATCAATCTATGTTCTAGATTTTCCAAGACAGGGCATCTCAGATACGACCTTGCCTTATCATTTATCATAAATATTCTATAATCATGATCTATTACTACTATACCGTTAGATACAGATTTTAGAATTGAATTAAGCTGTATATTTTTACCTTCTAATTCAAAATATGATTCTTCTAACATTAAGACCATTTTATTATAATCTCTTATAAATTTATGAAAATCTCTATAATCGTTCTTACTTATCATAGAGTCTATATCTATGGCCTTAAATTTTCTAGAGGATGATATTATTTCCTTCATAAGATGCTTTTTTTTATGAAGATCTTTAATCAACATCAAAACCAAGATCCAAGATATAATCAATACAATAGCCATTAATATATCTATCTTCTCCATATATAACCTTCTCTTCTTCTATACTAGAATAATTTTATAAACTATTCTATACATACCACTTTGTATAAACTATCTTATACATACTCTTTTATACAATTTATTTATTAAATCTATAGCCTACCCCTCTTATGGTCTCTATCGGATTTTCTTCATTTTCTGTATAAAGTTTTTTTCTTAGATATCTAATATGCACATCTACTGTTCTCGTTTCTCCATAAAACTCATATCCCCACACCTTGTCTAAAATTTCTTCTCTTGTTATTACTCGTTCTGGGTTTTGCATCAAAAGTTTTAATAATTCAAATTCTTTTAGAGTCATATCTATTTTTTTATCGTCTTTCAATACCTCTCTCTTTGATGTATTGAGTGTAATATTGTTTACTTTTACAATGTTTTTTTCATCATCGCCCCTAGTAATATTAAACCTTCTTAAAACTGTGTTTATTCTTGCCTTTAGTTCCTTTACGCTAAAAGGTTTTGTAATGAAATCATCAGCTCCACATTCTAAGCCTTCGATTTTATCATCTTCCATATTTTTTGCAGTAAGCATTATTACTGGTATGTATGAAAGTTCTTCATCTAATCTTATTTTTTTTAGAAATTCTATCCCACTTATTTCGGGTAACATCCAATCCAACAATATTAAATCCGGTTTTTCCTCTTTAAGCATATTATATCCTTCCAATCCAGTTTTTGTACACAAAACACTGTAACCAGAAACTTCAAGGTTGAATTTTAATAATTCCTGAATATGCTCTTCATCATCAATTATTAGTATTTTTTTCATAAATACACCAACCTTATTTTTTTTCTATATCATCTTTTCTTTCGCTAAGCATATTTTCCAATTCCTTAACAAAGGTATTTAAATCTTTGAATTGTCTGTATACAGAAGCGAACCTTACATAAGCAACTTCATCTATTGACTTTAACCTATTCATCACCATTTCTCCAATTTTAGTTGAATCGATTTCATCTACATACATTCTATTTACCTCAGAATCTATTGAATCGACTATTTCATCTATCTTAGATATGGAGATAGGTCTTTTTTCACATGATCTAATCAAACCTAACTTAATCTTTCCTCTGTCAAAAGACTCTCTTCTTCCATCTCTTTTGACAACGACTACTGGAATTATTTCTATTTTTTCATATGTAGTAAACCTCTTTTTACAGGCCTCACACTCTCTTCTTCGTCTTATGGAATTTGCGTCTATATGTCTAGAATCCAAAACCTTAGATTCCTTACATTCACAATATGGACAAAGCATATATCTCACCCCCATTTATTGATTATAAAATAGGCTCAACCATTAGCTGAGCCTTAAATACACAATTTACTTCTTTCTTCTTAAAAATGTTGGGATAACCATATCGTCATCACCAGCTGTAACAGTATCATCAAAACTGTTTGCAAAAGTTTCTTCTACAGTTGTAGTTTTTTCAACTCTTTGAGGCTGTTCCTTAACCCTTGGTATTTCATTGTATCTTGGCGTAATTGGAGTCTGAGTAGTTCTTACTCTTTTTTGAGTAGAATATATTACGTCCTCTTCATCCTGTAAACCAGTCGCAACAACTGTTATTACTATATCGTCTCCAAAATCTTCCTTAGTTGCAGCTCCAAATATTATCATTGCATCTGGATCACATTTTTGTTTTATTATTTCAGTTGCTTCACTTACTTCTAATAATCCTAAGTCTGTTCCACCAGTAACATTGATTAATACACCCTTAGCTCCATCTATGCTTGTTTCTAGTAATGGCGATTCTATAGCCTGCTTAGCTGCAATAATGGCTCTATCTTCACCTGAAGCAGTACCCATACCCATATGAGCTAGACCTTGTCCCTTCATAACAGCTTCAACGTCAGCAAAGTCAAGATTTATAAGTGCTGATTCAGAGATTAACCCTGATATAGCAAGTATACCTTGTTTTAGTATGTCATCAGCCTTAGAAAGAGCTTCAGTTATACTTGTTCTCTTTTCTATTATCTGAAGTATTCTATCATTAGGTATTGTGATTAGAGTATCTACATTTTTTCTCAACTCGTTGATACCTTCTTCAGCTTTTTGCATTCTTACTCTTCCTTCAAAAGAAAAAGGTTTAGTAACAACTGCTACAGTCAATGCACCTGCATTCTTTGCTATTTGTGCAACAACTGGTGCAGCACCTGTACCTGTTCCACCACCCATTCCGGCTGTAACAAATACCATATCAGCACCTTCTATAGCCTTTGCTATTTCTCCAGCTGACTCTTCAGCTGCCTTTTTTCCCTTTTCTGGGTTTGCTCCGGCACCAAGGCCCTTTGTCAACTTTTCTCCTATTTGTAGCTTATTTTCTGCCTTAGATGCATCTAATGCCTGTTTGTCAGTATTTACTGCTATATACTCAACACCTTTTACACCAGCGCCTATCATCACATTAACGGCATTATTTCCACCGCCACCTACTCCGATTACTTTTATATTGGCAGCTCCCGTTTGTTCTTCAACAAAATTTAACATTCGTAACCCCCCATTCCTTTATTCTAAATTCGGTTAATTTCAATTTATCTATATTGTTAATTTTCGTTCTTACAATCATAGAATCATTGTTCTATCTATTATATAATATCGTAAAATTGCACCCTTATGCAATATATTTTTAAATTTTTTTTATTTTTTTATCAATTAATTAATACTTAGATAAGAAATTGTCATTTATTAATTTATAAATTATGTCTATCGCATCTCTTTTTCCGAATTTTTTACTTGCGATGGACATATTTTTTAGTTTTTCGTCATCGTTTAATAAATCAAATATTGCCCTATCCATACTCTCTGGAGAAAGTTCCTTCTCTGTAATACAGACCCCACCTCCAATTTTTTCTAAACTTTTAGCATTGTATTCTTGATGATTTTCAGCTGTATAAGCCTTTGGAACAATTATAGCCGCTATTCCTACCGCTGTCATCTCAGCCATGGATATTGCACCAGCACTACCTATACATAAATCTGCACTCGCCAAATTTTCTGGCATCTTATCTAGATATTTTACTATTCTTTGATATGGTTTCAATTCCAATCCAGAATATTTTTTCATAAAGTCGTCGTAGTAGCTTTTTCCAGTTGCAATCGTAAATGCAACGTCTTCTTTGATTAATTTTGGAAGTGCTGTAGCAAGCGAATCATTAATTTCTTCTGAGCCACCACTTCCACCTGATACAAGAACCATTTTCTTTCCATCTGGTATTTGCAATTCTTTTCTACACTCATTCCTATCGGCATTTAAAATTTCTGTTCGAACTGGATTTCCTGTTAATTTAAGTTTATTTTTTGCCTTATCTGGAAACCTCTTATGTGAATCTTCAAAACTTGTCATTACCAAGTCTACATTTTTTGATAACATTTTGTTCGTTATACCTGGAAATGAATTCTGTTCATGAATACATGTTTTTATTTTCATTTGACTAGCTTTTAAAACTATCGAACCACTTACATAACCACCTGTTCCAATCACCAAATCCGGTTTAAACTTTTTTATTATCTTTTTAGAATCTCTTAGTGATTTTATAAACATCCATAGTCTTTTTACATTATCAAAGTCTATTTTTCTCTTAAAACCTTTGACTTCAATATATTCCATTGGATATCCATATTTAGGTACAATTTCTGATTCAATACCATTTTTTGTACCAACAAATAATATCTCTGCCTCAGGATTACTTTCTTTTATTTTGTTGGCTATGGCTATTGCAGGATATACATGACCTCCTGTTCCACCGCCTGATAATATTATCCTCATAATCTTTCCTTTCTTTTTAGAGACAATTGAACCAAAACTTAATAAATAATAGTTTATTTCTTTAATTTCAATACACAAGCCTTAAAGTCTCTTCCTCTTTCTTCGTAATTATTATACATTCCCCAGCTAGCACAGGCTGGAGATAAGAGTACTACATCTCCATCAGAAGATATTTCATATGATTTTTTTACAGCATCCGACATAGATTCAACTTCATATATATTTTCTATTCCACATTTTCTTGCTGTTTCTTCAATAATACTCGCAGTCTGCCCCATAGATACTATAGCCTTTATGTTTTTCTTGCCTATTTCAAATAACTCTGTGAAATCACTTTGTTTATCATATCCACCTGCTATTAGTATTATAGGATTTTCATATGATGTAACAGCCTTTATTGTAGAATCCGGATTCGTACCTTTTGAGTCATTTACAAAGTCTACTCCATTTATTGTATCTACATATTCCAATCTATGTTCTACTGCTTTAAATGTTTTTAAAACCCTTACTATTGTATCTATATTTATATTATAGTTTAGACTTACACCAATGGCAGCCATTGCATTTTCTAAATTATGCCCTCCAGGTAAGCTAAGTTCTGATGAATTCATTATAGAAATCTTATCTGTTTTCGTAGTATATACTATATCTCCATTTTCTTCTACAGTAATAGTGTCTATATCTTCATTCTTGCAATTAGCTATAATCTCATTTCTTTTATTTTTTCTAGAGAAAAATACCACCTTTGATCTAGCCTTATTTTTCATATTTCTAGTGATTTCATCATCGAAATTTAGTACACATACATCTGTTTCCTTTTGATTTTTAAATATATTCATCTTTGCATTTGCATAATTTTCAATAGTATGATGTCTGTTAAGGTGATCTGGTGTCAAATTCAACACTGTACATATCTTTGTTCTAAATTCATCTATTGATTCAAGTTGAAAGCTAGATAATTCTGTTACCATGCAAGAATTATTATTTCCATTTTCTACAGCCTCAATTACTGGAAACCCAATGTTTCCGACTATATGTGCGTCCTTTTTGTCAGAAATAAATATTTCACCTATAATACTTGTAGTTGTTGTTTTACCATTTGTACCTGTAATTCCTATAAAGTCTATATTTTTTTCTTTAGATCCCAAATAGGCAAGTTCTACTTCACTTATACACCTTATATTGTTAGCTATTGCATATTTTATAAAATCAAGTTCTGGACTTACACCTGGTGATAAAATGATCATATCTATTCCATCGATTTCTGATTCTAATGGCTTTCTTCCAAAGATAAATGATGCATTTTTATTATCTGAAAATAAGTCGATAATATCTTTCAACTCACTTTCTTTTTTTACATCGTTTAGCACAACCTTAGAACCTTGATTTAGTAGATATTTGGCAGATGCTACTCCAGATTTTGCCATACCTACAACCATTATTTTCTTATCTTTAAACAACAAACTCACCCCTTCTATGTCTATATCATTATACGATACATTCTATAGTTTTTGTATAATTTTATATTCTAAAACATCGCCACTATTCCTATCCAAACAAGGATTACAGAAACGATCCAAAATTTAAATACTACTTCTGTTTCAGGCCATCCACATTGTTCGTAATGATGATGTAGAGGCGCCATTTTAAATATTCTTTTTTTAGTTCTTTTGTAATAACCAACCTGTATCATTACCGATAGGGCTTCAGCAAAATATATACCTCCTACAATAGGTATTATCAATACAGAATTTGTAAATACTGCAAATGCAACAACAGCACCACCTAATGCCATAGAACCTGTATCACCCATAAATACCTTTGCTGGATTTACGTTAAATACAAGGAATCCTACACATGCACCTATAGTTGCTGCAGACATTATAGATATGTTTGTATTTCCAACCACAACAAGGGCAAAAATTGCAAAAAATACTGAAACAATCGCAGTTATACCACTTGCCAGTCCATCAAGCCCATCTGTAAGATTTGCGGCATTTACAGTCCCTATTATAACTATCATCATGATAGGTATGTACAACCAGCCTATATTTATAGTAGACTGTGAAAAAGGAATTATAAACTGAGCTCCTCTTCCAATTGAATTAAATCTATAAATCGATATACAAGCAGCTAATAATACCTGCAATACTATTTTTTGCTTTGCCGTAAGTCCCAAAGACCTCTTCATTTTTATTTTTATAAAGTCATCTAAAAATCCTACCATACCAAATCCAAACATGCAAATTAATGCAAATATCAGATCCTTATTTATTTTTCCTTTCAAAAGGGTAGCTATTAATATTGCTATTATAATCATTACACCCCCCATTGTAGGTGTACCATTCTTACTTGTATGTGATTGTGGTCCATCATCCCTTACAGTCTGTCCAAATTTAAATTTTTTCAATAACGGTATTAGAATCGGTCCCATAAACATCACTAGGATGAATGAATATAGTGATGTTAAGGTCAACTCTCTCAATCCTATCATATTAATTAATCTCCTCTTCTATGTAATTTACTATATCCTCAAATTTCATCCCTCTAGATGCTTTTACCAAGATTACGTCATCCTTTTGTAAAAGGCTTTTTAGAGATGAAATAAGTTCACTTTTTGTTTCAAAATGGTGTATATTAGCTTCGTCAAAACCTTTATTACTAGCTTCACATCCAATATACTTGGCTGCATCACCTGTTGTGATAATAAGATCTACCTTGTCTACACATGACTCACCTACTCTTCTATGTCCTTGCTGTGCATATTCTCCCATTTCAAGACAGTCCCCCAGTATCACTACCTTTCTATTGTCAAATAAGCCCATAACATTTATAGAAGCTATCATAGAGTCAGGACTTGCGTTATATACATCATTAATGACTGTAAAATTTTTCATTTTAACTATATCCTGTCTATCCTTTGTAGCCTTAAAATTCATCAGACCAGACCTTATTCTTTCTATTTCTATACCTAGATTTAGACCTACTAATATAGCAGACATTGCATTATATACATTATGTTCTCCTACAGTAGGTATTTCAAATACAATATTTTCCGAATTACCTTTTAATGATACTGTGAATTCAGTTTTATCACTACCTATGCTTTTATAATTCAAAAGCCTTATATCGCTATCTTCATTCTTCCCAAATGATTTTATATTGTATCTAGACTGACCAAAGTCAATATCTTTGTGTACTACCTTTCTTAGCATATCATCATCGTTATTTACTATCAAAAGATTATTTTTATCAAACTTAGACGCTATTTCCATCTTAGCCTTTAATATCCCTTCTCTAGAACCTAAAAGTTCTATATGTGACATTCCTATATTGCTTATAACAGCCATTTGTGGTTCGACGATGTTTACTAAATATTCAATCTCTCCAAATCCACACATTCCCATTTCTATGATTGCACACTCGTGTTCTTCAGACAAATTAAAAAGCGTCATAGGTACACCAAATTGATTGTTGAAGTTTTTTTCATTTTTTAGTGTCTTAAACTTCGATGAGACAACAGCGTATATCATATCTCTCGTAGTTGTCTTTCCAACGCTTCCAGTTACTCCGACAAATGGTATCTTAAACTGATTTCTATAGAATCTAGCAATATCTCCTAAGGCTATTTCAGTATTTTTGACAAGGATGACATTGGCTTCATCTAAGCCTTTTGAGTATTTTTCATCGCTTATAAGAAATGTTCTGCATCCATTTTTATATGCAGATTCTACAAATTCATGCCCATCTCTATTTTCACCTTTTATCGCTACAAATAATGAATCCTTATCTACTTCTCTACTATCAATAGATATTTTCTCTATCACATGTTCATTATCTCCAAATAAAAATTTGGCGTTAGTAGACTTTACTATGTCTTTTACTGATATTTTTTTCATATAATCCCCCTAATTCTTTTTTTCTGCAACCCTTAGTTTTGCACTTCTCGATCTCGGGTTTTTCTCTACCTCCTCTTCTGAAGGAAGAATTGGTTTTTTTGTGATAATTTTTAATTCACTTTTCTTATCACACATGCATACTATAAGTTCTTTTGGACATACACACCCCTTATTAAGATACTTAAATTCGTTTTTAACAATTACGTCTTCAAGAGAATGGAAGGTTATAATACATATCCTTCCTTTTGGATTCAACATCGAAGTCGCATCATCTATCATAGTCTTTATTACATTTAACTCATTATTAACCTCTATTCTTATAGCTTGAAATGTCCTTTTTGCTGGATGAGGTCCGTCTATTCTAGCTTTTTTAGGTATTGCTTTTTTTATTATATCTACAAGTTCGTATGTAGTATCTATGTTTTTCTCTTTTCTTTCTTGAACTATAAACTGAGCAATTCTCTTTGCCCATTTTTCTTCACCATATTCTCTTATTATCCTGTATAACTCATCTTCAGAATAATGATTTACTACATCCCATGCAGTTTTATCACATCTTGAGTCCATTCTCATATCTAGCTTTGAATCCTTCATATACGAAAATCCCCTACTAGCTTCATCTAATTGATGTGATGAAACTCCAAGATCTGCCAAAACCCCATCTACATTAAATACTCCTATGTTTTCTAGTTCTTTTTTTATGTTTTCAAAGTTAGAATGCACTATAGTCACCCTATCTCCAAATTCTTTCAATCTTTCCTTGGCCACTGTTATAGCATTTATATCTTGGTCAAAACATATCAACCTTCCCTTATGAGACAATCTCTTAGCTATCTCTTTACTATGGCCAGCACCTCCCATGGTGCAGTCTACATATATTCCATCAGGATTTATATTCAAATTTTCTATGCACTCATCCAAGAGTACAGACGTATGATTAAACTCCATATCTATTTCTCCAAATTATTTTTTTTAGCATTATATGACAGTATAAAATGCAGTGCTATTCCAACAACAATAGCAACCAAACTTATAAACTGCGCCATTCTTATTGGGCCAAACATCAACGAATCAGTTCTAAGTCCCTCTATAAAGAATCTGCCTATTGAGTAACATATCATATACTCAACTAATATTTGACCTTCATATTTTTTATTTTTTCTTGTCTTAAACAATAAAATAAATACCAATACATCCCATATTGATTCATACAAAAAAGTCGGATGAACTTTTTGCCCATTTACCATTATTCCCCATGGAAGATTTGTAGGTCCACCATGTGCTTCATGGTTGATGTAATTTCCCCATCTACCTATCGATTGAGCTAGAGGTACACCTAGGATTACTATATCTGCTAACTTGAAAAATTGTATCTTTTTTACTCTAGAAAATACATATCCTGTAATTAAGCCTGCCAATATTCCTCCGTGAATCGCCAAACCCCCGCCTCTAATATCAAAGGCCATTATAGGATTGTTTGCATATAAATCCCAACTAAATATCACATAGTATATTCTAGCTCCTATTATACCAAACGGTATTAAAAAAAAGGCCAAATCCAAAACTGTATCCTTCTTCAAACCAACTCTTTCAGACTCGTACATGTCTATGTAAAGAGCAGTAACCATGCCTATTGCGATCAATATCCCATACCACATAACATTAATTCCAAAAAGGTTAAATGCAACCCTACTCATAAATTCCACCTACTTTTCTATATATTTAGTTTACCCTTTATTATAACATATTAAATAGTTATATACCATACACAACGACATTGTTTTAAATTTTATTTTTAAATCTTGAAATATAAATTCAAAATTCATGAATATAACAATATTCTTTTTTACAATGATAGTTGTTTAAATTTCATCGCATAATAAATATGACGTTGATGATACTAACACCAATAAATCTTTAGCAAACAGATTTATCTATCATCAACGCCATAATTTTATTTTTTATATTTTAATCAATTATAACAAATTTTATTTGATATAGAGTTTTTATATAATATTTTAATCTATTTTATATTTATATATTGTATATTACAAGGTTTCCACTTGACATAACAGCTTCTATGTCATATGTTTCTGAGTTTATTATAGCAAAATCTGCATCTCTTCCTATATCTATCTTTCCACATACATCATCTATTCCAACTGATTTTGCAGGCATCAAACTAGCCATTTGTATAGCTTCAAAAGGTGTTGCAAGCCCCCAATTGATTATATTTTTTATACCATCCTTCAATTTCAATATAGATCCTGCCAAATTACCTTCCTTTAATCTTGCAGTTCCATCTCCTACATAAACTTCAAATTCGCCTAATTTGTACTCTCCATCCTTCATTCCACCTGCCATCATACAATCTGTAATCAACACTATCTTCTCATATCCTTTACACCTCATCAGTACATCTGCTGCAGCTGGATGAACATGGTGTCCATCACATATAAGTTCTGCGTACGATTCATCATGCGTAAAGGCTGCACCGACCATACCAGGATTCCTATGGTGAAGTGGACTCATTGCATTATATGTATGTACGAATATATTTGCACCGCTTTTTACAGCATTGCTAGCCTCTTCATATGTAGCATCACTATGTCCCAAGGCTACATTTATACCTATTTCCTTCGCCTGTTTTATAAATTCACAACTGCCTTCATATTCTGGAGCAATTGCAATTTTTTTTATCAAACCATTTGCTGATAACTGCCATTTTTTTAAAGCTTTTATATTTGGGCTTGAAAAATATTCTGGATTTTGAGCTCCCTTATGTTTTTCCGTAAAAAATGGTCCTTCCAAAAAAATACCTCTTATCTTGGCTCCTTCACATTCTTCCTTTGCCTTTGCAATTGTAGATACAACCTCATCTAAAGTTTCTTCCGATGCTGTCAATGTAGTTGCAAGAAATGATGTAACCCCTATATTTAAAACTTCTCTAGATATTGTTTTTATAGCTTCCACGCTATTATCCATAATATCACATCCCATATATCCATGAATATGTGTATCCACAAATCCTGGTGAAATTATGTTTTCCCCAAAATTTATACAAATCCTATTTTCATAGTTGCTAGATTCTTCTTTTTTTTTCCACTTTGTAAAACTTACTTCCTCAACACCTTCTAGTATACGACTTATATCACTAGGATTTTTATATATGGACTGAACTATACCTTCTCTTATTTCCAAGATACCATCTTCTACAATCTCATTTTCCAATACTATATATCTAGACTTAATAAACATATTTCAACCTCCTGATAAATTCACTTTTCTTTCTTAAACCTATAATTAATTTACACATCTCCTGCTCTTTTTATTATTATAACTCTTCTAAATACATAAAATCAAGGCTTGTTGAAATATTTTTTCATTATCAGAAAAAAAATTTCATAATTATTAATATGTAAAGTCATCTGTTCTCAATCATAATAAATATATATTAATGAAAACTAAATAATATTCTTTTTAGTAATAAAAAAACGGTCATATATCGATACAATTGTATCGATATCGACCGTTTATAAATCTTTGTTTTTAATCGACTAATGAGACATCAAAGTAACATTTATTCTTCATCAATCAATTTATTTTTATACATTGAACTTAAATAAGATTACATCTCCATCTTTTACAATATAATCCTTACCCTCTAATCTAACTAGACCTTTTTCCTTTGCAGCAGCCATAGTTCCGTGTTCGATCAAGTCTTCATAAGCTATTGTTTCTGCCTTTATGAAACCTCTTTCTATATCAGAGTGTATCTTTCCTCCAGCCTGTGGAGCCTTGCTTCCATTTTTTATAGTCCAAGCTCTTACCTCTTGTTGTCCTGCAGTCAAGAATGATATCAATCCTAATAAATGGTATGAAGCCTTAACTAATTTATCCAGACCAGATTGTGTCAATCCAAGAGTTTCTAAAAATTCTCTCTTTTCTTCTTCAGTTTCAAGCTCAGATATCTCAGCTTCTATTTGAGCCGATACGACAACTACATCTGAATTTTCTGTAGCTGCAAACTCTCTAACAGCCTTAACCATTTCATTATCAGCTCCGTCATTTATCAAGTCTTCTTCACATACATTTGCTACATAGATTACAGGTTTTGAAGTCAATAAATCCAGTGTTTTCACATATGCCCACTGATCTTCAGATAGATCCATAGTTCTTATACTTCTTCCTTCAGCAAGAACATCTTTTATCTGATTTAGGATATCCAATTCTCCCTGTAAAGTCTTGTCCGCCTTCAATGCCTTTATAGTCTTTGCAATTCTTCTCTCCAAAACTTCTTCATCTGAGAATATAAGCTCTAAATTTATTGTTTCTATATCTCTTAATGAATTTATGCATCCATCGACATGAACTACATTTGGGTCCTCAAAACATCTTACAACATGTACAATTGCGTCTACTTCTCTTATGTTTGCTAAAAACTTATTTCCTAAACCTTCACCCTTAGATGCACCTTTTACAAGACCTGCTATATCGACAAACTCTATCGCAGTTTGAACTATCTTTTTAGAGTTATATAACTCTTTTAATTTATCTAATCTTTCATCAGGAACAGATACTACTCCTACATTTGGATCAATAGTACAAAATGGATAGTTTGCAGATTCAGCCCCTGCTTGAGTAATAGCGTTAAACAATGTACTCTTGCCTACATTTGGCAATCCTACTATACCTAGTTTCATAAATAAACCTCCTCTTTATTTTGAATTATCTCTTAAAAACCAACTTCTATTATATATTAAAAAGAGAATTAAATCAATAATTTCAAAACATAGAGTTATGACTTCATTATTTTTGTAATAATTTTTGCAATTTCTATAGCAAAAATTACAACTATACATATCAGCATATAGTAATATGTCGTAAGCTTATCTACATTGAATATGTTTATGCAATTAGACGCAATGAATAGTACTATAACGCTAAAAATTTCTTCTACGGATTTTTTTATACCGTATTTTTTTATATACAATAGGTTTATCATTAGCACCCCTATTATAATAACATTAAATAATGCTATCGTATTTGGATTGAATACAGATGACCAGTATTCATTTCTATATACCACATGTCTCATCATTCCCATCCTAGATTCCGTAAAATAGTTGATTACAAAAAATATAACTACTATTAGAATTTCCAGAAATGATAATATCTTTGTCAATATCTTATTCAATATATCTACTCCCAATCATTTTTTGAATTCGGTTCTTTTACATCGTTTGAAAGAGATTTCTGTTCAGGTAGACTATTATCCATCTGCCACATATTCCATCCCCCATCATATACAACGAAGCTATCTAATCCTAGCATTTGAGTCATCTCCCAAGGCACAGCAGCCCTCCATCCAGTTCCACAATAAAAAGCTCCCTTATCGTGTTCTTTTATACCTTGTTCCTTCCATAGCTTAACCATTTCTAATGGATTTCTCAATGTATGATCTGGATCGTAGTAATCCTGCATATGTCCTGCATCACTTCCTGCAAATCCCCAAACAGCACCCTTAGGTTCACCTGCCTTAGGTATATAATCATATCCGCTAGTCTTTCCTTCATGTTCCTTCCACGATCTTATGCTTATAAGTTTTAGACCGTCCTTTTTCATCATATTATAAGCCTCTTTTGGAGTCGCAATGTCTATAGATGGATTCGCCGGTATCTTAACCCCAAAATCTGCTACCTTCTTTGGTTCATTGACCTTAGTTTCTAAGTCATATCCAGCTTCCTTCCATGCATAAAGACCACCATTTAATACTCTTACATCCTTTACACCTGCCCATTTTAAAGCAAACATAACTCTAAATGGAGCAGATTGGTCATTTGAATATAGTATAACTGTCTTATTCTTATCTATTCCCGCTGCTTCTAAATTCTTTTTTACGACATCTGGCTTAGAAATATTCCAATCTGGACCATTTTCTATCCAATCCGTATTAAAGTGATAAGAGCCCTTTATATGGCCATCTTTATAATCCTTAGCCTTATCAAGTGGTCCCCAAGAAACTTCAAATATCATATAATCCTTATTTTTTAGTGTTTCTGGATTCTTTCCATCTATCAAATCTTTGACTATTTTAGGATTTAGTAGCTGATCATATCTCTTGAATTTTTCTAGTTTTGCATCTGACTCATTTGCATATTCTCCAAATTTATCATAGGCAAATACATTATAACCTAGTTTTTTTAACATAGATCCGACCTTTGATACATTTTCAGGATTAGAATCATATACAACGATTTTCTTATCCTTCTCTATTCCCTTATCCTCTACAAATTTCGCCAATTTATCCTTGTTTACCTTTCCAATCCAGTCTGCTGTATATTGAATTGCACCTTTTATATGGCCTCCATTTTTTTCTCCGTCTTCTCTAAAACCATTATAATAACTATCATTTCTAGTGTCCACATATATATAATTCTTATCACCTATGTGATTTTTGAAATCATTTGTAGAAATACTATCAAGCTTTACTATTTCTGTTTTAGCGGATTGAGTATCTGCTGTTTTTTTAGCCTCTCCGCATCCAACTAATAATAAACTAGACAATAATCCTAATGAAACTACCTTTATTACATCTTTCTTAAACATATTATATTGTGAAACATCCCTTACTAAATCTAGATATTTCACTCATCCTCCTTCCGTTAATAAATATTAAGTCTTATACATATTATCATAAATTCTATATCAAATACAATTTTTTTAGAAATTATATTAGATTTATAGTTTTTTTCAATATCTACATCGACATATATAGGCAATTTAAATAGTATTCTATATTTTTGTTACAGTTAAGGAATTATTTTTTCACATATAATCTATATATGTTGTATATAGAACAGTGTAAACTAAAACCTTAACATATATTTTGTGTGTAACATACTTAGGCATAATACTTTTAATTACTTTAGTACAATTTTATATATTTTGTCTGTAACATACTTAGGCATAATACTTTTAATTACTTTAGTACAATTTTATATTTTTTGCTATATTACTTTAGTACAATTTTATATTTTTTTATGCTATAATTGAATTATATAGAAATTATATCGGAGGTGTCATATGAATAAAAGAAATAGCATTGAATTAATCATAGGCGTAATTTTTATAATTTTTTCAGTTTTTATATTTAACAAACCCTTACTAGCTTTCAAACTACTAGCATATTTACTTGGTCTATCGTGTATAGCAAAGGGAATACATCTTGGATATCTATATTTCAAGATAAAAGAAAGCTTCTTATTTAAAGCAAATACCTTTCTCGTAATTGCTATATTGTTATTTATGTTAGGTATAATATTTATCTTCAAAGAAGAGTTCACAAGAAATGTTTTTGCATATGTATTAGCAGTATGGTTCATATACGATGCCGTAAATAACTTCATGTCGTTAAGCGTTGTAAAGGACATAAATACTGGTCTATACATTGTTACCATTATTTCAAATGTTATCTTGGTAATCGGTGGACTATGTCTTATTATAAACCCATGGGTAGCGGCAATATCACTATCATTTGTGTTAGGTGTTACCTTCTTGGTTTCAGGTTTGGAATATATAATTTTTTCTATATCTGGTAGAAAGGATAAGGGTATAACATTTAGAAATCTTAATTAAAACAGGTTACTCTCTTATTAAATTAAAAATGTTATCAAGATAGTTTCTATCTTGATAACATTTTTTATGTATAATCACTATTTATTCATAAACTAAGTACGATTGTAATTGTAGTTACATTTACATCTTCAAGTTTGCAATCAAAACTTTTATTTTTCACTCTTCCTATATTCATGAAATACAGATTAATATATTACTCTATATATGAATTTAAGTTCATCTATCCTAATATTTTCTTTGCGGCCTTTATTATTTCTTCTTTTTCATCAAAGAATACTCGTTCACCTTTTATTAGCTGATATTTTTCATGTCCCTTTCCAGTTATTACTACCATATCTCCTTCTTTAGCTAAGCTAAGAGCCTTGTATATTGCTTCACTTCTGTCTACTATCTTATATACCTCACAGTTTGAGTCTACAAATGATTTTTCAATATCTTCTATAATAGACATCGGATCTTCAAAGTCTGGGTTATCTGTAGTCAATACGCATATGTCTGCCATTTTTGCAGCCACATCTCCAAGCTCCTTCCTTCTTAGTGCAGCTCTTCCACCTATAGAACCAAAAACGACTATCATTCTATTTGGTGAATACTTGTGAAGTGTAGTAAGTACATTTTCAAGACTCATTCCATTGTGAGCATAATCTACTACTACTGTCGAATAAGGCAGTACAGGTAATACTTCCACTCTACCGTCTACCTTTGCATTTTCTAAGGCCATCGTCATTTTATCCTCGTCTATGCCTAAATATTTGCAAACAGATATTACAGCCAACGCATTATATATGCTAAATCTACCTGGAGAACATATGCTTATCTTTTTTCTCTCAGATCCACAGATATAATCAAAGTTTGCCCCTAATACTTTTTCATTTCTAGTCAGATTGATATTTTCAGCCTTTATATCACTATCCTTTTCTATAGAAAAAGTATTTATTATACAAGTAGAGTTTTCTATCATGTATTTTGCATTCTCATCATCGACGTTTATTATCCCACATTTGCAAAGTTTGAATAATAGGCTCTTGCAATGTCTATAATCCTCAAATGTTTCATGCTCCTTAGGTCCTATGTGATCTGGAGATAGGTTTGTATATACTCCTATATCAAATTCTATATCTTCAACCCTGTTCATCATCAAACCGCTTGATGAAACCTCCATGGCAACACACTTTACTCCATTTTCAATCATTTCCTTCATTGTCTTATGCAATTCATAACTCTCTGGTGTTGTGTTTATCGTTTTTTTAGAAACATCATTATAAAAAACACCATTAGTGCCTATTACACCTGTATTTAATCCAGATTCTGTCAAAACTGTTTTTATATAATTAGTTATTGTAGTCTTTCCCTTTGTACCAGTTACTCCTATTACTTTTAAGTATTTTGATGGATTGCCGAAAAATTCCGATGACATCTTAGACAAAGCTCTTCTAGTATTATCTACTTTTATAAATATTCCATCTATATACAAGGATTCAATATCGTGTATTTTTTCGTTTTTTGAATCTACAACAAATATTCTACATCCGTTATCATAGGCATTTTTTATGTAATTATGTCCGTCTACAGTTTCTCCTTTAATGGCTACAAATATTGTATCTCCCTTAGCCTTTCTGGAATCATATACTATATCTTCTATACAAATATCGTTATATGACTCATCTTTTTTATAATCAGATATGTTATCTCTTATTCTATCCATAAGTTTGTACAATTTCATAACTATCACCTACTCCAAATTCTTGATTATTTTTCCTGATTTCAAAATAGATATCTTCGCCAATTCTTTTGATGAATCAATGTAGAAACTATCAGGTAAATTGTTGTCCTTTTTTATAACGGATAACTCCGTACATCCAAGTATGACACAATCACATCCATTTTCTTTAAATCTATCTATTATTAAATTGAACCTATCCATATCAACAGGTTTCGATGCCTTGACTTCATCGTATATAATACTCATAATATCTTTTTGAGTATCTCCATCTGGTACAAAGAAATCTATTCCCTTTTCTCTGCACATATTTTGATATATTTCCATTTTTATATTACCAGTCGTAGCCATAATTCCTATCTTATTTTTTTTATTTTTTATAGCTGTATTAACTGTTTCTTCAATCATATTAATCATTGGTATATCAACACTCGCTTCTATTTCCTTATAAAAATAGTGAGCTGTATTACACGTCAAAACAATGAAATCTGCCCCTGCTTTCTCCAATCTCCTAGCATCTTTTATAAGATATTCTAATGGAGATTCCTTTGTCTTATCTAAAATAAAACCAGTTCTATCCGGAGTTGAAGCTCTATTTATTATTATCATATCTACATGCTGCTGATCTGTATTGGCATCTGTCATTTCAACTACCATATCATAGAAATATACGGTTGCCATAGGACCTAGTCCACCTAAAACTCCAACTGTTTTATTTCCTTTCATCTAATCACCACTTAATTCCTTATCTAAATTTGTTATTTACCGTATTTATTAAATTTTTGTCTGATTTGTTTTGTACAAAAAGTAATACTTACTTTTGTATATCAATCCTTTATCTAAATTTACTATTTACAATATTTATTGAATTTCTTTCTTTGATTTATGCTATATAAGAAATAGTATAGGGTTCTTTTTACATTTCCCTTTAAATCATATGGATATTCATATGAGTGAGCACTTTTCCCCTCACTTACGAGTTTCTTACATCTATTTACTAAATTCTTGTCCTTTACAAATTTGTATACAACTGAATTAGGTATTACCCTCCAGTAAAACTCATCCTTCTGTATCTTTAAAGGTAATTCTTTTTCTTCAATCCTATCTTCTACAACGTATTTTGCAACATTATTTCCAGATGAAGTTACATAGAAGTTGCTTCTTCCCTGTCTTAGGTTTATTTCAAATACCTTATATTTTCCATCTCTATCATCATACTTCATATCAAAGTTGGAGAAACCTACATATCCAATGTCTTCTAAGAAGTTTTTATATTTTTCCATCAATGCTTCATCGTATTCTGTTATTATCGCAGCATGATTTCCTATTCCCTTTGGAGTATGCTCTTCTAACAAAACATGACCTAGACACATCATTTTAACTTTTCCATTTCTATCCGAATAGCAAGTCAAAACCCTCATATGATCATCTTCTCCTGGTATGAAATCCTGTATTATCATGCTTTTTTCATATCCATGTGAGTATACATCTTCAATTATCTTGTTAAACTCTTCTTCATCATGAGCTAGATATGCCTTATTCATCCCTTCAAATGGATTTTGGAAAAATGAGATACTGTCTGAAGCTTTTACTATTACCGGGTATTTAAAATCAAATTGTCTTGTATTATCACCCTTGTTAAATATATATGTCTTCGGATAGTCTAATCCATACTTTTCACATACATCATAGAACAGTTCCTTTTCAACCAACTTATTTTTTAATTCAGAATCTATATAAGGCACTACAAACTTATCCTTAAGTTCATCCCTATGATCTATTATTAATTCTGCATATTCATCTGTGCAACCCATTAGAATCAATATCTCATCATCCGAATGTTTTTTTGCTTCATTCAGTAAGATTTCCACAAATTTCTCTTCATTATTTATTTCTGGTGTTTCTCTGAAATCAATAAATTTACTGTGATTTGTAGCACCTAGATGATATCTTCCAAATGCTATTGATGTTACACCATATTCCTCATGAAATGCTCTTGCAACACTGTAACAATTCAAATCTCCACCACATAATATAGGTTGTATCTTTTTCTTCATTACTTTTTCCACCTTTTCTTTATAATTAAACATTAATTGCATTGTAATTCACTGCTTTTCGCAAATTATATTATAACATATATTATAGGAAAAGTTCAAAATTCTTTTATTTAAAGATAGTGTCAACTTTCATTTCAAAACACCATAATTATTTTACACTGACCTTTTAAAGAATTATCTCCTATGTATTCTATATATTTTCGCATTAATGAAAGACTCACTATTTTTGATATTTTTATATCTGTATTTTGCTATTGAAAATATTATATACCTTTTCTGATATTACTTACAGGTTTTCACAACACTCTACTAATGCCCTATATGTTTTTCCTGCCGGCAATCCCATTACAGTATAGTAGTCTCCACTTATCTTTTCTATTAGCAGCGCTCCCATATCCTGTATACCATATGCACCTGCCTTATCCAGTGGTGATTTTGTTTCTATGTATCGCTTAATTACGCTATCTATTTCTTCGTCAAATTCATAGAAGCTAACCTCTGTGTATGTAGAAAAAGTGGATACATCATTTCCATTATTCACAATACTAACTCCTGTGTAAACCCTATGGGTTTTACCACAAAGATATTTTAACATCTCATATGCTTCCTCTTCATTTTTTGGTTTACCAAGTATTCTATCATCGGATACAACCACTGTGTCAGATCCAATTACATAGTATCCAGAATTTTGACACGATACTGCCTTAGCCTTTTCATAGGCTAGTTTTTCTGTCAATGTCTTAGCTAAAAAAAACATATTCCTATCTTTATTTGTACAAATTATATTTTCTTCTATTTTTTTCTCATCGACCTCTGATACAACTGTAAGAAAATCAAATCCAATCATTTCCATTATTTCCTTACGTCTAGGCGATTGGCTAGCAAGTATAAGTTTCATTTTATAACCTCTCCATCTATTACATTTTTTTCACCAAAATATTTTATCTAACGTATCATTTGAAATTGTACATATATATCAATCTTCTCGCTCTACTTGGATTAGCAAATTTTTTATACCTTCTTTCAGACATCATTTTCTTGTGTATTTTTTGTTCCCTATTAAATATCTGACCTTTTTTACCTCCTGTAGCCTTTCCTTTTTGATATCTCTCAAACTCGTTATATTCTATCAAATCTATTGGCTTTAAGTTTACGATATGAATTTTTTTACCTTGTGATTCCAATTTTTCTCGTAAGCATATGATGAATAATCTCCAATAGATATCATCTATGGTGTCTTTTTTTTCGTTTTTCTTTACTCTTTTATTTTTTTGATTCTTCTTTTCTTCCTTTATCATTGCTGCATCTATGTATGGTTCTATAAAAAACTTTGTATTTTTAATTGTTTCATCTGATAACTTAGATATAAGAGATATATCTTCTATATATACTTCATCAAAGATAAGAGATATCTGATCTGCTATTTTTAGAACATATTCCCTGTATTTTATCTGCAGTCTTTCTATGATTTTTTCCAAATTCTTTTTTCTATTTTGGAAGTTTTGATTATCTTCAATATTCTTTTTTGAACCAAGACTTCCGTATATTCTATTATATAATTTTATCTTTTCCCTAAAGTATTTTTTTCTAGTATCCTTCAAAGAATCATCCAACACAAGCCTTGAACCATTTGATAAGGTTGCAAAATCATCAAGGCTTCTCGATATACCTATAATTTCACCTTGTATATTCACTGAAGTAGATAATTTATCGGAAATATATAAGTATCTATTCTGTTCATATAATTTTTGGGGTGATTTGTCTTTTGAGATTTCAATAAATTCATCGAGTAATTGAATAGAGTATCCCTTCTCAGTTTGCTTTATTTTTACAGTATTTGGAGCCATATCTCCTTCCATATTGCAATACGACTGTTTTATCCTCATCCCAATATGTGATGGAATAAACGGAAGATGTATTCTTTCATTTTCAATTTTAAAATCTCCATATATATTCTCAAAATAATATTCTTTAATTGAATCGTTCTTTCCTTTAAATTTATATTTTTTGCAAGTATTTTTATAATCAAAAATCCTATCTACATCTATATTCCTATTGATATCAGTCTTTGAAAGAAATTCTATTATTGCTTCTTTTTGTGATGTTACCAATATAGAATAATCTATGTTTTCAAGAAACTTATTTTCCTCAATAATTTTGCTTATATCTTCTACTTTTATTTCATTCTCTTCATAATACGATTCTATAATTTCCCCCAGTGTTTTATTGTATACAAACCTATATCCACCTAGGATATCATTTAGTATGTATGACTGTTCATCGTCTAATATTATCTCATATTCCATCATACCACCACCTTAACTTAGTTATTTTCATAAATTATTATATCATAAAAATTAAGAAAAAAGCTAAAATGTTAAAAAGAGACCACGAAAAACGTGATCTCTTTTTTGTTATATGAATTTATTTTTAGATTTACTTACTTATATTTATTTTTCAGCTAATCTCTTGTATCCTTCATATCTTTCCTTAGCATTAAGTTCTGCCATTGCGAATAACTCTTCACTTTCTTCTGGGAACATCTTAGCTATTGAAGCGTATCTGTTCTGACCCATTATGAACTCTCTGAATGATTCAGTTGGTTCCTTAGAATCTAATGTGAATGGATTCTTTCCTTCAGCCTTAGCTTCTGGGTTGAATCTGTATAGGTGCCAGTATCCACACTTAACTGCATCAGCTTCGTTTTCAACTGATTTACCCATACCCTTTCTTATACCGTGGTTGATACATGGAGCATAAGCTATTATCAATGATGGACCATTGTGCTTTTCAGCTTCTATAAGAGCCTTTAAGAAGTGGTTCTTATCTGCTCCTATTGCAACCTGAGCTACATATACGTTACCGTAAGTTATAGCCATCATACCAAGATCCTTCTTCTTAGATCTCTTACCTGCAGCAGCAAACTTAGCCATTGCAGCAACTGGAGTAGCCTTTGAAGACTGACCACCTGTATTTGAGTAAACTTCTGTATCGAATACTAGAACGTTTATATCTTCACCTGAAGCAAGAACGTGGTCTAATCCACCGTAACCGATGTCATATGCCCAACCGTCTCCACCAAGTATCCACTGAGATCTCTTGATGAAGTAATCCTTTAAGTCAACTAACTGGCTTACAACTTCACTATGAAGGTTTGCAGCTGCTAACTTCTCAACAAGAGCTGTAAATGGTGCACTTGTCTCAACTGTCTTATCTCCATTGTACATGTTTTCTACGAAGTTTGCTACAACTTCCTTATCTTCACCGTCTACTAATTCAGCTAATTCGTTAGCTAATATTTCAACCTTATTTCTTAACTGGCTAACAGCTAAGTGCATACCAAATCCATATTCAGCATTGTCTTCGAATAAAGAGTTTGCCCAAGCTGGACCCTTACCTTCATGGTTTACTGTGTAAGGAGTTGATGGAGCTGATGCACCCCAGATAGATGAACATCCAGTAGCATTTGCTATCATCATTCTATCTCCAAATAACTGAGTAGCTAACTTGATGTATGCAGTTTCTCCACAACCTGCACAAGCTCCTGAGAACTCAAGAAGTGGTTGCTTGAACTGAGAACCCTTGATTGTATTTGTTGGCATAACATCCTTAGCAGATACCTTACTGAAATCTGTTGCAAAGTACCAGTTTTCTTCCTGCTCTGCCATCTGCTCTTCCATAGGCTTCATAACAAGAGCCTTTGTCTTAGCTGGACATATATCAGCACAGTTTCCACATCCTGTACAATCCATTGCTGATACCTGTATTCTATACTGTAATCCTTCTAGACCCTTACCCATAGCCTTCTTAGTTTCGAATCCTTCTGGAGCATTCTTAGCTTCTTCTTCAGTTAATAAGAATGGTCTTATTGCAGCGTGTGGACATACAAGAGCACACTGGTTACACTGTATACAGTTGTCTATCTGCCACTCTGGAACGTCTACAGCTATACATCTCTTTTCGTATGCAGCAGTACCGTTTGGGAAACGTCCGTCTTCGTATCCATTGAATGCAGATACTGGAAGGCTATTACCTTCAACTGCAGCCATTGGTCTAAGTATATTCTTGATGAATTCAGGTTCATTAGAAGCAGCCTTATCTTCATCTACTGCATCTGCCCAAGAAGCTGGAACATCAACCTTAACTAATGCTTCCATACCCTTGTCAACAGCTTCACAGTTCATGTTAACTATCTTATCACCCTTCTTACCGTAAGTCTTCTTTATAGAATCCTTTAAGTATGCAAGAGCATCTGCTTCTGGTATGATCTGAGCCAACTTAAAGAATGCTGACTGACAAATCATGTTTATTCTATTACCTAGTCCTATTTCCTTAGCTATATTAACAGCATCTAGTATGTAGAACTTGATTTCATTCTTAGCTATGTATCTCTTTAGAGCAGCTGGTAAGTTTGCATCTAACTCTTCTGGGCTCCAGATAGTGTTAAGTACGAATACTCCACCCTTCTTTAATCCCTTGATTACATCGTACTGATATACATAACTCTGCTTATGACAGGCAATGTAATCAGCTTCATCTAATAGATAAGTTGATCTTATTGGAGTATCACCAAATCTTAAGTGTGACATTGTTACACCACCAGACTTCTTAGAGTCATAATCGAAGTAAGCCTGTACATACTTGTTAGTGTTGTCTCCTATTATCTTTATAGCCTGCTTATTAGCTCCAACTGTACCGTCTGAACCAAGACCCCAGAACTTACATCTAACTGTTCCTGGTTGAGCTATCTTAACTTCTTCCTTAGCAACTATTGAGTGGTTAGTTACATCATCAACTATGCTTAGAGTGAATCTATCCTTTGGATTTTCTGAAGTTAAGTTTTCAAATGCAGCATTAAGATCTGTTGGTATTACGTCCTTTGATCCTAAACCGTATCTTCCACCTATTATTAGTGGAGCATTTTCTTTTCCGTAGTATATTTCTTTTATATCTAAGTATAGAGGTTCTCCGTTAGCACCTGGCTCTTTTGTTCTGTCTAGAACAACTATTCTTTCAACTGTCTTTGGCATTACAGCTAGGAAATGCTCAGTTGAGAATGGTCTGTAAAGATGTACCTTAACAAGACCGTATTTTCCACCTCTTGCATTTAATACGTCTATTAATTCTTCTGCAGCTTCTGTAACAGAACCCATAGCTACCATTACGTACTTAGCATCTTCTGCTCCGTAGTAATCAAATAGACCATGATTTCTTCCTGTTAACTCAGACATCTTCTTCATGTACTTCTCAACTATACCTACCATGTTATCATAGTATTTGTTAGAAGCTTCTCTTGTCTGGAAGTATATATCTGGGTTTTGAGCTGTACCCTTTGTGAATGGTTTGTTTGGACTTAGAGAAGTATTTCTAAACTCATTAACAGCATCGAAGTTTAATAGCTTAGCATAATCTTCGTTCTCTAATAATTCAACCTTCTGGATTTCATGAGATGTTCTGAATCCGTCAAAGAAATGTATGAATGGTAACTTACCTTCTATTGCAGCATAGTGAGCTACAGCAGCTATATCAGCAACTTCCTGAACAGAACCTGAAGCAAGTAAACAACATCCTGTCATTCTTGCACTCATAACGTCCTGATGATCACCGAATATTGATAATGCCTGTGATGCTAAAGCACGAGCTGATACGTGGAATACACCTGGTAACAACTCACCAGCACACTTATACATATTTGGTAACATAAGAAGTAGACCCTGAGAAGCTGTATATGTTGAAGTCAACGCACCTGCAGATAAAGAACCGTGGAATGCACCTGCAGCTCCTCCTTCTGATTGCATCTCAACAACTTTGACAACCTGACCAAAGATGTTTTTTCTTCCCTGTGATGCCCATTCGTCAACAACTTCTGCCATTGTTGAAGAAGGTGTGATTGGATATATAGCAGCTACATCAGTAAACGCATATGATACGTGGGCAGCGGCTGTATTACCATCAACTGTTTTCATAAATTTAGCCATGATTTAATTCCTCCTTAAGAATTACAATTGTATTTGTTTCTTGTATACAATATAAAATAAACCAACCTACGACTATCTGATTGATTCCAAAATCAGATATTTGCCAATTTTAAGGCAGTATATACCATCCTTATCTTAGAATCAAGGAAGCTAAAACAAGGACAGACACTGTATTTTGACTTATTTCATATTTTATATTAGTAAAATATTAATTGAAAATTAAAAAACTCTTTTATTTCAACTTACTTATTAATTATACTAAAAAAAATATAAAAAATCAACTTTAAGACATAATTTTATAATATTAATTGAAAAAAAATTTTCCTAATTGATAATGCCTCTTAATCGTGTCTGTCCTGTGACTTTAAAATTCATTTTTTATTATTAAAATAAGAATATCATCAAGTTTATTCATATCCTTACTATATGTTCTTATGCTTCTATCTATAACCTTTATAGTATCTTGCTTATCAAGTTCAACCGAATCGATGATTAATTGAGAAAAACCTTCCTCTCCAAATTCATTTTCATCACTGTTCTTCATCTCCAATATGCCATCTGTAAAGAAGCAAACCTGCTTTATATCTTCTAGGCAGTATTCTATGTCCTTATACTGACTATTTTGCTGTATTCCTACAGATATACCTCTTTCAAGTTCTCTATTGTTATCATTTTTAATACTTCCATCATTGAGTACGATTATTGGAAAATAGTGTCCAGCATTTGATATCCTAAAACTCTTTTTTCCTTTATTTATTACCCCGACAACTGCTGTAAAAAAAATATTAAGGGCATCTAATTCGTCATATAGATAGCTATTCAACATCTTTAATATTTTACTTGGATTTCTATAATGTCTAGCTAATACCTCAAATGCACCTTTTATCATAGCTACTATGTAATTGGATACTATTCCATGTCCCATTACATCTCCTAGTATAAATATAATTTCATCATTTATCTCTATTGCTGTATAAAAATCCCCTCCGACTATCCTTGAGGGCTTATGGTATATGAATATACTGTCATTAGAAAATTCGGTGAAATTATTGTTATTATTCATTATCAGTTCTTGCTGTCTTCCTATAATGGATAGATCTTCTTCCATTTTTTTCTGTTTTTCCTCAGCCAAATAGTAGTCATATGTATTTATACTATGCTTAATTTGCTTTGATAGTATAGATATCGTATTTTTATCATCCTCTCCGTAATCCTTGTCTCCAGAACAATACAAAATCAATCTAGAATTTTGGTCAATATCTATCTTTATAAACATGTGGTTTTTGTTTACCTCATTACTATCTATACACATACCATCGTCGTTACATATCTCAAATATATGTTTTTTTCTAATTATAGCTGGCATAAGTGACAACATTTTATTAATCATATCCTGAGGATATGCTATTCCCAAATTTTGTCCTAAGATGTTTCCCTTATCATCGGTTTTGTATATTCCCAAAAAACCATTCTCGCTTTGAGTTGTCTCTACTACAGTCCTAGTTATTCTATTTAAATAAGAATATATATCTTGAGTAGAATACAATGCCGTTATTCCTTTATTTATGTTTGAAATTGAGGTTCTTAACTTGTTCACCAACATACTTATTTCATTGTTTTTCTCAGTTGTACTTATAGACAATGACATCAATGATGCTACCTGTATCATAAAATCAACATCATCCTGGCTCACTTCATCTTCCTCTGTCAGGTACGCAGTCATAAAACCTATAGTCTCATCATTGTATATAAATGGAATAACAATTCTTCCTATATATTTTTCTCCTAAGGCCATCTGAGCCTCACCCTCTGCTCTTTCATCCTCAAAGATGTTTTTAACTATTACAACCTTTTTTTCATTAACCGCTTCATGAATATATTTCGGATATAGAGCAAAATCTATCTTTGAACCATATTGTTCATTTTGAGGGAATAACTTAGGTATGTAATTTAGGGTTGCTGAACAAACTAGGTGCGAATAATTGTAATCCTTGTTAAAAAACAGGTTTACACAAGCCTTAGTAGGGTGTACTACCTCTAGCATTTTTTCTACCACCTTGTCTTTGATACTAAAAAAGTTTTCTGAACCGGTCACTATCTGTGATATTTCAACCAAACTTTTCATTCTTATTACATCACTCATCATCTCTCCCCTTTCAAACCTATATAATTTTCTCTACGCTCTTTTATATTATATATATATTTTAGCATAAATAATAAAATTAATATAGTATATTTTAAAAAACACTAAATTAATAAAAAATATGCAAAATGTAATAGAAATAACATTTTATTTGATGTATAATTATAGGTAGAGGTGATGGACATGGAATTTTTAGATCTAAGTTTAGATGCCAGGTATAGAATCTATGTACAGACAAAAAAAGTTTTAAGAAAATACCAAAAGGGAATTCAATCCGGAAAATTAACCTCAGAACAATTTGTTTCATATATGTTAAAAGATGTTTCAATGATTTCTATTATTCAGGACTTAGATGTATCCATAGATAATTTTAGTAAATCATACAAGGAGTATGTGGATACATTGATATTGATTCAGAATAATTCTCTAAAAAACAATAATAGATATGGTTTCTTCAATGCTGAAAAACCTAATTGTTCAAGCATCTTTAAACTAAAGAATCTACTTGAAGATACAGGTTATATATTATGTATCCCCTATGAGTATTTATCACAAAACGACATAGATTCAATAGAGAAATATGTAACAACAGGCAGTATAGATCTCGGTAATGAAAAAATTTATAATTATGTTTCTAAAACTTATTAAATATTTTTATTTATAATTATCTATCTTATTATTGCTAAAACTAAAATTATCAGAAATTTCAAATAGAGTAGGTTTTACCTACTCTATTGTCTTATTTTAATACATTTTATTTTTCGTATATTTGAATATTTCTTGTTTATGCTATACGTTCATACCTGCCAAGTATCCTGTCGAAAATGCTATTTGTAAATTATACCCTCCAGTATATCCTTCTACATCTAATATTTCACCCGCAATATACAACCCCTCTATCAATTTTGATTCCATAGTGCTTGGATTTATTTCTTTAAGTTCGACACCACCATCTGTAATTATAGCCTCATCTATGGACCTTAATGAAGTTATCCTATAAGAAAAATTCTTCAAAACATCTATAAGCCTATATCTCTCTTCTCTAGTAATCTGATGTATTGTTTTATCCAATGGTATCTTGCATCTTTTTGAAACTTCTTCTACTAACACCATAGGTAATAAACCTTTTAGTACAACTTCAAACCTTGAATTCATATTACTCTTAAAATCTCTTTGAATTCTATTATCTAGTTTCTCTTTGCTTAAAGCAGGCTTCAAGTCGATGACTGCTATATATCCCTTTTTCCTTATATCATAATGACATGATGCTGACTTAACTGTAGCTCCATCTATACCATATTTTCTGTATTCCAACTCTCCAAAATCTTCATACACTAATGTTTCTGATTGGTACAATTTAAAGCCTATATTCTTTAACAATAAGCCCACCATAGAGTCCTTTATTTCCTCTTCCACTTCCATACCTACAAGAGCTGGTTTTATATCTGTTATCTTATGTCCAACCTTGGACAAAATCTTATATCCATCTCCATTTGCTCCAGTTTTTGGATAACTCTTCCCTCCTGTTGCCACAATCACAGAATCACAATATATTCTTTCACCATTTTTTAAAACAACACCTGATATATATTTTTTATCTTTTGATTCATCGTTTTTAATTATCAATTCTTTAACGATTGAATTGTATCGAATCTCTACCTTTTCTTTAGACATCATCTTTTCAAGAGCAATTACAACATCAATTGCCTTATCGCTTTTTGGAAATACTCTATTCCCTCTTTCAACTTTAATTTCCAATCCATTATCTTGCAAATCCCTCATTAGATTTTCATTTGTATAGGTATACAATGAACTATACATAAAATTTCTATTTTTGTATATGTTATTCATTATATCTTCTATATCACCTGAATTTGTAATATTACATCTACCCTTCCCTGTAATTCTTATCTTTTTACCAATCATATTATTTTTTTCAAGAAGTATTACTTTGGAACCATTTTTTGATGCAGATATAGCGGCCATACATCCCGCTGCTCCTGCACCGACTACTACCACCTTTTTCATTTGTCACCTCTAAATTTTCATCTATAAATAAAATAGAAGCCAACTCCTATTGTTAATTAGAAAGTAGGCTTCTATTTTTTACTAAAATTTTATTTATACTATAATCTTATTTAACTATCTATTTTTCAGACTCTTCTACTATAGCAATATATGGTAGGTTTCTGTATTTTTCTGCATAGTCTATACCATAGCCAACTATAAACCTATCTTCTATTTCAAATCCCACATAGTCTACTTTTATGTGTACCTTTCTTCTACTTGGTTTGTCTAAAAGCGTACATAATCTAAGACTCTTTGGATTTCTAGTCATTAAGGTATCATATAGATTGCTTAACGTTGCTCCAGAATCTATGATGTCTTCAACTATAAGAACATTCTTTCCTTCTATATCGACATCCAAATCCTTTAATATTTTTACTGTACCAGATGATACTGTACCACTTCCATAACTTGATACACTCATGAAGTCAATATTAACGTCTAGATTTATTTTTCTCATCAAATCTGCAACAAATACACTTGCACCCTTCAATATTCCGACTAAAAGTATGTCTTGATCCTTATAATCTTCCTCAATTCTCTTTGCTAATTCTAAAACCTTAGCATTGATTTCTTCCTCGCTTAATAAAACTCCTGCTAATTTATACATCTTGTTATCGTTATTAAATAACGACTTCCTCCTTCCATATATTCCTTAATATTATAATAAGTGAATTCCTGCTTTAGCGCAATCAGAAACCATTCCCTTTGGCCAAATACCAACTTGAACTTCACCTATATGTGCCTTTCTTAAGAAGAACATACATATTCTTGACTGTCCTATTCCACCACCTATAGTATATGGTAGCTCACCCTTTAATAGGGCACTGTGATAGTCAAGGTTCTTTCTATCTTCTGCTCCTGCTATTTCTAACTGCTCTGCTAATGAATCCTCATCAACTCTTATACCCATAGAAGATAATTCTATAACGTCATCTAAAACTGGGTTGTAGAATAAGAAGTCTCCATTTAGATTCCAGTCATCGTAGTCTGGTGATCTTCCATCATGCTTTTCACCTGATTCTAAAGCCTTACCTATTCCAGTTAGGAATACAGCCTTATGTCTTTCAACTATCTTTCTTTCTCTTTCCTTTGGAGTCAAGTGTGGCCACTCATCTTCAAGTTCCTGACTTGAAACAAAAGTAATTGTATCTGGTAGCATAGGCTTAAATACTGGATACTGATCGCATATATATTCATCTGTTCTTTTGAATACACCATATATCTTATTTACTATCCACTGTAGTTTTTCATAAGTTCTATCAGACTTATTTATGTTGTACTCCCAATCCCACTGATCTACATAGAATGAATGAGTATTATCTAATTCTTCATCCTTTCTTATAGCGTTCATATCTGCATATATACCTGAATCTACTGGTATACTATACTTCTGAATAGCTACTCTCTTCCACTTAGCCAAAGAATGTACTATTTCTGCTCTTTTATTTAAAAAAGGAACGTTAAAACTAACTGGTGTTTCTACTCCATTTAAGTTATCATTTACTCCTGTTTCCGGTAAAACGAATAAAGGCGATGAAACTCTCAATAAGTTTAACTCCTTACTTAATTCCCCCTGAAAAAAATCCTTTAATTTCTTAATAGCCTTCTGTGTTTCTAATACATCTAGCTCACACTTGTAATCTTTTGGTATAATCATTACCATATTTTTATCACTCCATTTCTCAATTTAATATCATTAAATAAAATAAAGTAGTAACTTAACATAATTAATTAAATTTCTAATTAATCATTTTTTACTAATAAAAATATTAGTTTTTTCGTAAATTACTATTTTTTTTATATTTATAGATATTAATATAATTTTAAGAATAAGTCAACACATATTTAACTTTTTTTCAAAAAATCACATTAAATACAAATTAAATTTCTAATTTATTTCTAAAATTTTAACACATATATCTTAACATACTATCATTTATAAAAATATAGGTTAATACATAATCTGATCGGGATCTACTATCTTGTAATTCCCTATGTTATTTTTTATATTTAAAAAACCTGATTCTATTCCTAGTTTTGCAAATGATACCTTTTCTAAGAAATACGAATTATATGCTTTTTTTATAGGTATATTCTTAGACTTCATAGTATATCCTAATTCTATTGAAAATTCCAAGGCAAAGTTTTTTGGCTCAGCACCGTAAGAAGACATCCTTCTTTTTATATTATACTTAGATTCTATAATATTTCCTATCTGTGGATTTTCAAAAACATAGTTATACATTTGTCTAGGAATTTGAGTAATTCCATATATCTCTAATAGTTTTTTATTTATGTTTCTATTTGAGAATTCAGCTATATAAAATTTATCTTTCAATATTTTTGTCGCCAAAACTTCATCTAAATCTCCGTCAAAACTATATATATCTATATTATTACCATACTCATTTATTATATCATCAATTTTATTAGAAACAAATGCTTTTTTTTCATATGTAGTCAATTCTGAAGGTATTTTCTGTAATATTACATCTATATCATCCTTTTTTGATTCTTCTAGAAATTGCTCATATATTTTTTTATTCGCCTCATTTTTTAAATCATTATCACTTGCAAAACAAATCACTTTTTCTGCACCCATGGATTTAGATAATTGAACTATCCTTTTCCCCCTGTCAATATTTGACACACCGAAATTTAAATCAAAGGTCTTAGATAACTCAATTGGTTTATTCTCCATATCAGAAGATATAGTCAGTATATCCTTTCTTTGTTTTTTTATATCATCTATGTAATTTAACAAGTTCTTATTTTTTGAAGATACAACCAATACATTTATATCTTTGTTCTTTTTTATGCCTTCAAATATCTTCTTTATTTTCAACTGATTATCTCCACCTTGTTCTGGCAATACAATATGTTCAAACCTTCCGTTAAAGTCATCGTCATTCTTTTTTCTATAATCAAACTGCATGACTTCGGTTTTTGCTACATCATATAAACTTCCCTCTTCATCCTTGCCATCTGTCACAAGAGCTATATTGACCTTTGAATCCTTAGATGAATTTTTTAACAAATCCGATGTGGTCTGTTTTTTACTACCACAACCTACTAACAAGGTTCCAATGACAAAGATTGATAAGACTAATGAAAACCTCTTTGTAATATTTTTGTTCATAATATTAATCTCTCCTATAGTTAATATATCCTAGGATATAAAATTAAATTTCTAGAATATGAGTTAGATTGGAATATATCTTCTGGATGAATCAACAAATCGAGTCTTCTATTTCCTCTTTCGATCAATGAACCATCTTCATAGCATTCTTCTAGCATATAGTTTTTTTCATACATGTATTTGGAAGTCTCAATTGATATTTCTGCTGGAATTGACATTTTACCTTCACTTATACCTGCAATTTTATTATCTAATCCATATTCTTTTAATTTTTTATCTAGTTTTTTGTCAAAAACAGACCTAGAATCATCTAAATATTCTTTTTCCAAACCAAAGGTCTTTGCCATAAGTTTTCCATCATTGTCAGAATTAAGATTTGGAATTATAAACTTCTTATCCTTACAAAGATTTAATACCAATGGTGAAAGTTTATCAGAGGATGGATAGACAGCAGTAGTAGAAAAATCGCCATCTATTTTTTTTAGGATTGCATTATCAACAATATCTTGAGTTATATCATTAGGATTTAATTTCACAGGAATAAACTGTAATCCTAATTTTTTTGAATACAACTTAGTCTTTTCCAAGTCAACGTTATAATTTGGATTATTAGGAAGGTAAAGATAAATGAATTTTTTTGCCTTCATCATCTTTGCCATCTTCAAAGAAACGACTCCATTTAGTTCCCTATCTATTTTCAGGGATACATTTATATTTTGATCCTTTGAAATCTTGTACAAATCATCGTCTCTCATTTCCTGCATATCTCCTGCAACTGTTACCACCCCAGGTAATTTTGACTTAACCATTTTAAATACCGGTTCAAGCCCAGGCTTTTCAGAAGTTATTATAAGTACTTTTACATGCTTATCTATATTATTAACTATATTTTCTACGTCTTTTTTAGTATATCCATCCTTTCTGTTTGGTAGATAATTTATCGCCACATCCTTATCCTTGTTGTATTTAGGATCTAGATGCGTACCTTTTGGTATATAGACTGTTATTTCCGCCTTATTATTAGAAATCATAGAACTTATCTTTGAATTGCCTTTAAAAGCACAACCAGATAAGAAAACAGCTGTTATTATTGCAAGTGGTATTATCTTTTTAAACATAGAATCCACCTCTTTATTTTGAATATCCTTTAGGATTTTTACTTTGCCATCTCCACGAATCCTCGCACATTCTTCTTAAACCGTATTCTGCCTTCCATCCCAATATTTCCTCTGCCTTTTTGCAATCTGCATAGAGACTTCCTATATCTCCTGGCCTTCTATCTGTGATCTTGTAATTTATCTTTCTTCCACTCACTTCTGAAAAAGTATTTATAAGCTCCATAACGCTATATCCTCTTCCAGAACCCAAATTAAAATACTCCAATCCAACGTGTTTATCCAAAAGCATTTCCAATGCTTTTACATGGCCCCTTGCCAAGTCTACAACGTGGATATAATCTCTAACACCAGTTCCATCTTCTGTGTCATAATCATCACCAAACACATTAAGACATGGAAGTTCTCCTATAGCAACCTTTGTTATATAAGGCATAATATTGGCTGGTATAGACGTACTTTCTTCTCCTATCAACCCTGATTCATGAGCTCCAACAGGATTAAAATACCTCAGTATTATGCAGTTAAAATCCTTATTTGATATATATACATCTTCCAAAACCATTTCACCCATCATCTTAGTAGCTCCATATGGGTTCATCGTACTTCTCGGGTATGTTTCATCTACGGGTAAGTCTTTTTTCGTTGCTGACCCATATACAGTTGCTGATGAACTAAAAACAAAGTTCTCTATACCGTATTTATTCATATATTCAAGGGTGCTTATCAATGACATCATATTGTTGTTATAATAATCCAAAGGATTTTTCACCGAATCTCCTACCGACTTATATGCAGCAAAATCAATTACTGCATCTATTTTATTTTCCTTGAATACATCTTCAAATTTCGGATCCCTTGTGTCAACCTCATACACCTTAGGTCTTTTATTTGTTATTAATTCTATTCTATCAATAGCTTCTTTGTGGCTGTTGGAAAAATTATCCGCTATCAAAACATTATGTCCCCCATTTAGAAGCTCTACTGCGGTGTGACTACCTATGTATCCAGCACCACCAACTAATAATATATTACTCATATATCTTCCTCCTTTTTTCCAAAGTGAGTTCAAATTCAAACTCATCTCTTATGGAATCTTTTAATATAAGTGAATCTAGGTCTACGTCTCTATATATAACGCTTTTTTCTCTTTCTTCAAAGTCGCACAATTTGTACTCCTTATTTAATATATCGCTTATTATCATAATAATCTCCCAATATATATATTACTATATTATCAAATACTTGTCTATTTATAATATATCTGTGGATATATTTTGTTTAAAAATTCTCTTTGTATTTTAATAAGATCAGCCTACAATCTATATAATCCTGTATAATAATACTCACTGTCTATCTTCATGTCATAGAATTTTATTAGCGAGTACATATCGTCTATCAATTCTTTTCTCAATATCATATCTTCATTTTTATTCGAGCTGACATTTTCACAAAGTTTATCTGAAAATTGCTTAAAAATATGTATCGATTTTATTCTATTCATCAATTCTTCTTTAAGCTGTTTTTCTTCTATATCCTTATAATTTTTAAACATTCTATTATAAACCTCAAAAACATATTCAACTACCTTTTCTATATAATATGGAAGCAGTTGAGAAAAGAAATGATATAACCTATCTAAAAATGTATCCGATAGCCTTGTGATTTTATTTATCTCATCTTGATCTGCTGTTGATATGTATTTATCTATATAATTAGACTCCATCAATATATTAGGAAATATTCCTATAGAATCTATACACTCACAAAGATCTTTTTTTAAGGATGTCCTCATGTTATCGATATATTTTTTTAGATCGAATAACGATTCCAAATCATAGGTTTTATCAATCCCTCTAAAGTAATTTATTTCATTTTTTTCTAAAATTTTGCTCATAGATATAGACACGCAATCAAAATTTTGTCTCATGACTTCTATCCTGTTATAATATTTGTTTACGGTTTCAATTCTTGTGTATATAGATGAATTAGTATCAAATTTTTCTAGTGAAAGGCTATTTGCGTATAATTCTCCAAATAAATTATATATAACTATGTCTGAAACAGATTTAACCCAATTCATATAGACTTCTTCTATATCTGTCTCATTGAGTAAATTAATTTGATATTCTGTAAGTATATTTTCTGTCAAAGATTCTATCAAATCTCTTTTTAAATTTAAAACCAATCTCTTATCTCTGTATTTTATTTCTGTACTTACCAAATCTCCACTATCAATTCCCAATTCCTCGCATACTCTTATATCTGATATACTTTCCTTATCTATTTTTACTATTTCTCTATCAGGAGAAGACAATATTCTTATAGAAAATTTGTCAAATTCCAAGAAGAATGGATTCTTTTTCATAGTATACCCAATTGTTCTTTTGGAAATAAGCCTAATCTTATCCATTCCTATTTTTCTAGCTATATAATCTCTAATTTCTATCCTGTATACATATAATTCATCATATATGATATAGTTGTCATCTCCCAATTCATACTTCGATAACTTATCTAATTCTCTTTCCAACAATAATTCCTTTGTGTATCTATCATAGAACCTAATATTAATATTATTTTTTACTATAAATACTTTTCTAGAATTATAGGTTTTATTTGAGATACTCCCCCATAATTTTCCTACAAAAACCTCATCTTTTAGGGGTATTACTCGTAATTTTTTATTCATATCAACCATGATATCAATTCCTAGTGGAAGTTTATATAGACTTAGATCACCTACAAATACAACCCTTCTAAATATTGATTCACCATCGATAACAAAGCTGCCTTCTAAATATATTTTATTATATTTTTCACTAAAATATTCTATATCATAGAGCATAAAATTTATATTTTTACCAGATATTGTTTCAAATGTAATGCAGTCATCTCCGTTGTGCAACCTTCCTTCATATACATTGTTTCCCAATATCATAAGAGTTTCATTTCCTGAAAAATCAAATATCTCTGGTTTAACATAGGTTTCTATGCTCGCAAACTCATAGTAATCCAATACGATTAACAAATCTATTATTACTTTTCGTTTAGTATTATTTCTAATAAATTCACATGGTAATTCCTTTGATATAATATCTATATTTTTACCATTAACCTTTGATTCTAGTGCAATCTCATAGTCTGAATACGAATATTTGATATAATCCCCTTCTAAATAATCAACCTTGGAAATAATAATATTTCCAAGGTTAGTAAATCTCAAGCATTTATCACTTACATCGAATTCATCTAATCCATTTACGCTAAATCCAGAATTAATACTAAATACTATTTTTTCATCTTCTTTTAGCAAAATTGGACCCCTCTCTCGTCGTTTATTCATAGTTTAATGCTTATATTATCTCATATCTCCATTCATTGCTGTATTATATGCCTCATCTAGGTTTTTACCGTATTGAGCATTCTTTCCTGTTGAAGATATTTGATTTTTTAAATCGTTATAATCAGTCGTTAGCTGTTCCTTAGTTAGATAAGGAGCTCTTATCTTATATGCCTCTATCTTTAAGTCATAATACTTATTTCTAGACGCTATGTAATTTTGTACACCCTGTCTAGTCAATTTCTTAGACTCAATGAATGCTTGATTGTAGTTTGCATATTTTCCTACTCTCAACATATAAAATCCGCCGTTTCTTATAACCTTTGCTGGTATACCTCTTCTTTGGAAGTTTGTTGCAACATTTTCAGCTCCATCCTTAGATTTTGTCGCTCCAACAAATACTGTATAATACAATCCACTTCCACCCCTATATGCTTCAGCCTGTCTATCTAATGCACTAGCCTGGCTTTCTGCGTACTCTTTACTTCTTTCGGCCTCAGTTTTTTGAGAAATCTCTGAAGTTGTAGAGTTTGTAGTATCAGTTGAATTATCAGCTGTTGATGTATTATTTGTCTGTGTATTATCTGTATTGTTTGTTGACGATGTTTCCTTCGATTTGCCATTTTTTCTATCCGCTTCCCTCTGAACCCTTGCATTCGTATCAGATGGTGTAGGCATTTTGAAGTTTTTGATCATAAATACATATCCAAAGAAGATAGAAACACCTATTATTACTACAATTATAGAATCTCTTATCATCTTCTTTTTTGGATAAGAATCCTCATCATCTCCATCAAATCTATCCTTTATACTTCCAATTCCTTTTTTTATAGAATCCTTCACAGATTCAAATCTATCATTTTTATCGCTGTCTTCCTCCGCAATCTGTTCTTCTAACCTATCTTCATATTGGTTATTAGCTTCTCTTTTTCTAGAGAATGATGTCAAATCTACCTTTGATGATTTTCTATCAGATACCGGAGTTATATTCAACCCTTCAGTTTTCATGGCCTTCATAGCCTCTAGTTCCTCAAATACAACATGAGGTTCTTCTAATTTTTCTTCCTTATTATCAAATTCAAAATTAATCAGGTGTTCATTAGGATTTTCTAATTTTTCTTTTTCCTTTTCCATCGCTTTATAAAAAGACTTTTCTATGTTAGACACTTCAATTTTACTAGGTCTTTCTTTTCCAGACTGTCTTTTTATTTCAGGTTTTGTATTAGTATCTACACTCTTAGAAAAATCTCCAATATTATACACCTTAGATTCTGATGCTTCACTCTTTTCTTCCTTTATCTTAGATATCTCATTTTTTGATTTTTTTAAATCAATTTTATCGTCTTTAGAATTTTTATCTACATTATAATCATCAGAATTCATTGAATCATTTTTCTTTTTAAGTTCATCATATTTATTTATCTCATTTATACTTAATTTTGTATTTTTACCATCAATAGTATTATCATATACATCAGAATAATTTATGCTAGGCTTTGAATCCATTTTCTTCATATGTGCCAAGTCATCTTCTGTTATATTGAACTCAACTCCATTATCAGAATAAAATCCACCATTATTTATTTTTTCAGCTAATCTTCTTTCATCTTTCAGCTTTTCTTGTTCTTCCTTATTGATTCTATCTTCTTTCATCTTAGATAATTGTTTTTTTCTAAGAATTTCCATTGCATCATAACTTTGTCTTGATGAATCGCCTTTATTAAGTTCTGAGTAATTTTCTAAGTATACCTTATCTTCTTCCTCTTCCTCGATGGTATTTTCTTCTTCTACTTCTTTATTAAATAGCTTCTTTATCTTAGAGACCATAGTTTCTTTCTCTTCATACTCATACTCTTCTTCATCCAAATCGTATTCTTCTTCATCGTACTCATCGTAATCATCATAATATTCCTCTTCAGATGAACCAACCTTGAATTTACTTGCGAATTTATTAAATTTATTTGCAACCTTATCAAAACTCTTTTTATATGAATTGTTAGAAACATTTTTTTCTATGTTCAATTCTATTTCTTCATCTATTTTTTCAGCAACATCCGCATTAAAAAGTATATCCATTACATCAGATATGTCTAGACCTAAATTAGGACTATTTTTTAGATTATTGTGTCCAAAAAACTTGCTTTTTTCTACATTGAATTTTGAACCTATACTTTTTTGGCATTCCTTCCAAGTGTTTTGATCTAAGAAACCATGATCTCTTATATATCTCTCTGCATATTCCATAAATTCTTCTTCACCTATCTTACCCAAACCGAAAAGTTTAAATAAATTTGTGAAATATATCTTTCCTTTTTCAGGAAGATAGTCCATAAGAAGAACTATACATGATACATACTCCTTCATATCAGTTGTGAACTGATATACACTCTCTTCATCTAATTCCTCTGTATCTACAACCTTGTAAAACGAGTCATTTATTTTTACTGCTATTTCCGGATTAGAAATCATAGATACATATTTTTTGAAGCTATTGCAATTATCTTCTTCTTCATTTTCGCATCTTATTTCTTCTTCATTTACCAACGCCTCGTCCTTAAAATTGGAATTAGACGGTTTGAATAATGTCTCATTTATAAAATTTAAGACTTCTACTTTTAAACTATCTTGAAATATCTTTGGAGAAAAACCTAAGATAATTGCATATGAATCCCTTTTATATGATATTTCTCTAACTATATTTAGAAATACATCTTTGTAAAGATTTAATACCTTGTATTCTTTTTCCAATTTATCTAACTTCTGCACTCCACTTAACTCGTCATACTTATAATATATCTCTCTGTCAGAATCATTTAGCTCATTGCATCCATTCTTCATGGCATTTTCCATGTATAAAAGAGATTTTTGATTTATTTCTTCCAATTTTTTTTCAACAGAATCTATTGGCATTATATAATCTTTTCGTATCCATACTGTAATTAACTTCTCAAGCATCTTAATTATATTTTTGTAATAAATTATATTATACTTCAAGACCTCTGTATATTTTTTTTCAGATTTTCCTACTCTTATATATTTTTTTCTTAGTCCATCATCTAATTCACTGCCTATGACATATCTATCTCCTAACTTTGAGGATATAGACTGCATTATAGACTGGACAACTTTTTCTTCTATTCTTCTATCCAAAACCTTCACTCCTTATTTAGTCAAGTTTCACTAACTATGTTATATAACTATATTATACAATATTAGGCTTTATAAATCTACCTCTATTTATTTTTTTATCAAACAAATCATACCATATTAACAATTGATAATCTAACAAATAACACTTACATACAACATAACACTCTTCTTATAACATAATTTTTTATCTTAATCAAAATAATCCATATCATTATATCACCCTACTCTGTATTTTATCTTAAAATATACAGGTGTTAGTTTACATACATCATATGCCTTCATAATTTATTTTCAAGCATAAAAAAACCGCAGACTAATCTACGGAATTTGATTGATAGTAAGCATAGCTATAAGCGGAGTTCTGTATTAGATAATCATCTTTCTAGGCTTGTTGTCACCAACAAGCTCAAGCGGCCTACCAACTGGAGATTTCGAGCAAAAATCTTTAATCCTAACTTGGCCTTGCACCAGGTGGGGTTTACATAGCCATATAGTCACCTATATGCTGGTGAGCTCTTACCTCGCCTTTCCACCCTTACCATTTCTGGCGGTATATCTCTGTTGCACTATCCTTAAGATCGCTCTCACTAGGCGTTACCTAGCACCCTGCTCTATGGTGCTCCGACTTTCCTCAAGCAAATGCTTGCGATTATCTGCTATACTTACTATTAGTATTATAACACATTTTTTTAAAAAGTAAATCCTAATTTTTAACTAGACATTATAATTAATAAATTCTGTACTTTTATTAATAATGTTGTATAACCTTACTTCCTATATAAAAGCTTTGTTATACCTGTTTTACAATATAGAAATTATCATCGTACACATCCATTTTATATTTAAATTTTAATTATACATGTCTATATCATATCTATGTAGGTTGTATTGTTGTATTAATTTTATCAACCTATCTGCATACACCCTATTTCCTTTCGAATCCTGCGCTGTTGCATAACCCGCATCCTCTAGTGCTTGTGCCTGCTTTTTATAATTCTTTGTCTTAAACAATCCATTCTTTCTATATACAGGATTTTGCATCAACAACTTTGTATGATCGTCTATGCTTTCTCTCCAGCTACTATATTTCCTGAATTCAGCTTTTATAAACTCTCTATAATTTTCTTCTGTTTGAAAACTTATTTTTTTACCTTTCCAACTTTTGCCTGCCTTTATTCCAAAAAGGTTATTTCCTTCTTTAGAGAGTCTACTATTTCCACTGTTAGACTCCAAAATAGCTTGTGCAATAGTAATAGATGGAAGTATTCCACTTTTTTGATACTCTTGCTTTGCATAGATTTCAATCTTTTTTATAAATGATTCTGTAGATAGATAATTTACTGTTCTATCTTCGTTATCTATGTTTGTAGTAAATTTGATAACTAAATAGGGAATAAATATAATTAAGGCAATAAGAACTAATTTTCTAAACCTATTGCCTCTTTTTTTATTATTTTTTTTTGTAGGTTTATTGTTTTTCTTATTAGTTTTCTTTTTAAAATCTATATTTGCACTAGACTTTTTGCCATTATTACTTTTTTTTATATATGTTTTGACTGGCTTATTTTTTTTATTAGAAAACAACAAATCCCCTCCTATAACATCTTTCGTACATATATGTCAAATTTGAACGTATTAATAACTTTTTAATTCTATCCAAGCCTTATCATACTTTTTTATATCAGGACCCAAATCCAAAAACGGCTCACATTTGTTTAAAATTGACTTATCTGGATACAAACTCTTATTATCTCTCATTTCCTTAGGTAGCATCCTCCAGGCCTTAGTTTCTGGAGTTGAATACCCTATATACTCTGTATTCTCTGCATTTACCTTTGGATCGCATAAGAAGTTTATAAACTCCTCTGCCCATTCCTGATTATCACAAGTTTTTGGTATACAAATGGCATCTGTCCACTTATTGCTTCCTGTTTTTGGTATTACGTATTCTAAATCTGGATTTTCTCTTTTCATCATAGGGAAATCTCCAGAATAAAATACACCTAACAAGGCTTCATCTGCTATCATTCTATCCTTACCGTCATCATTTACATATGCTAGAACAAGTGGCTTTTGCTTCTCCAATTCCCTTTTTGCCGCCTGTATCTGATCTTCATTCTTAGTATTTATGCTATAACCCAATTTTTCTAAGGCAACTCCCATTGTATCTCTAACTGAATCAAGCATTAATATATTTCTTGAATACTTCGGATTCCACAAAATATTCCAGCTATCCACCTTATCCTTTACATACTTTTTGTTATAAACTATCCCTACAGTACCCCACATATAAGGGACTGAGTACTCATTTTTAGGGTCGTACCTAGGATTTTTAAATTCCTTATCTATGTACTTGAAATTCGGTATATTATTGAAGTTTATCTTCTTTAACAATCCTTCTTTTCTCATCCTATCTACCATGTAATCAGATGGAAATACTATGTCATACTTTGTACTACCGCTTTTTACTTTTTGATACATCATCTCATTTGTATCATATGTAGAGTATTGGACCTTTATACCTGTCTTTTCCTCAAACTCCTTTATCAAATCCTCATTTATATAATCGCCAACATTGTACACGCTAAGTACCTTAGTCGAATCCTCTCCACCGGATATACAACCTGTAGAAGTAACTGCAACTACAGCTGTCATCGAAAGTACCATAGCTAACTTAAACATCTTTCTTAATATCATCTTCTCTCCTCCATCTCATTATATTCTGGCAGACTGCTTAATTATTGAATCCTTTTTATTTGCCAAAAACAATAAAATAAGAACAGTCGCAAACATAATTGTAGACAGAGCGTTTATCTCTGGCTTTATACCTCTTCTAGCCATTCCATAAATCTCTATAGAAAGATTGCTAACACCATTTCCCGTATTGAAGAATGATATTACAAAGTCATCAATAGACATTGTAAAAGCCATCAAGAAACCAGATATTATACCCGGTTTTATCTGAGGCAAAACAACCTTTCTTATGGCAAACCATGGTGTAGCACCCAAATCAAGAGCTGCTTCTTCTATATGATCCGGTAACTGTCTAAGTTTAGGTAGTACAGACAATATTACATATGGCGTACAAAACATTATATGCGCAAGTAACATAGTCATAAATCCAAAATTCATCCTAAAAAATACGAACAAACTCATTATAGCAACACCGGTAACTATATCTGTATTTAAAACTGGAAGATAGTTGACATTTAGTATAGTCATCCTTGCCTTGCCCTTCATTTTAAATATACCTATCGCAGTTATAGTTCCAAAAATTGTAGATATAACAGATGCTAATATTGCTATAGATACAGTATAATACAAGGCGCTTAATATTACCTGATCATTTAAAAGCGATTTGTACCACTTCAACGTAACCCCCGTCATATGAGCCATAGACTTGGACTCATTGAAAGAGAAGACTATTAAGGCTGCTATTGGTGCATACAAAAATACAAATACAAGAACTAAATATATATTTGCACAAAACTTCAATTTTCTTGTTTTACTACCCATTATGTCCTCCTCCTTCCAAACCTTCACTATCTATTTTATTCATAACTCCCATAGAAATTAGGATAACAATCATCATTATAATCGACACTGCTGAACCGAAATTCCAATCTCCTACAACGGTAAATTGTTGCTCTATCAAATCCCCTACAAGCATGGTTTTTCCACCACCTAACAACCTAGATATGGCAAAGGTAGTAACACATGGCATAAACACCATAGTTATACCGCTCATAACTCCTGGCATACTAAGAGGAAATATCACCTTTCTAAAAACAGTCCAACTATTTGCTCCCAAATCCCTTGCAGCGTTTACCAAATCCTTGTCTATTTTTTGAAGGTTGGTATATATAGGAAGTACCATAAAAGGTAGGTAATTGTATATCATACCAAGCAAAACCGCCGAACTCGTATATAAAATAGATGCCTGAGGTATATGTAAAAATCTCAAAATATTATTTAAAATACCATTTTTCCCAAGTATAGTTATCCATGCATAAGTTCTCAAAAGAAAGTTCATCCACATTGGAAGTATAAATAAAAGGATAAGAGTAGACCCCTTACTCACCTCCATTTTAGAAATTATATACGCAACTGGATAGCCTATAATTATACAGAGAATTGTAGCTACTCCAGCAAGAACAAAGGATCTCAAAAATACCTTATAAAATAATGGATCAAAGACCTCCTTATAATTTGAAAAAGTAAGATGGATATTTCCACTTGCATCCTTTGTCGTAAAACTGTAATACACCACTAATAAAAGAGGGATTACAACAAACAAAACAGACCAAAATACATAGGGATATGCAAGTCTAGATTCTTTCTTTTCTATCTCGGTATTTAGCTTAATCTTCTTTTTCACATCTACACCTCACTTTTATGCATAATATGGATGTCTTCAGGATTAAATGACATACCAAGCAAACTGCCTATAGGAGCTGTTTTTGTATTTTGTAGTAACCAAATTCTTCCATTTTCTTCAACTTCAAGTTCATAGTGAACTCCCTTGAATATAGAAGACTTTACAATTCCTTTTAACATTCCCTTTTCTGCACTCGTCATCTGTATATCTTCAGGTCGAATAACGACATCTATCCTTTCACCTTTTTTAAACCCTTTATCTACACATACAAATCTCTTATCACAAAATTCAACATCGTAGTCATCATGCATAATTCCATCGACTATATTACTCTCACCTATAAAATTTGCAACAAATGCATTTTCAGGTTCATTATATATATCTACCGGACTACCTATCTGTTGTATAACTCCCTTATTAAGAACGACTATTGTATCGCTCATACTCAAGGCCTCTTCCTGATCATGTGTTACAAAGATAAATGTAATACCCAGTTTCTTTTGTATCTTTTTTAATTCGTTTTGCATTTCTTGTCTAAGTTTTAAATCCAAGGCTCCCAATGGTTCGTCCAAAAGCAATACCTTTGGCTCATTAACCAAGGCCCTAGCTATTGCAACCCTCTGCTGCTGCCCCCCAGACAAACTTTTTATAGTTCTTTCTTCAAACCCTGACAAAGACACAAGTTCTAGCATTGTCTTTACCTTTTCATCTATAGTCTGTTTATCCATCTTCTTTATTTTTAGACCAAAGGCTATGTTTTCGTATACATTCATATGTGGAAACAATGCATACTTTTGAAATACCGTATTGATATTTCTTTGGTGAGCTGGCACATTATTCACCCTATAACCGCCAAAGTATACGTCTCCATCATCTGCAAATTCAAATCCAGCTATAATTCTCAATAAAGTAGTCTTACCACATCCACTAGGTCCTAGTAATGTTAAAAACTCATTTTCATTAATAGTCAAATTAAAGTTATCCAAAACCTTGTTATCCTCGAAGGCTTTGTTGACATTTTTCAGTTCGATTAATTTATTTTCCAATTTTATTCTATACCCCCACTTAAACTCATACTAGAAAGATGGTGGCGAGCTAACCCAAATAAGTTCTGCCATTGTCTTTCCTTCATTCATTACATAGTGCTTATTAGTAGCCTTGTAATAAAAACTCTCTCCTTTTTTTACCTTAAACTTCTTATCTCCTAGACAAAGATATATGCTTCCCTTTAGCACATATCCAAATTCTTCACCTTCATGTGGTTTTTCTTCCTTATATCTACCACCTGGACTTAAGGTAACCAATACAGGTTCCATCTCATACTTCTGTGAATTTGGGACTAACCATTTGAAATTATAACCCAATTCTTCGTCATCAGTTTCAAACATATCATCTTTTTTGAAGGTTACCTTCTCTATCACTTCATCAGCAAAAAAATCTCTCAAATTTGATCCCAATATTTCCAAAATATCTACCAAGGTAGCTATAGATGGAGATGTCAAATCATTTTCTAACTGAGAAATATAACCCTTAGATAGTTCGCATCTATTCGCCAACTCTTCCTGGGTCAATTGTTTTTCGGTCCTTAACCTCTTTATCTTTTCTCCTATCTCAACCATATTGTCTCCTATTTTTAAATATTATATAAGTATGTAATCTATTTATAAATCTAACTTAAAAGTTTTTGTTTATATATGTCTAGCCACATATTAAACTTTTTGTTTATATATGCCTAACTACACACTAAACTTTTTGTTTATATATGCCTAACCATACACTAAACTTTTTGTTTATATATGCCTAACCATACACTAAACTTTATGTTTAATAAAAATAAACCATAACTATTATACAATTAATTTCTATATAAATCAACTATATTTCCAATAATTGCTGTTTTTTAGAAAAAAAATGGCTAGGATGTGATGAATTCTATCATCTGACCTAACCATTAAATTAATTTCCCTATATTCTATTTAGTACGGAATATATATTTTAAAATCTGATTAATTATCTTATTCAGAGTTAAATTTACCATTTTATGCCATAATTAAACGCATTAAATAATATGATTATTGAAAGTATCATTTTTATAAATTAAAACTATATACTAATCTTCTATATTCAATCTATCCTCTACTTTTGATTTATATCATTGTACGCTTTTTCAGATACATATAGATTATCCGTATTTTGTATCATATCCTTGTATTTATACCTCTTTTTCACTAATAAAAGAGGTCTATTGTTCTTTGCACAATATCCGGATGCAATTATACCAGCATCTATATCGTCCTTTCCATCAGCTAGTAATAGTTTATTATTATATTCGAACAAACCTTCTACTATCTTCTTAGATGTGTCATATCTATTTTCTCCTATTATTCTTCCCATCTTTATATACTTATTTTGTAGCTCATTATACAAAGAGTCAGAAATGGATTTATCTCCACCAACCATTAAAAGGTTATTATTTATATTTACTATCTTATACGTTTCTTTAGTCAGACTCTTTCCGTTTGTCAAAAGAATAGGAGTTACATGTTTGTATGCAAATGCAGATATGGATGGTGAGTCTGCATAGTTTACTCCATTGATTAATATACTCTTTTCAAAGTCTTTCTTCTTATTAATAATGTAGTCAGCTATGTTATCAGAGGTCTGATACCTATCTTTACCAGACAAATCAACTATCTTATATCCCTGTTTTTTTAAATTATCTACAATCTCCTTAGAAATAACCTTCGCTCCAGATATTATGTATACATTTTCTACATTTAATCTGTCCATTTCCATAATTATTCTATTATCTATATTTTTTCCGCTATTTATCAAGATTGGAGCTTTTAACAAACCTGATAGAGGTGCTGATGACAACAAATCTACTGTAGCTCCCTTTCCAGATAGGATTACGCTATTAGATTGATTGTATGTTTTTTCACTCAGCTCACATGATGTTTTTGTTATATCATTTCCTTTCATTAATATGGTGTCTTCTCCATGAGAAGATGTACTATAATAATTAGATGCCAATAGTGACATCACTACACCTATTGCAAAAATTTTCTTGATTTTCATCTGCATCACCTCCAAAAAACATTATCTTCTTAGTTATATACTAACAATTTTTTCTTTTTTAGTCAATATATAGCATTGATACTCTCAAGTTTTTATGAACTTTTCTCTTTATTTATGAACTTTTCACTTTATTTATGGACATTTCTCTATAATTGTTGTATAGTAGTGGTATAAGATTTCATTAGAATTCTAAAATATAGTCTTAGAAAGGAAGATGACATGAGCAATAAATTAGAAGATAAAGAATATAAGATGCAAACTATTAAGTTAGCTCTTTTCTTAGGTGAGCTTCTTATAAAAAATGGAGCTGAAACCTATCGTGTCGAGGATAGCGTTATCAGGATATGTAAATCCAGGGGATACAACCATATAAACTGTTTTACAACCCCTACTGTTATTATTATATCTGATGATAAATTCGATGGTCTCTGTTTTATGAAGACAATAGACACAAGGGGTATAAATTTACAAAAAGTATCTCTATTGAATAATTTTTCAAGAGAATTTGTCACGAAATCTGATCCGGATATAGATGAGGAAATTGCACAACTTCATAAAATAGATAGAATGAAACCATATCCTCCAGCTATTTATTTTCTTTGTACAGGAATAGGTTCTGCAAGTTTCGCAGCTACCTTGGGTGGGAATCAGGTTACTACTTTTTTGTTGACTGTTTTGGTATCCATAATAGGTGCCTATGCATACGACAAAACTATTAAATATAGCTCTATAGTTATGTTTTCTGTACTGATTTCAGCTACTGTTGTTACAGCATTGGGTGTTATGTTTAGAAATATGGGCGTTATACCTACAGCATCTGCCCTTGTAGTAGGTTCTATCATGCCACTTCTACCTGGGGTTTCCTTTGTTAAGGCAGTTCGAGATTTGATTTCTGGAAATTTGATTTCTGGGACTGCTAGGCTATTTGAGGTTTTTATAATTGTTACAGCAATTGCTTCAGGAGTCGCCTTAGTTCTAGGAATAGGAGGTGTATAGTATGGATTCTGTACCTATGTGGCAACACTTTATCTTTTCGGCTATTGCAACAGGAGGATTTGCAGTATTTTTTAATGTTAGAGGAAGGGTTTTGATATATGACTGTATCGTAGGTGGTATAGGTTGGATTATATACTTAATAGGATATCATCATTTCAAAAATCCTTTTATATATTCATTTATTTCTGCTGGGTTTATCTCACTTTCTGCTGAATTCCTAGCGAGAAAATTAAAAGAACCTGCAATTATAATTGTTATTCCAGGTATTTTACCATTGATACCTGGTTTGGGACTCTACAACACAATGTACTATATAATCGGCAAGGATTATTTCAATGCTGCTACTATAGGATCAAGAGCCTTTATAAGCAGTGTTGGTATTGCCTTAGGTATACTTGTTATGTCGTCTTTATCTAAGGTTTTGAATGTGTACAAATTGAAAAAAGCCTTTGTAAATAACGATGTTTTCAAGTATGAAGAATGGGTTAACTTTGGTAAAAATAGAACTAGAAATAGATTTATACTTGATAGAAAAGAGATGAATGAGTCCCTAAATAGCTTGAATATAGATATCGATGCTAGAGAAAGAGAAGGATTAGAGAAGTTAGAGAGAAGTAGAACTGAGGATTATGTAGTTGACGATATCGAATCAACAAAACCAGAATCTAAGTACGATATAATTTCTGACTCTAGTTCAAACGATTCAGAAGAAGATGATATATAAGCATCTCTTTACATATATACTTAATGATCAGCTATATTTTAATACTTTATTCTGTTTGATCATTGACTATATATTATTATGGATTTGTTTATTTATCGATTTTTTATTTATTATGCAATTTTGCATATATTTATTTCGTTAATACTATATGTATTATATTTATCATAAATGTCTATTTGAAAGGAGGATGTTGTCTTTTCTTGACAACTAACTATTATGTTTAACAAAGATATTTTTAAAGATTATGAAGGTTACATTTTGGAGCAGACTAAGAATCTGCTTTCAATAGATAGTCCATCTGGATATGGTAGATTTGTAACTGACTACATGTTAAAAGAGCTATCTAATATAGGTGTTGAAGCAGAGAGAACTATAAAGGGTGGAGTTGTTGCAAAAATTCAGGGTAAGAATGATTCAAACGCTATATTATTCCAAGCCCATTGCGATACTTTAGGAGCTATGGTTCATGAAATCAAGTCTTCTGGTACATTGAAGATGACGAGAGTAGGTGGACTTAATCCTAATAATATAGAGGCTGAAAATGTAAGAATAATCACTAGAAAGGGCGATATTTACGAGGGTACTTGCCAGCTTATAAATCCATCTGTTCATGTAAATGCAGATTATAGCAAGACTGAGAGAAATTGGGACACGATTGAAATTGTTATAGATGAGGATGTAAAGAGTAAGGATGATGTGTTGAATTTAGGTATCAGATGTGGTGATTACATCTGTTTTGAACCTAGAACAAGGGTTACAAAGTCTGGATATATAAAGAGTAGATTCCTAGATGATAAATTATCTGCTGCAATACTTATGGGTTATGCAAAGTATGTGAAGGATAATAATATTGAATTAGATAGAACTGTTTATATTCACTTTACTATATACGAAGAAGTTGGTCATGGAGGTGCTTGTCCTTGTCCAGTAGGCGTGACTGAGTCTTGGTCTGTGGATATGGGATGTGTAGGTCATGGTTTGAATTGTACTGAGAAAGAAGTTTCTATTGCAGCCAAGGATTCTGGTGGACCTTATAACTATGATTTGGTTACTAGATTGGTTGAGTTGTGTGAAAAATATGAAATAGGATATGCAATAGATATTTATCCATTCTATGGTTCTGATGTTGAACAGACTCTTTCTGCTGGAAATGATATCGTTCATGGTCTAATTGGACCTGGTGTATTCGCCTCTCATGGATATGAAAGAAGCCATATAGAAGGTGCTATGAATACATTTAGATTAATTCAGGCATATATGGAAGATTAATGCTTAACTAAAATTGACTAGCTTGAATAAATCGTAAGCGTCACTAAATTAAATATCCATAATAAAGCACCTCCTGCTACTAACATTGTAACAAAGAGGTGACTTTATTTATACATACTAAATTTTGTGACGCTTACATACATACTAATTTTGTGACGCTTATAATCTTTCTAATAAGAAAACTCCCACCTTCAAAATATTTTTGAAGGTGGGATATTTTATAGTTTAAATTAATTTTAATACAGTTCTAATTTGCTTCAAAGTATTTTCTAGCTGCTGGAGTTATTGTCTTTTCTCCTCCTACAAATTCTAGATTTCTTAGCCTAGATTTTTGTATATAATCCTTAACTATCTTTAGTGGTGGATTTTTCTTTACAAGGATTACAGGGTCATTGTACTTACCTGCAACAGGTCCTATTACAAGTGCATCTGAGAATACTTCTCCACTTGCTACAAATGCCTTAGTTGCATCCTTGAACTTAGATTCTGCTATCTTTATTGCTGTTTCATATCTATCTATACCAGCCATTCTCTCTATTGGAGTTGGCAGTTTTTTGTAGATGTTTTTAGATATCGTATTGTCCCCACCTATTACATAAGTCTTATCTATTTTTAAATCCTTTATTGCAGAACGTATTTCTTTTGGTATCTGGTTGTATCTTATTAGTAGTATTGGATATCCATTGTGTGCTGCAAACGGGCTTACAGATAAAGCATCTGGGAATACTTCCCCACTTGCTACTACAGCCTTGTGTAATACCCCTGTAAGTCCTACTACCCTTCTTGCTACCATCTCACTTGTTCCATATCTATCTGTACCAGATATTCTTTCTACGTTCTTATCAAACAATTCTCTTATTTCTTCTTTAACGTATTCTGATACAGACTTTGGTCCTCCTACTATTATTACATGTGTAGCCCCTAGTCTTGAGATTTCATCTTTTACTCTCTCATCTAATTTGTTTACATGTGTAAGTAGGATTGGCGCATCTAACTGCTTTGATAAAACTGTTGCAGTTAGTGAATCAGGATATAGGTCGTGTCTGCAAACTATTACTATGTTTGATTTACCATAGTATTTTTTAGATATCTCTATAGCTGTATCTATTCTATCCTTTTTCTTAGGTTTCTTTTTATCTGAATTTGGATCTGTTCCAGATATTTCAGTTGTAAATTGGATTTCTCTACTATTTGTATCCTTTAACTTATAGTCCTGTCCATTAGGGGCAAAGATTGAAACTCCATTATTTTCTCCAACTTGAGCTTCATTGTCGAAATTTTGTTCTGCCACCCATTTAAATTCATAGTATTTACTAGATTCCTGGTTATTTTTTATATATGCAATGGCTTCAAATTCTCCATTTACATCTCCCTTAATACTTTGAGTTCCTGATTGAGCAGTTACTTTTACTCCCGGTAGTCTTATGTCTATGAAAGGAGATTTATCACTTCCACCTATTTTTATTACATCATCATACAATTGGTTGAAAGATGTATAATCTTTTTTTAGAATCATAGGAATTGTAATGGTTCTACTATTTGAATTGTATTCCACATTTTTAGTGTCAATTTTAAACACTGGATTTTCACTTAACATAGGTGAAATACTTTCAATTTCTAACCCTTCGCCTAATACAATTTTTGCTATGAATTTTGATTGTACATTCTTTAGCAATATATTTTCTGTATTCCCATTATTATATGATTTTTTCATAGATGTAATTTTTTCTTTAACTTTTTGCAGGAATAATCTACCTGTATATGTTATATTTTCATCTTTTTTTACTGGATAATATGCATCATGTTCTGTATTATCACCTATTAAAATATCTCCATACACCTTATCATTTGCCGTTACGAAATATTTAGGTGTTATTACTGAGGAACTAAGGTTATTAGCATTCCAGCTTAGATTAAAATATTTTTTATTATCATTTAATGTTGCAAATGAGCTTAAGTTTCCATTGAATTCTCCTCCAAACTGAAATTTTTTATTTTCCTTATATTTATCTTCTTCAACCTTAAATCCTTTTATACTAAGTGATAGATAAGATTTTCCATCTTCGTTAAATCCAGATTTCATAACTTTTTCTTTTAAATCACTATATTTCGTTATATCCTTCTCTCCCTTTAGTGACATGTCTACATATATTTTGTTACCTTCAGTTCTTACTTGGTCAATTTCATATAAATCATTAAAACCGTTTGTATCTATATCTTTTTTAGATATACTTGGTATAATAATTCCCTCTGGAACTGTTAGAACACCTGTAAATTTGGTATTTAAACCTGACAAATTAATATTATCTATTGCATTATTATTAATTCCAAAACTTCCTTCAAAATCTTCCATTTGTTTTTTGACATTTGTAATATTTAGTTTTGCAGTTATGCTAAAGTTTTTATTTTTATATACCAAGGTAGGTTCTTCATCACCTTTATTTACATATATTTTAGCTTCTATTGATGTATTATTTTCTATGGATTTAACATTATCCTTTAGCTTCCATGCTAAGTAATATGTTTTTTCTTTTCTTAATATTGTATTACCATCAATTGTAGCAATCTTATCTTTATTTTTATAGTCTGTTGATGTCGGACCCAATTTGGTATTGTACCAAGCGTATTTTTCTGTAAAGAACCAAAAGCTTGATGATACTGGCATTTCTTCATCGTTAGGTGGAGTAAACTTATCCTTTAAAGAACTACTTTCACTTTGAAGCTCTTCTGGCAGTGTTCTTATATTTGGATCTAGTGTTTTTATTGCATCTATTAGTTTTGTTCCTTCAAGTATTTCGCCTTTTAAGGTTGCTATATTTTTTTCTTTATTAAGTTCGAAAACTTTATCATTGTAAAAAATAGTACCTTCCTTGAAGCTACCACCATTAGCATCAAATTTTATTGTTACATACTGTGGTTGGTACTGTGCATAAAGTTTCACTATGCTTTCATCTTGTGGTACTTTTATACTATCTCCTGGCTTGTAAGAAGTTCCACTACCATCGGCCTTTGTATTCCATGATACAAACTTATATCCTAACATAGCAAAGTTTGTATTCATATTTTTTATTTCATCAAAAGTTTTTACATCTTCTTGTCTATTTTCAGACTTTCCTTCAACATTTATACTTATATCATCCTTACTGCTATCTTTGATATTTATATTATTTATGTATTGTACACCATAACTACTTGAGTCTTTCTCCCAATGTGCTTTTAAAGTTATGTTTCCATTTACTGGATTATTCTCATCATATTTATTATTATTATCATCAAACCATCCTAAAAACTTATAGCCTATTGCAGTAGGAGTTGGTATTTTTTGTTCTACTCCATTCCATGATGCAACAAGAGACATTGGCTGATTATTAATTGCGTGAAATTTTTTATCAGCCTTGCTTTCATCAGAAAACTCTGCCGCACCACTTGCTCCATAGTTTGTATCTTCATTATTTATATTGAAGGTTACAATCCTTTCTGGAAGCCATAGATATTTACCAACAGTAGATATATCAGGAATTTCATAATTATATCCTACATTTAAGGTAGAATTTTTCTTATCTACTTTTAAACTGAAAAGAGATAACGGATTATTAGAAGAATCTACGGGTATAGGATTTACATTCCCTTTTTTTTCACCACTTTTATCAAATATTGTTGAAGGATTTATACTAAATAACCCACTTGTAACTCTATATGGTTTTCCATTTGATATTGCTCCACCTAGTGGTTTTGATGTATCAATGTATGAAGCACCTTCTATTATCAAGCTAGAATTTGAACCGCTTTCTATACCAGTCCCTATTAATGCATCTGGTGGATTTGTACCTGCTAATAAGTTAGAGTTATTGACTATAACTTCTCCCCCTGCAACATTTAAACCACCTATTCCACCATTATTAAAATTTATAGTCGAATTTTCTATATTTAGCTTCACATTCGGTGATACGGAAATTCCAGTCAGCCATCCTGTATTAATATTTATTGTAGAATTTTCTATCTTGCTTTCTTTCGCTATGTTGCAAGCTGTTTTTATATTTTTTTTAAACTTATCTATATTCAAAGTTGAGTTTTTTAATTGAGGAGATAAGTATAATCCTCCACCTATTCCTTTAATAGTTATAGTAGAATTAATAGCTTCAAGTCTCCCATGAGTACCATCTACCCATGCACCAAAAAGTCCACCAAAACCACTACCTATTCCTTTCGTACTTTCTGATATAAACTCAACGTTACAGTTTTCAAACTTTGGATTCTTATTGTCAACTGACTGTATAAAATTAGGTGCATAACCTCCATCTGATACAATAGTAAGCTTTTCTTTTGAGGTTCCCTTTACATAAGATTCTCCAACCATTAAAAGACCTTGTGAATAATTGCTAGAGTCCTTTGTATTTTTAGCTGAAAACTTGTAATTTCCATCTTCTATTCTTGCTCCATCCGTCACCTTCATTGCATAGTCAGAATAATTTTTCAATTCAAGACTTTTGCCTTCTGCACATCTTATAGTTGCTTTATTTGATATCCACATTCCATGTAGCTTGCCACTTCCATCAATGCTTATATCTTTTTCTATAATAACATTGACCTTCTTATTGATATTTAAATTTTCTTTTTCTGCTAAAGCATAAACCTTAATGGTATCATTATCTCCAGCTAATTCAAGTGCCTTAACTAAGCTTTGGACTGCTTTTTCCTTTGTACTTCCATCATTTGAATCATTTCCTGAATCACCATCTAGGTATATCACCTTGCTTGTGGTGGGTTCTTCTGCAAAACTTTTGTCCGTTGTCATTGAAAATGTGATATTCGATAATATCATTGCCAATGATAAAACGATTCCTAAGAACTTTTTCATAAAATACCTCCTTTTTTATCTTCATAATTAAATATACCTAATTTGCTTCAAAGTATTTTCTAGCTGCTGGAGTTATTGTCTTTTCTCCTCCTACAAATTCTAGATTTCTTAGCCTAGATTTTTGTATATAATCCTTAACTATCTTTAGTGGTGGATTTTTCTTTACAAGGATTACAGGGTCATTGTACTTACCTGCAACAGGTCCTATTACAAGTGCATCTGAGAATACTTCTCCACTTGCTACAAATGCCTTAGTTGCATCCTTGAACTTAGATTCTGCTATCTTTATTGCTGTTTCATATCTATCTATACCAGCCATTCTCTCTATTGGAGTTGGCAGTTTTTTGTAGATGTTTTTAGATATCGTATTGTCCCCACCTATTACATAAGTCTTATCTATTTTTAAATCCTTTATTGCAGAACGTATTTCTTTTGGTATCTGGTTGTATCTTATTAGTAGTATTGGATATCCATTGTGTGCTGCAAACGGGCTTACAGATAAAGCATCTGGGAATACTTCCCCACTTGCTACTACAGCCTTGTGTAATACCCCTGTAAGTCCTACTACCCTTCTTGCTACCATCTCACTTGTTCCATATCTATCTGTACCAGATATTCTTTCTACGTTCTTATCAAACAATTCTCTTATTTCTTCTTTAACGTATTCTGATACAGACTTTGGTCCTCCTACTATTATTACATGTGTAGCCCCTAGTCTTGAGATTTCATCTTTTACTCTCTCATCTAATTTGTTTACATGTGTAAGTAGGATTGGCGCATCTAACTGCTTTGATAAAACTGTTGCAGTTAGTGAATCAGGATATAGGTCGTGTCTGCAAACTATTACTATGTTTGATTTACCATAGTATTTTTTAGATATCTCTATAGCTGTATCTATTCTATCCTTTTTCTTAGGTTTCTTTTTATCTGGGATAAACTTCCATTCCCCAACTAATTTCATATCATCTGTAATAGTTACTTCTTTTCCTGGTTCAAGTTTATTTTCTAGAGTTTTGTCTTTATTTTCTTTTTTCCATCCTTCAAAACTCCAAGTACCCTTGATTTCATTTCCAGATTTATTTGATATAGACTCATTTGTTGTTAGCAAATCTGCTATCCTATACTTATCATTATATTCAAATTTTTCCTTTTTAGTTAATTTAGCTAAAATCTCTTTCATTTGTTTTTCATAATCACTTGGAAGCCCATAGTCCGGATCTTCTTTTACCATGTATTCTACACTATACAACGGTGTGAGCTTATGTTTAACTGTGTTGCTCTCAAGCAATGGCTTGTTATTATTTGTATACCCTTCTAACTCATCTATTTTTGCTGTATTAGGTATTAAGGTTGTCTCCTTAACCTTATTTTTTAGAGTCGTTGGTATTGAAACTTCAATATACTTTCCTTTAGGAAGTTTTTCTATAGTGACAGTCAATTTGTTGTCTTTTATTTCAATAGAAGATATTTTATTCTTATCATTTGTTATATCTTTACTATTGTTATCACTTACTCCATTACTTGTAACCTCTGAAGTAGAAGAATTGGAATTATTTGCAGTTTCTTCAACATTTGCTGGATTTGATTTATTGTGTTCCGTTATACTTATGTTTCTTATGTTTCCTATATTTAATAAGTCATTTATACTATCAGAAACCTTTATATTATCTATATCTACCGTATCGTTATTAGATATTTTCAAGGTATATGTTACTTTAGTGCCTTCATTATTATCTATTTTTGCTGGTTCATTACCTCCATATTTTGGATTAGAAGTCTTTTCCAAACCTATCTTATACGGAACTATATTTACAGTATATGTTCTATTAGTGGTATTTTCTACATTGTTTATTTCGCTGTATATGTATGCAGTGTTTGTACTCGTTGTATCTGTCGTATCCAGCGGATTTAAATTTGAATCTGGCTTATTCATTCTTATTGTATAAGCTAATAGAGTAAACTCATTCGTTGTAAAAGGTTTAAGTTTTTCGCTATTTGCAGAATTATTTTCTAAATCCAAACTAGATCTGCTTGCAAACAAATTAAGTGGTCTTATAATAGAGTTGATATTTTCATTGCTTGGTATATCAGATGTCTTAGGTTCACTAGATCTATCATATCTACAGTCTAGTACAATTGCTTGTGGATTCTCAGGTTTTGTAGTAAGTCTACCGCTATCCAACATTTTATCCAACTCGACTGGAGAAATAACTCTCTTTATAGGATCCCTTGAGTAATATATTTTAGGGTTTATTCTGTCTAATCTACCTAACATTTTTATAGAAGCAAAAGATCCACTATTCTTTTCATTTTCTAGGTTATTTGTAATTATTATATTAGAAGTTTTGGCGTCTTTTGGTGTAATATATCTAACTTTATATTCATATGCATTACCGTATTTTATAGTAATACCACTAGAGTCTGTATTATTTTTTCCAATATTTTTAACAGGTTCCCCTTTTTCTTCACTTTCTTCACTAGATCCATTTTGTGTTAGACCATCTTTAAATGATTTTATGCTGTTGTAGCTAAGTTCACCTTCCATAAAGCCCCAGTTTTTATAATCATCTTTTTTTATACCTTCTCCAAAATATTTTGTGAATATATCGTATGTAGGTTCGTTATTATTTCCTTGTTTAGGTAAATCTTGTGTATTACCTAATGGAGCAATTACCCTGTCTACACCTTCGTGCATTCCATCAGACGGAATATTTATCGCAACGTCTAGGGTTGTCTTACTTCCATTTTCAAGTATATTGTCTGTTGTGTTTCTCATTTTAAATGATACCTCAACAGCATTTGATGTAGGATATTTATCAGTAGGATTGAAGTATTTTTTCAATTTTCCTTCATTTGGATGAACCTTTATAAGCATCAACTCTCTTTTAGTACCATTATAATTAGGTATAAATTCTACTTCATACTCTGTATTATTTAATTCATCAAAGGTCCATCTACTCAATCCATAAGTTATTTTCGTAATCTCTATATCCTTAGAAGTTATACCATAAGGTAGGAGTGCATACAAATCGGCTTTTTTAAATGTATATAATTTGTAATCTGTTGAATATATTCCACCTAAATTTGTTCCATTTGTAAAAGAAAACCTTATAGGCAATGTCTGCGTTTGCTTTTCTTTATCTTCTGTTATAGGATCACTATTTATAATGGCGTACAAATTATTTTCAGCTTCTGTGATATTTATTCTTGTACTTCCGAAAAGTTGTTCCTTAGTATCGATTGTATTTCTACTCGGCTCATCCTTTGCCTCAACCCATGAAAACAACAACAGTTTTTTACTATAAGATGGATCTTCCTTTTTAATATTTTCAAGCGCCTTGTTTAGTTCATCTTTAGAGTCTTTTGATATACTTTCTAAAACCTTGGCATTTAATTTATATGAGTATGCCTTTGATTTCACGACGTATCTAAGACCTTTAGTATTTTCAGGAAGTATTATAGGTTTACCTTTTTCTATTACCTCAGAATTTGAACCGTCCTTATTTAGTTCCATCTTTCCTTCACTGTTGAATTCTATAGTAGCAAATTTTTTATAACTACTATCTTCTCTATTTTGAGAGGTATATATCTCAATAGTTCCAGGTGATTCTTTAAAATCTGTTATTTTTCTCTCACTATAAGTTCCAACACTATTTTCTATCGCCTTAAAAAATGAAATATCTATATAAAGTTTATTATATCTAATATACTGAGATATATCTTTGAAGGTTCCATCTTCTATCAAATTTTTTATAGGAACTACATAGGTTCTTTCAATGCCTCTCACAGAATTTATTATATAGGTGCTACCTTCTGTAATCGTATTGATAGACTCTGTATTCAATAATCCTGTTTCTTTATTTATTTGATTTTCTCCAGCATAGTAATCATACTTCGATTCATAAGTATATCCATTATCACTACCTAGGATTGCATCAAATCCATTATTCACAATTGATATTGCTGGGCTTAATGAACTATACCAGCTCGACGGCGTCTTCCAAATATTTGTCACACCACCCTGTGGCAATAAAACTGTTGTTTCACCTTCAGTATTTGCGGTCAATTCTTGGCCATTTTCATATATAGTTTTAACATCTACACTACCGTTTAATAGCAAGCCATCTTTGTTCATATCTATCCCTTTTGATTTTGCATCATCAATTATTGCCTTCGGATATTTTACTAGGATCAACACCCTTGTCTTGGAACAATTCCTACCAGCTTCATCATAGCTATTAAAGTATCCGTTTATTAATTGGTAGTTTATTTTTTTACCTTCTGTACCTTCATCCTTATTTAGCTTATCGTATACCAATGGTTGAGTAAAAATTTCCTCATAGCCACTTTCAGCTATCGAATTATCATCTCTCGGATTAGAATTTCCAAAATCTCCCGGCCTTAGGTAGTTATACTTATAATCTGAATAAGCTGATCTAGCTCCTATGACAGTACCACCATTGTTCATCTTTGGTTCTATTTTAAATCTTGAAGGTATTAGGTTGTCAGGTCTTGTGATATCGATTGCCCAAACAACATAGAAGAAATTCTTACTATCTGTTGGTTCACTTCCCCATCTATTCTGCCATGAATAATATATTCCCTCTTGATTTTTTACCCTTTTATTTTCAGCTTTATTATTTTTCGTATCATCGCCCTTATCCATGATCTTATGAAGGTCAACTGATAAATTTTTCGTTTCGTTATGAATCTTAGCTGACAAATTGATTTCTTTACTTATTTTTTGTCCATTTGCTCTAGTTAATTCAAAATTTATTTTCAAATTATCACTAGCATTCCCTTCATTGTCAACTTTTACAAGGCTCGGTAGAAACGTAAATGTTTCAGTAAAAAATATATTTGCATCTCCCTTTATAGGCTCGGTATTTGTAACTGTGTATGTGCCATCATCATTTACAGTTTTTTCAAATCCTTTTAGGTTATTCAAGTACACTGTTGAATTATCTTCATATTTGATTTCACCATTGTATCCATATGATTTCAAGTTTAATTCTTTATTTCCATTCCAACCAGTGAATAGATTTGACGGCATTTTTATCTTTATTGCTCCAGCAGATAACGTTTCGCTACCACTATTTAGTGAGTTGACTTTAAAACTTATACTCGCCTTTTTTAATTCATTGTTTTTTGGAGTGAAATTTATGGTACTTCCATCATCTTCTAGCGTGAAGTTATATGTTTCATTTTTTTCATTAGACCATTTTGCTTCAAAAATACCATCAGAATCATGTGCTGAATTTTCTTGTCCATATACATACCCATATCTAGATGAGTAATCAGCACTTACTATAGTCATTGCAAAAATTGTCAGGACTATAATCGCCTTTTTTAATATCCTATACATCCTCTTCTCCTTTCCATTATTGATTTTAGAATATCTAACATTTTAGTCAAAGTTTAGAATTTTTAATATATTAATTCAAAATAAACTATCAATATATGAAAGGCCCCCTCCTAACATTAGAATCCCATCCTTGACCTGCTAGGAATATTATATAGTTTTTTCAACACCTCCGTATCCATATATTATTTTAAATATTAATAATTAAGTCCATTTTCATTTTTTGAATAAAAATTATTATGTGTTTTAAGTATGTGTTTTTTTCGAAACATTATTATTTTTCTTCTTGATTTCGACTTAATTATATCTATATTATACTCGCCTCTAATTCTTTTTTCAATATTTTTTTATGGAAATATATATATTCAAATTATACAATGTTTTATTATTAATAAAATAACTATAGGGTGATTAAAATTTTTGCTTTAACAGCTCAAAATTTCAGTCACCCTGTAGTTTACCTGGATTATATTTCAATTTCTCCTTTTTTTATTTTTCTATATATTGTAGATGGGTTTAGTCCAATTGCTTTTGCTGCCTTTGATATATTGTTGTTGCATTTTATTAAGGCATTTTTCATCAATTGTTCTTCTATTGCTTTGTATCCTGTATTTACATCGACAATATCATCTATGTATATGCCATCATTTGAAACACATATAGGATTTATAAAATATTCTTTTTTATTTGCTCTTATATCTTCTCTAATCCCTTCCCTTTCGTCCTTAGTTGAAACATCTACAAAGTCTTCTAATGAAATTACCCTTTCTAGATTTTCCTTAGTTATAGTTTCTGGTACAGATAGAACTACAATTCTTTCAATTACATTTTTTAGTTCTCTTATATTTCCCTTCCACTTGTAGTTTATAAGCATTTCCTCTGCTTCGTTTGTAAGACTGATATTTCTATTATATCTTTCATTGAAATATTCCAAATAGTGATTTGCTATCGGCATTATATCGTCTTTTCTCTCTCTCAAAGGAGGTATCATTATAGGTATTACATTTAATCTATAATATAGGTCCTGTCTGAATACATTTGGGTCTTTTAATTCTTCAAGTGTTTTATTCGTGGCACAAATATAACGTACATCTACCTTTCTAGGTGTTATTCCGCCTATTCTTACTATTGTATTTTCCTGAATTACCCTAAGTAATTTTTTTTGGGTATTTAAAGGCATTTCTCCTAATTCATCTAGAAATAGGGTTCCTCCATTTGCCGCTTCTATAAGTCCCATCTTACCTTCGCTTTTTGCACCCGTAAACGCACCTTTTTCATATCCAAATAATTCGCTTTCTATCAGTTCAGTTGGTATTGTTGCACAATTTATCGCAACGAATTTTTTGTTTTGTCTTCTACTTTGGTTGACTATTGTCTTTGCTATGACCTCTTTTCCAACTCCGCTTTCTCCCATTATGAACACACTTGCATCCGATGGTGCTACCCTAGTTATCATTTTCTTTATCTTTATCATTTCACTACTTTCACTTATGTAATCATTCATAGTGTCTACACTTGAATTCTTCGTTCTAGCAATGTTCAATACCCTAGACAGATCTCTCCCTGTCAGTACCCCACCTTTGAATCTTTTATCTTTTCCAAATATAGGGATGGCGGTATACGATATTACTCTTCCATCTGGATATACTATATCCTTGTATATTGTGTTCTTGTTTTTTATTAAATTTATTATTATCGAATCATATATCAAATTTTTTTCTACTAATTCATTGATATTTCTTCCTATTAATTCATCTCTTTTATATGGAAGAAGTTGATCACATATACTGTTCATCCTAGTTATATTTCCTTTTTCGTCAAATATAACTACTATTTCGTCTATGTGCTCTATTACATCGGATATTATTCTTTCTGCGTTAAACGATCTTTCTATCAAGTACAAATTGTATTCTCCATCAGCCAGTTTTAGGATGTATTCATTTCCATTTAGGCTTGTGTTTCCTATTTTGAATGTATATATATTTTCATCCTTTTTTTTTCTGGTTATATCCAACTCCGATATTTCGTTAACCTCTTTATTTTTTATGTAATCATATATATATTTAAAATGATAGTTTTTAAATAATATACGTCCGCTATCATCCGTCAAAAATGCCGGCGTATCTATGTTTACCATCATATTTTTCAATATTGCTAAATTCATTTTTTTCTCCTAATATTATATAACCACTGTTTTTTTATTTTTTGTTGGAAGTTTATTCCTAGGTTTCAATTTTCGGGGTTTCATTATTTTGTCGTCTTTGAAAATAGATATACTCCATTTACGGTTTCTTTTTTTAGTTTGTTTTCATTGACTAGTTTGTATAGATGTGCCATTGTTTCTCCTGAAGCAAAAAATTTTTGTGCTGGAGGAAATTCGTCAAATGAGTTAGCCCTTATTCTCCACGATATTTTCGATGTTATATCTCTTACTGAACATTTTTCACCTTCCCCTATTGCGGCTGTTATTTCATCTAGTCTCATATGATGGTGATTTATTATTTCATCAATTCTTTTTTTATAGTCTTTTACCTGTTTCCTATGAGTTGAAAAGCAGTGGTTTATATCCATTTTTTTTAATTTTTCAAGGGTATCTATATATGTAGTCAACATGTCACCATTATTCTCTCCCCAATATGTTATGTTAGGAGTTATTTTCTCCAAAACAGTATCTCCACAAAATAGTATTTTATTTTTTTCTTCATAAAGTCCTATATGACCTGGTGTGTGACCTTTTAAGTCTACTACTTCCAGTTTGTATTCACCTATTTCAATAATATCTTTTGGCTTTAGCGTATGAAAGTTTACAGTGTGATCTAATCTATAGCTAAATCCTGGATTATCTGTTATTTTTATTTCGTCTTCTTTCATACCATAGGCACTTGTCCAATCTATCATTCTATTCCAGTACTCGTCTCCTGCCATTTCATTTATAGATACTGAGTCTATTTCACTTGCATATACTTTTGATCCATTGTCTTCAAAGTATGCACTCAATCCAGAGTGATCTGAATGTAGGTGGGTTATGAATAGATCTACATCAGATATTTCTAATCCAATTTCTTTTAAACCTTCTGTTATCGAATCCTTAGATATTTTATGATTATATCCTGTGTCTAATACAAGAGATCTTTTTTTGCCTTTTATTACATATATGTTTATGTATTTTAATGGACTGTTTGGAAGAACAACTTCAAAACTATATATGTCCTTGTATAATTCCTTTACCATAACTTTCCTCCTAATTTTACCTTCTAGTATATTTCGATATTTGCGATATGTTTTATATATATCAATGTTTACGATATATTCTACTTTATGTCTATACATCGATTTTGGTGATATATTTTCTTTATGTCTATACATCGATTTCAGTGATATATTTTCTTTATATCTATATATCGATTTCGGTGATATATTTTCTTTATATCTATATATCGATTTCAGTGATATATTTTCTTTATGTCTATATATCGATTTCAGTGATATATTTTCTTTATGTCTATATATCGATTTCAGT